>Ga0265797_10004057_pt1 | contig 22774 bp, 24 predicted proteins | sample P2T30metagenome_FD_192433 | JGI IMG/M metagenome (GOLD analysis project Ga0265797, IMG submission 192433) | Plant litter microbial communities from East Loma Ridge, Irvine, California - P2 T30 | ecosystem: Environmental > Terrestrial > Plant litter > Unclassified | place: USA: California... | reverse complement strand
ATTCGCTAGTGGTCACCCACCTAACTACTAATCCGCCGGTACACTGCTTGTATATGGCTGAGCGGACGGGAAGCCTAATTTTCAGTGTCCTATGGTCGTATGTGATAGAATCGGGTTATCAAATTTACATAAATTCATTTGTAGCATCAGACCCGAATCGAGCTACTGCTCATGGTTCCTTCCTATTTGTCCAGATGAGCACGGAATATCTCAGGGTATCGATGGCCTGAGACACTGGCCTTGCTAAGAGCTTTCTCAAGTTCCTGAGTCTCCGCCTGCGTAAGCTCGACGTACTTGGTGTTCTCCATGACACGCTCCACCTTGGTGGAACCGGGGATGGGCAGAACACCCTGCTGCTGTACCCAAGCAATAGCGACCTGTGCGCTGGTGGACCCCTTCTTCCTGGCAACATTCTCAACAGCCTCGGCTAGCTCTACGTTCTTCTCGAAGTTTCCAGGCTGGAAGCGGGGGTAAAATCGGCGGAAGTCGTTTTCGGGGATATCATCAAGAGTCTTGAATTGCCCAGTCAGCCAGCCGCGGTCTAGGGGGCTGTATCCGACAACAGGGATACCTAGTTCACGGCAAGTTTCGACGACGCCTCCCTTTTCCAGAGCTTCTTGCGAAAACAGGCTCAATTCGATCTCGACAGCAGCGGGAGGGTATACGGCATGAGCACGACGGATGGTTTGAGCGCTCACCTCGCTGAGGCCATAGGATCCAATCTTGCCTTCCTTAATTAGCTCAGCAAGTGCTCTGACACTCTCCTCTATAGGAACCTTGGGGTCGACGCGTGCGGGCTCAAAGAGATCGATGGACTTGAGACCATCGAGCAAGGCGAGGCATTCGTCAACGGATGCTCGAATCTGCTCCGGACTAGCAGTTGGTGACTGTGTAGCTCCATCATAGGCGCCTTTGATGCTGAGCACAACGCGCGATGCATCTTCCGGGTACTTGGTAAAGTAGTGCTTGAGGAGATGAAGAGAATTCGCGTCTGGAGATCCGTAAAAGGTTCCCTATCAGGAGGTTAGCAACCGCTGTATAAACAAATCTCTCATGTGGTTCATACAGCGTTCCAGAAGGTGGCACCGTTTTCCAGAGCGGTTTTCAATGGCTTGGTCGCCTCGTCGTGGGTGGTGTTGCCGAACAGCGTAAGGGCTATACGGGTGATGCTTAGCGATTGTGACAGCACATCGCTGTCTTCTACATGCAACTTACTCATTAGGCCATAGCCAATGGGGCCAACAGGCTTCCCAGCGATTGTCTTAGGGGCGGACAAGGGAGACATTTTGTTTCTGTATTGGAGATTGTGGTGAGGTGTTTGTGCTAGATCATCCTAGGGTTGCGACGTAAATGTTTGCTTAAATACGCCCCAAACTCATACGCCCGACACTCCTTCTTCCACCAGTTATCTCCGCTAGGGCGGCTAGGCTGACAACATGGGGCGATTGCACCACATCGGACATAAGACAATATCCGCAATTGCATGCAGCCTGTGGAGTTGTCGTTTTTGTTTGCGGACATTCGTGTAGTTGCATCGGAAGTATCGCTCTTAGAGGCGCCTTAACAGTAGCCTTTAGTAATGGTGATGGGCGCTAATCGGAAAGGTAACCAATCGAGTAGCGTGATATCGCTTATAGTTGGCAACGCCCTCGTCATATTATGATGTGCTTGAACGTGATGCCGAGTCGGAGTTTCTGGGTTTGTCCTTTGCGCGATGCTCTCTCGATAGTCGTTTCCAAAGCGATATGTGAATGTGACTGGTGACCTGAGAAAGTTAATGAGAAAGTTAATAAAGATACAAAACAAAGCAAGCAGTTCACTTACACGGGTATCCAAGTTCGCTTTGAGAATAGAGAAGATGAAGAAAGAACCCATGATCACGAATGCTGTGCTGCTTCCTGCTGGCACAGAGCACTAACTCTGGTCTTCTCAGCAAGCACGCCTTTTAACATCGACACCCAAAATTATGGAAAGCGGCGGACATGGTTTCTGTTGGAGTCAATGTTGCAAATTTCAGACGACGCAGATCTTGTCATGAATAGCGAGGACAGTCTTGCGACGCTGTCCTGTACTCGGGGCGCTCTTGTCGTAGAACCCCGATCCGTTGGCTGGTGTCTTGAGGTATTTGACAAGCTCTGTGTTCGTGGCAAACTTTGCGAATACTTTCTATGCGCACCTGACGGCGGGCGTTTCGAGTGTATTGATCGCGCATACTGTTGTAGATGCAGCATCTAGTTCAGGTTTTCGTCGACGAAATTACGTGTTATAACAACGTTCAAGGGCGAGATTCACTCGAAGGGCACTTGGGTACGCTCGCAGAAGGAAAGTATAAGGTATACATGTAAATCACATCTAGACCGAGACTCGATGGGGTGTACATTGGCATATCGCGATGAAAGGCGCGTGAGCGATCCGTTCGCAGGCAACGTTTTGGTGTTGTTGAATGAGGCGCCGACCATCGAGTGAACAGCATTGTGAGCTATATGGCATGTGTCGGTGTTGGTAAGCCAAGAGAGGCTGCTGTTGTTGCTTAGCAGCTATAATCTTGATCGCAAGGACTATTTCGTTCATGCACGCTTAGCCGATTTGTCGTATGCTTGTGTGGCGTTCGCGAGGCTCTTGAGTAATAGTGTACGAAACAGAGCGATGGTCACTGTGTAACGTGTATTTATGATGCGTGATGAGGACGCAAAGATATAGTGTGAGTGTTGATAGAGAAGGGTGAGGGGGAAGATCTTGCTTGTGGCTGTCCTCGTGCGGCGGACGCGGCAAGCGATTTCCAATGTGCAGATGAAGATGACATCACACCCCGCCTAGCGCGTTATTGACGCGTTTTGACACCCTCCCCCCGCAAATACATAGTACTTATCCAATGGCCAGAATGTCTAAAGAACTGGATTGGTATGATTTCAAAGGCTGTATTTAAATGTACTGCCCATAAAGATTTCAATGATATCGCGCCGTCACGCCCGGTCGTGCAGATAGAGGTACTCAGAGCTCGTGACACCCAAGCATGCTTCCAACAGCGCACATGCCGCAGTAACGATACTCAGGACGACTATTGAAATCGACTCGACTCTGCGCACTGTAAGTCCGCCACCATGGTTAAGTCCACCGAAGAAGATCTACCGCCGTCCGATAGCTCCTACCTCGTCCTCCGACATCCTACCACTGAAGAGTGCACAGCAATTTCGACAAATACCTTCACCATGTGGAAAGATTCGCTCACACTCCCGCTCTTCTTGGAAGAGTCGCACCTCCTCACCACAGTGCCCTTGGCCCGCAATGGAGGCATGACAATGTGGATCTTAGTCCACCGAGATCAAGCTCCAGGCGAATGTCAAATTCTGTGCTCTTGCGAGAGCTTCTACAAGCGTTCGCTCACCAGCGATACTAGCGGTACGATCAGTGAAAACATAGTACACGGTATAGCCAGTGTCTTTTGCCCTGAGGCATACCGAGGTCGAGGTTATTCAGCACGCATGATGCGTGAGTTGGCGAGAGTGTTACACACATGGCAGGCGGAAGGGCAGCAGTGTGTAGGGAGCACTCTATACTCTGACATCGGCAAGCAGTTTTATACGAAGCTGGGTTGGCCACCGAACGCGACAAACTCGCAGATCGAACTTCAACCTGATGCTACCGTACGGCCTTCGCTCGCTTTACCAATCATAGAAAATGAACTGGAAGCGCTTTGCAAGCGGGATGAAAGGATGGTTCGATCTCGTATGGCTGTACCCACACAAGGCTCAAGATCCCGCTTCACGATCATTCCAAACCTGGACCATATGCTGTGGCACATATGTAAAGAAGATTTCGCCACCAGACACCTTTTTAATAGAACACCCGACGTGAAAGGTGCTATCGCCGGACCATCAGGCAGTCAAATCTGGGCCATTTGGACTCACCGGTACTACAATCAACCCGACAAAAGTTCATCGGAAAACGTGCTATACGTGCTTCGGCTTGTCGTAGAGATCGACGAGACTGCAACAAGGCTATCTTCAGATGTGGCAAAACGGCCTGATTCTAATGCTTACAACCAACAAGTGAAATATCTCAGAGCGGTTTTACAAGCGGCAAAGGCCGAAGCGAAGAGTTGGAGATTAGACGTCGTCAAGTTGTGGGATCCGACGCCCTTGGTTCTGGACATGCTGGCTCAGAGTGGCCTGGAATATGAGGTCGTAGAGCGGGAGAACGATAGTATCGCCAGCCTGCTTTGGTACGACGAGTGTGGCGGTACGGACAACGAGGCGCCTTTATGGTTGAACAACGAGCACTATGCATGGCAATAAAAGTTCAGAGGGGTGGAGGTTCTAACGGATAGTCTTCCCGTGCTTGCTTACCATGCAACATTAGACCTCCTTGGGTTTAACAACCTGCGCTCAGGTAAGTCTCGATCTTTTCTCTGAATACAATATTTCTTGGTCTTTGCTGTGTTCGTTTATACACGAACATAGGCCTTATTGCATATATCTCCGCCGTTCTATATTGGCGAAGTGCTCCCGAACCCATTGCCTTTTGCGCAATCCAGCCTTGTCGACCATACTCAACGTCTACAGGACGCTTGTGGCCCTAACCACGAACATGGACGCAGTGTGTCGTAAGAATGGGAATGGGCTTTGTAATGCGGTCGCTTTGAGCGGTGGCGATAAGAAACTGGGTAGAATGGTTTGGGATTGCGAATACGGCGGATCTTGTCGAAAGTTGCGCTTTGCTAGCGGGGGTGATTTGGATGAGAATACGCAGACATCTATACCATTACTTTCTCTGCGACAGTACAACAAACTTCCGGATCATCAGGCAACAAGCCTGAGAATGTTGGTAGTTTTAGCTCGTGTTTGTGGAGAGCCTAGTAGCGTCTTTGCACCCTTGTGATGGGTCAGTCTTCATCCCATCCATCGCCCGATTTATTGCCATCCAGATAGTGAATTACATTCTCTTCCGCTTCCGTGATATCCAGTGGCTCACCACCGTCCCTGAAGAAGTACACTTGCTCTGAGACTTGATAGGCTTTACATCTGGCACGCATGTGCAACACCTGGCCTTTATGGTTAAGAGCTATAAGCAATACCCAACCATCTTCACATGCCTCACGGTCTGCAACCACTACAAGTAGAGCTTGTCGCGATCTTAGATCATCGTCGTCCTCAGCCGTATCACGACTTCCACTATTAGGTTCCATCGCATCGGGGCACTGGATCAGAGCGTTCAGGATGAAAGATGGTATACCACTCATCAGCTCCACCTCATCGTCTGCGTCCCGTGCTGTTACCCCATAAGCAGCAGCATCATCTTTGAATACATTTGGGCCAAACAGATCAGCGTCAAACTTGTAATGGTCCTGTGGAGGACATGAAGCTTTCCGCCACAACCGAGTATATGCTTCGTCGGCACTCGCACGCGTGACGATCTCTTTATCCAAAATGTTGTCCAGAGATGCTTCGTTGCCGTACCATGTCCGAATCCAGATAACACCAGCAACACCCCAGTTGTCTGGATCAGTCGCCTTGCGCTTCTCAAACACTGACAGGTTTGAAGGGATGTGATCGGGCAAAGAAATATCGTCTTCCCTGCATCGCTCGAAGTATGGCTGGTTGACGTGCACATCAGTGGCCTGACCTGCAAAGTATCCCCATGGTTGGACGAGGAGATCCTACATAGCGGCCACGTTGGCCGAGGCTAATCCATGCTCTGACAATGTTTCGTTCTTGCTCGTCTTGGTGTAGAGTCGACTCTGGGTCCCATTTTTCCTGTTGCCCCGCGTCAGCCGCGACTAGGGAGCTTCAGCCGTCCTGGCTGGCTTGAGTGGAGTGCGACCAGGCATACCAGGAGGAAATGATCAAAGGGCTCACAGCCAAATGTGTCATGTAAAGTCGGCGAACTGGTCATACGAGCGATTCGGTGTGAGCTGGAGTAAAGAAAGCAATGTTGCGTGCTTTTTCTACGGTCGCCCTGTAGTGCAGCTGTAGAACGGGAAGCGGTATGAGGCGTCTGCGGAATGGGGTCGTAGACTCAGGCTGGCCCTGGCGCATACAGTCGCTCTCCCATTGGCCAGGATACTGATCCTTGCAGACCGGCCCCAGCATAGGTGTTTGAAACTATCTCGAAAGGTATCCTTTCGAGTCCGTGACGAAGTTCCTGGTAGAGGGTCGTGGCAACATGTACAGCGCAAGCTTTCGCCTGCCAGAAATTCCTTCGGAAGGCCGCTTGGACGACGAATCTCCACAGCACAGCATTGCTTTTCTCCACATTTGCTTGAGTTGGGTGTTTCGTGAGGAGCTGGACTGGACGATCGCTGCAAATCGCGTGCGATCTTTGAGTGTGGGTGGCATGATGTTATAGAAGCGAGTTTGGTGGGATTTGAGGAGATGTGAACAAAGAAAAAGAGGGCTTTTTCCAGAGATTTTCAAAGCGAAAGCAAAATAAGAGAGGAGTGGAAATCGGCAATGTGTCCAGGGTGTGCACAGGTCGAAGCTTCAAGAGCCACCAATGGGTCAATTTGTATAAATGGTCTTTCTAGTGTTTGTTGATCATGTACACAAGAGTCAAATTACAGGCCCGTGTTAGCTGGAACTTTGCCGTGGCTGGAAACAACGGTTCTGAGGTAAGGAGAGCAACCCTTGTCTAACGAGCCTACTTTGGTAAGAGAAGCTATGGTAAATAGGCGACTCCACAGATGCTCAGTGCGGCGGTGTCTGGATAGGCGAAATAGCCGTCGGCGCTACTGTCGCTATGCAACTGATGGGGTTCTCGCGGAGCAGACATTTGATAAGAGGGTGTAGATGACTGATGGTTAAGTAGCTGCTCGCGATAGCAATGCAGGTCCTGGAGCGATCACGATGAGCCGGGTCTAGGCAGAGCGGAAGCTAACCCGGACGTGCCAACGACGTCACGGCAAGCCACCCAGCCATCCTCGCATGCTCCATGGCCGTCTCCACTCCAGCCCGTCTCCACGGTACACCTCACCCAAAGACACCTCACAGCCCTCACCGCATCGCGACACGTACTATTCCCAACAGAAGCTGCTGCGCATACATGAGCGCCATCACCGCGCTGCATGTGGCAGACGTTGCGATCATACAATCGTGATTTTGCCATTCCGGGTTCCAAACGGTCACGGATGGCTTCTGGGAGCATTGGCGACGTGCCTGCCGCGACTTTTGCTGAGTACGTAGACGATCCTTTCCTCGACCACGGTAAGAGGGCAGGTGCATCGCAGGCGTCTTTGGAAGGTGACGACGACCTGACCAAGGATGCGCCGTCTGCCGATGCACCGCAATTCGACCTGGCGCAAAGGCCCGAAGCACCTTCGCGATGCATCGCGTTGCGCCCGGCCCTGACCCACCGCCTCTATTCCCATCGCCTCCATGTACGGGCAAAAGCTAAGCTGCAACGCGATAGACTGCTCTCCGGCCCTATGATCGATATATACGTAGGCGAGTCCAAGCGCCACTGGTCGCTGCACCGCAACCTCCTGTGCCACCACTCCGAGACCCTCGAGAACGAGCTGCTTGGTGATGCAGACGGCCACACTAGAAAAGACCAGCTCGATCTCCCCGACCACAGCCCCGCCGGCTTCGAGCTGCTGGTGAAATGGCTGTACCAAGGCAGCCTCGACGATGTCTCCGACATGGCTGACGCCAACCTAAAGTACGAGTATGCTGTGAGCTGCCACAAACTCTATCTCCTCTGCGATCGCTTCGACATGGCTCAGTTAAAGAACGTCGCCATGGATCAGTATCGAAAAGGCCTAAATGAGGCCGAGCTGGTACCTGACGCTGACGAGATCGACGACATCTATCGCAAAAGTCCGACAGGCTCACCGTTCCGCAAGCTCATGACGCGCATCGCAGCCCGCCAGATCATGGATCCTGGCAGTGAGCGCGATGTCGAGACTTACCGCGAATGCTTTGAGAACAACCCCGATTTCGCCATCGATTTGGTCAAGGCAATCAGGTCAGGTACTGGTGGCATGCTATTTGACGACCCTACAGATGAGGGCAACGAGTGCGACTACCATGACCACGAAGCTGGGCCCAACTGCCACACAAAGGGCAAGGGCAAGGGGAAGCAAGGTGTGTGACTCTGATCTCCACCCAGCCCATTTTCAATCCCATGTCAGCCGTCTCGTTGCTGTCACAATCACAACACGCATAATAACATCCATTAACCAGTAAAGAAGAAAGCCGGCCTGTCATCCGCCAAATCCGTCCCTTACATAAGCTCCGACCAGCAGAACCGCCCTCCCCGCCCTCCTCCCCCGAAGACGCCTCACCCGTCTCGTCCCCTACCGGCTCGCCCACAAGAAGGCAGCGCCGGTTCTCTCCGCCGTCGGCTGACAAGTCCGGCGAGTTCGACAGTAGTCACGTCGACGGAGATGGCAGTCGCCAGTCAGCCGCCCAATCCCGACGCGATTCGGGAGAGGGAGAAGGACAGGGAGAAGTTGCGCAAAGTGACACCACCGGAGCGCAGACGCCTAGAGCGAGCTCAAAGCAGCGGAACGGAGATACAGAGGTCACGCCCAGTCCTAGAAGAGCGCCGCCGAAGCTCAGACGACGCGTCTCCCCTACACCAGAATAGCCACATAGAAGACGAAGCACTCGGCGAGCTTGAAGGAGGACCAGTGCAACCACCACAAAGGACACCCTCACGTCGAGGTATCTGGGAATGGGCTAGAGTAGGAACGGGCAGACTGAACATCATCGGACGAATACCGCATCCTGAATGGAAAGGCCCGGTAGTGTCGCACCAAGTCGTCATGAATGGCAACTCGCAGATAAGCACCATTCCCGAGATGCATGACGATTTCAGTATCCCCTCCACAACGGCTACCGAGACGAACGATTTACAAGAATACAACCAAGCAATGGCGGCCAAGATGGAAGGTTTTGGGTTCTCCCATGCTCATATCACAACGTCACCATCCTTCTCACAAACCAAGCGCTCCTCCGACGACCTTGTTGCTGCATCATCTACGGCTAGCACGCCAGCCAACTTAAATCTTGTCTCCGAGGCTTGGACGAATGGCGAGCGAATCACACCACAACCTTCCAAGGACAGCCCACCATTGACGCCGGACACCCCTACGCCGAATCAACGCAGGAAGGATTCAACAATAGAGGATGAGAGCACACCTACCAAGGACGCATCGGAAAGCGTAAAGGCAGAGGTCGCTGATCGACCTCAGAATGGCGTCAAGACCACCCCTACGCCTGACCGCATCCCGAAGTACCGGATAGCGCTTACGTCAAATTTCCTTTCACCAGCTCGCAGTACCACGAGTTCAACTTCTTAGTTTCTTTCATCATGATCACGATTTGATACGATACCCTATACATACATATTATCTGGCGTTCTAAGCGCAGAATCATTTAATGCAAACCGATTTTTGACCAATATCAGTAGGAGCGTTCACTGACTACATCAACGCAACACCACAATAATTCTTTCACATACGATCAAAGGACCTAAGAGCAAGTCCTCCTTATACGTCCAACCCCACGGTGCTGTGCTAGGATCAGTCATCTAGCGTTCGCTGTCAATTACCCTTTGCAGGAATCGCGACGCTGTCGCCGCAGTCTCTCCACACTACAGCCTTGAATGATTTTAGCAGTTATCTAATATCTTGTATGTTTAACAGTCATGCTAGAATGGAGGTGTGCTGTATTAGAATTCGGCTGCTGTTAGGAAAGGGCTTAAGACCCTCCCTATTACATCACTCTTCCACATCGTCTCTCTTGTTCCTTCCGTCCCTTCTTACAGTTTTTGCATGATCCTTTTACATCATTCTAATTATCATGAAACTGTTACGGAGTTGCCAGGCAGGAATGACGGGTGCACGTGATCGGCATATCCATTACGTATGGTTAAGAGTACGGATATAGGCTAAAGACAGGATGTCGCTGGAGGGGCTGCGGACGGGAACAGATAGAGCGGGGTTTCAGCAGACGCTGGCTGCTCTAGCAGATACTCAGCAACCGCCAAGCCAATCAGCGGCTAGCTAGATTCATCATGTATCCTATGGCCTGTAGGACTATCACTAATTTGGCCCATAGTGCCGTGTGCATTCGATGATGTGGCGCGGTCCTGCACCTGTATGCTGCATACTGCATGACGATGTAGAGCTGAACTTGGATCCACAGTCCTGCCTGCGACCTGTTTGTGGTGGGGTAACAACCATTGGAGTCTTTCATTCAGGACGTCAATAACTGGAAGCTCGAACTCACCAAGTTCAACCGTGCCTCTGTCTTACAGAAAGGAATTATGGCAGCCCTCTCTGCGAAGAAATTGTCTACAACGACATCGACACGACGAGTACCTTTATCGACCATTAAAGATGGCATACGAGCGATCAGTCATGCACTGGAGCTTCCTGAAGATGAAGCGCGCGATATCATTGAGGTAGCCACAAACCATGTTGAGAGGCACGGAGAATTTCAATGGCAAGAAGTTTGGCCCGATACGGCCAGCGTGGTGAAGTTTCAGAAGTCCGGTCAACAGCAATTGTTGAACATGGCGATCGCCTTGGCTTTCTTGCGAACATCCGCAGAAAGAGAAACCAACCTGTCTGTGGTGGATCTTGATATCATCTGGGGTTTTGTCAGAGACGTACTCCAGGATACAGCTTTGACTCAGAGCATAACACATTGTACAGATGGGTCGCTCGGGATCCCTCTGTGGATCGACATTGTGGATGATCAACCATCTGAATTGATCGGTTTGCATGTGTGGAAGCCAGGTGGATCGCGAGCCGGCCCAACCTCGGTCATGTATACTCAAACTCCATTCACTGCAAGTTGGACAATCGCTGGCGGAGGTACAGAGTATATCGTCAATCCGACCTCAAGTCCGCCTAGTGGGAAAGAAAATGCTGAAATATCAAAGCTGTCCACACACAAGCAGAACTTCCATGTTTTCGGAGAAGGTCTTCAAAGAACAGAAGTCGAGCCTGCTGCTCTCTATGCGAAGCTTGTACTTTACGATACGAGTCGTTGCAATACTCCCGGTGCACAATCTTTGAGAGCCGCACCTCACCAAACGTCGATTATTCAAGATGAGATCTCTCATATCACGGTGACCGACATCACCATGGCCATCACCGAGTTCAGGAACTGGGAAGAGCACCAACTGCCAGGCCAGCAACATTCGGAAGACGGAGAATGGGAGGAGGCACTTCGACTGTATCGCAATGCCGAACATATTTGCCAGTCAAGTGAATGGCTCCAACAATCTCTGTATGCGTACATCACTTCCAGTACCATCAGCAAAATGTATCGAATGCTGGGCCGCTATGATGATGCTCGCGAACTTTTGGAAAAGATCGTTTTTGATACGCCACAATCGAGCGCCCGTGTAGATTGTGCTGGAGAGCTGGCTATGGTCTATCGCCATATGGATCGTCTGAACGATTCGAAACGAGCTGCTGAAAGCCAGTACGATGACGCGAAGCAACTCAATCTTAAAAAGTTTGCGTGTCGCGCGATAGGAAACGTCGGCAGGGTCAATTACCAACTTTACCTAGAGAGTGATCCCAAAGATAACGACTTGCTGGAAATTGCGATCAGTCAACTCAATGAACGCATCGAACGAGCGCGAGACATCAGAGATGTCGTTCTTGAGGCGATCGGCTACTCGTGTCTATCCCTTTGCTATCTTGCTAAAGGAGAGTTCCAGAAAGCTATACAGGTAGCGAGGGAGAACTTCAGACTTACAGGCTTACAGAAGGATGCGACGAAGGTAGGGTTTGCTGGAGCATTTCTGGGTCGCGCGCTGCTTCTGGCCGGTCACAAGGAAGAAGCCCTAACATATTTCACTCCTACGTCCGGCTGTTCTCCGATCATCGCACTATGTAAAGAGATTTCCAATGAGCATCGGAAATATATAGTGGGAATGATCGACGCCGGTGCAGACCTGAAATTTCGAGACGACCAGGGTTATTCAGCTTTGGAATGTGCAGTCTACAATGGTGACGATGAGACAGCGAAGATCATTGAAGAAGGGTTGAGGAACCAGATAAGACAAGAAGGTGGTGATGTTGATAGTCAAATGGCACGACTCATATATGAAGCAAATCTGCGGAAAGGGTACAGGGATATCTTCCAGGACAGACTTCGCCCAGTACTTCTCAATGGAAAGGACAATCCAATGCAGCAAGGTTTAACGCTACATACGCTTCGTCAAACGTATGCGTCATGTTTGACTGAGGACAAGAGAAAGGAAGAAACTTTCGATGGGTTAAAATACGTACGCTACGCTGATTTTGTGCGAGCAAAGCGGCTTCCACGCTCGAATAATGGATACACACGCAGTCTTTCCGGTCGACAAGTCAACCAATTCAATCCATTCATTCTTTTCTTTTCGTACCGATGGATTGCCAAGGATTCTCGGTCGCACTTTGACGACTTCTCACCAGACGACGAGAACTGTACACAATACAAACGGATGCTCAATGCTATTGAGCAGTTTCTGAAACTACACAGGGAAATTGATCGTGCCAAACTGTGCATTTGGATCGTAAGGAAATGCGCTTTTAACGGCTTCCGAGAATCTTACTAACCATACTGTCAGGACTTTGCATGTGTGGATCAGGATCAACAAGGACCAGGCGTTGCCGCGCTACCAATGAATCTTGCTCAGTGCAATGCTATGATAAGCCTCATTGACAAACAATACTACGACCGATCCTGGTGTTGTGTCGAAGTATTGATGGTTCAGACACTGAGCAAGGCGTATGGCTTACACATGTGGTATGAACATATCATTGATCCTTCTTCTGGTGAAGGATCGTTGCAACCGGGACCGATGGACCTTGAGATTAGCATGGCGGAAAAACATGTGACACTTGAGGAGGATCGACCAAAACTGCTGTTCTTAGAACGCCAAACGAGGCTCTTAGGATAGGTTACAAGACAGAAGATGGATGCGCTAGAAAATGGATGGGGGGAGGGTGGCCTTACCATAGGTCGAAGTTAGGTCGAGGTCACACAAGCGTGGGTGGAGGTTAGATTAAGTAGTAGGAGCTTAGGTGTAAGGAGTATTTGGGCAGGTACTGAAGTATTGATTTCAAGTTGGATTGAGACGACTCCTTGAGGAATGATCAAGCATAAAAATGAGATAATATATACCTATAGCGCGTAATCGTGGCCGGTGTAAGCCGACGGTGGCCTGCGTGTGGCTGGGCCCTGCGTGGCGTTGGAACATCGTGACAGCAAAGTTGCCTAGGTAGTATAAGTAAGCTACAAAGCCTGTTAGACTATAAGCACCTGAGCATGCACTTATATCAAATTAAATTCTTCGCAAGTATACAATGAATTTAACACTGAGTTATCGCAATTTTATCACAATTTGCTGTAGGCATATAACCTTATCATCTTAGCATCATAGTGTTGTGGGATGGCTGATTGCGTGCACGGACATGGTAAGATACCTAGGTAGTGACCGGGGATCTGTCTTCCCCGCCTCTCTAGGTTTGAACTAGTTTTTGCTTCAGCATCATGCACTCTGGCCACATCTTTCGAAATGTTCGTATCACACTCGGGACGGATAAAACAAAAGGTTCTCAGTGCATGGAATACGTGCAGCGTGGACTGACGGCAGGCTATCGCAGTATCGATACTGCCCAGGCATATATGAATGAAGAAGCTATTGGTCAAGCAATCCAAAGATCCTCAGTGCCTCGTGAGCTAGTCCACGTCACGACTAAGATCTCCGCAGGCTTCAAGCGAAATCCGAGCAGCTTCGACGAAGTCGAGGACTCGGCAAGAGGCTCGTTGACGAGGCTTGGATTGGACTACCTGGATATGATACTGATGCATCATCCTGGTGACGATGTCGCCGATCCCGAAGCTGCAGATCGACGTCAAACGACATGGCAAGGGCTCGAGGCCATGGTTGAGGAAGGACAAGTAAGGAGTATCGGAGTCAGCAATTTCGACATTTCGCATCTGCGCGAGATGAAGCAGTACGCCAGAATGCTGCCAGCCGTCAATCAAATAGAGGTAAACATACTTATTTGCATTGTAGTTCCGACAACTAATGTTTACAAACTCAGCTACACCCATGGTGCCGACAGCAAAAATTAGTGGATTATTGCAAGAACGAGAATATCTCATTGCAAGCATATCTCGCAATCGCTAGGAATAGTCGCGTAAGCGACGAAGGGCTTGTTGCAATAGCGAAGAAGTATAGCACATCGACGGCCGTAATACTTCTTTGCTACAGCTTACGGAAGGGTTATGTGCCCATTGTGAAAGCAGAGAATACTCAACATCTAGTTTCGAACCTAGCAGCAGAGAAGCTATGTATCGCAGACGAAGATATAGCATTGATGGATACGTGGGAAAAGGGAAACAAGGGATCTTTGCGTGAGTATGCCGATATCTATCAGCATAGTATGCTAACAATAAATATAGTGCCGTGGCTCATGAGTTCAACGCAGATGTGAAGATCACTCTAAGCTCTTTATCTTCCGACCTCGTCTACGACCTTTACAATCTGATAGTGACTACATCGGCTGAGGCATTGACGCTACTATCACAATTCATAATTCCATCCCATAAAAGGCCGAGCAAAATACTCAAGTAATGGTGACTGTAACCTCATGATTGCAGTTGCAAGGTGCAGCACAGAAACGCGATCGCCCAATAATGTGACCTTTATCCAATAAAACACCAATCCCTCCGGCGGCGGTGTACTGATATGTCAATTTTGGAACGAGATAGAGTCGTGTGTCCGCTGTTGGTTGCTGCCATAGCTGTGCACGAAATGATGACTGAGTACGACAGTCTGGACAGCTTACTGACACGAGGTGGCTTTCAGACAAACCACAGAGTTCTTGATGAAGCTTGGAAAGACCAAAGCTTTCAAAATGCTCGAGTTCAGGCGCTGGCGCGGAAGCCGAAAGGGCAAGTAAGGACATAACATCGTCGTATAACCCTGACAAATTCGCAGGTTGCTCGTCCCTTCTGCCTTGGATTGTTCGATCAAAAAGGTAATGAAGTGTTCTTAGTATAAACTTTGAAGTCGAGACGCGGAAATGGAGAGAAGGAGCTCTCGAACCATTATTGACGTGGTCAGAGCGAATGAGGGTATGAGGATCAATGGTCTCTAAACGTCTGACAAGACTCTCTGCCGATTCTTGGGTTTCCAAGAGCAGATCGTGCAATTCATTCGATGACGAATCCGACGAAAGATCTGCAGAGGGCCCCCATGTGAGATCATGTGTCACATTCCCGACGTAGTGGAAGTCCAAACACACGGAATGACCCTGTATCTGAGGCAACTTTTTTGCGGGTTGTATTTCTACACCCCAGCCCCACATGTTTGGAACAATCGATTGATGGCCTTTGAGCCAGTTAGCCTTTGCGTGTAGAGGCTCCTGGGACGGTCTGAGTAACAATCCGCTAAGATCATTATTCTGAATCTGTCTCTTTGCGAGCCACAGACACGCGTCTTGGACATCCACAGGAAGCTCGGTAGGATAATCGGGAATCCCGAGAAGCTCAGCAGCTCCTATAAATTTGTCGCGGAATGAGCGGCAACCCAGATCCGCGATCATATCGAAAACATAGCCGAAACATTTGTTCTTTTGTCTCTCCCGAATGAAAAGTGGCAAATGGTTAATCCATTGCAGTGAAGTAAGATTCTCAACCGAGGTAGGTGTACTCTCCACCGTTGTGGCATCTAGAATTTCCTTGACAAACGTTGTGAATTTGGGCTCCACGATGCCATATTCGTTGCTCATGATATATGCTTCCCCAGCCTTATCGAACTCTACGATTGGCCACAATCGACTGAATAGGTGTGCATTGAAGAAGTGCTGCAAGCCATCATTGTATCGATTGATCACGTCAAGTGTTGGCTCGCGGACAATCTCTGGAGGAGGCAGTTGTCCAAGGTGGAGAATTGAGCTGCCACTGGCCTCGAATATTTTGAATATCTGCGGCAAGATAACGGTGCCTCGAAATTCGTTATGCCATTGTGGTATACTGATGTAGTCATGCCAGAGTAGACAGTCGGGTCCGAAGCGACGTTGTACAGCCATGAGCGTGCGAAGTGGAGCTTCGTAGCAAGTCTGTGCTGCTTTCGCGTTGAAAGTGCGGAGTGCGTAAGCCTCTGCCACTGACGAGTGCCACGGGTGGGAGACTGGAATATATCTGATACTACTTGCTTTCAAGCATCTGAGGTGGTAATTCTGAACACAAAGAGGCGGCAGATCTTGTTTCAGAGGGTCCGTGACGTCCACATGCTGATCTAGACCAAGAAGCCGTACAGGAGGTTCAGCGGCAAGGTCAAAATTCTCTTTGCACGCAGTGCACGGCGTATCGAATCCCTGCGTCCATGCCTCATGTAGAAACTCTTCTGGCGAGAACTCCACCTTCTGATTATCAAGAAACACTGTCAGAGTTGATTCGAAATTATGTAGACCTAAGGTCTCATCGCCTTCTTGATCCTTTCCATGAATGTACGGAGTATCCCAAGACGTATCCCTCATTTCGGGAAGATTTGAGTCCATTAATCGCGAATATGTTTGAATGAACCTATGCAGAAACAAGGGTTAGCTACCCGTGTAATAGTGACAGCTCAATAGAACGCACATCTATATGTTGCTTCGAAGTCTATGGGCAGACTACATCTAAAGGACGTCTAAGATATGTCGTACAGGGACCTACTGACTTGCCTTTCAAATCTGGACCGTTTCAATGTATCGCGTTGTGCAAGAAGTGTCCTGGGTTGCCATGCAATCCGGGGTTGGGATCGACATTGATGGAAGCTGCGATGACGAAGAGCGATGCGCGAAGAACGCTGCATTGACGCGAGATTGTGCTAAACAAATGCTTTAGGGTTGTGCGCGCTGTTCACAGCAGCAGCACAAGTAGCCTAGTATCGCGGCCTGGGCCCAAACTAAACGCGGGCGGGCGGGGGGATGGTGCGATGACAAGCGCCTAGGTGCTAGCTTCGGCATAGTTGCCACGTTGTTGCCTCGCCTCAGCCACCTCTTCACAGCAGGAGTCTGGGCTCCGTGACAAGGCCCATGCAAAAGCGTCCAGCCTGACTTTCTTAACAGCATTCCCATGATCCACTCTGGCACAAGGTCTGACAAAAGACTTTGATATGTAGAGGTCGTTGTTAGTCTTTATGCTTTCCGCACTATGGCGAGCGGCGCGCCACCAGTTTGAGAGAGGGTCCAAGCTTGAAATCAACAGAATCCGGGTGTCCGAACAAGAACGCAAGGTAGCGCGCCTCAGTCATGGCAACTTACGAAACGGCGTGGAAGAATTCCATAAAGTCGGGCTCGTCATCCTAGAGAACGCGGTTGAGCCTCGTTCTATCGATCACGTGCTCCAGAGGATGCTGCAGGATTTCAACAGCTACTCACAGTCCTCAGCCCTCCGCTGGAATCAGGGGCGGAATTCTGGTAACATCTCGCAACCACTTCCATCGTTTCCTGAGTATCTCCACGAAGATATATGGGCAAACCGCCTCGGTGTTGAAATCATTGAGAACATCATCGGTCCTAAGCCCCATCTCTCGCTCGCTACATCCAACATCGCCTTGCCTCGGTCTCAAGGGCGACAAGCGGTCCATAGCGATTACTACTGCGAACATCTCGACTTTTCAGTGTTCCTAGAGGTCAACATATACCTGCACGACGTCAACCCGCGTAACGGAGCTACAGAGTTCTGGCTGGGCACGCACAACGGTTACTCCAAAGCCGATCACAGCTCGCCGACCACCGGCTGGATAAAACATGAAGTGTTCAACCGGCGCGCGAAGATATCACCACCAGTTCAGCCAGCAATCTCGAAAGGCTCTCTGGTGATTAGGGATTTACGATGTTGGCACGCAGGACGAGAAAACCACACTGACGATCCACGTATCATCTTGGGTTTCTTGTACAGTCCTCGCTGGTTCGGCTCCCGCATGCGAATGTTGCTACCAAGCAGTGCTCGACCTTTACTACAATCGTGGACCCACATTGATTGCCTCCAGTCTGTGGACTTCGTTGCGGGCAGGTTTGACTACCTACATTTCCTTCAAGACATCAATTTGTCACGAACCCCGTCACAATACGGTATACCGTATGTATCCAAGCCGGGTGCGGTCACGGTCACAGCGCAGGACTATTGGACGCCTCCTTGAAGGTATTGCTACATCCCAGCAGCGAAGCACCTTGCGACAAATAGCAGCCAGTAACGATTGGACAGCCTTCACCCCTCTGTTAACTGACAACTGGAGTCAACCCATCCTTTCATTGGATATCAATATCTCCGTCCATGAGTTCTCCTGGTTTAGGCATCACAGTGCAAATTATGGGTTTGGAAGAGCAGGTCTCACGTTGATCTGAAAACCATGAGGACTGTGAAGGAGACCGCGGCAACGAGCACCAGAAATGGTTTGAAGAAGGCGTTGACAAGAATGATAAAGGAGAAGAGAAGCGTCCACGGAGACTTGCGCATTGCTGCGAGTAGAATCGCACCTACGTCCCATTGCCTCTTACGATCTTCCCTGATACGCAAAGTTATATCGCTGTACACGACTACATCACGCAGTTTCATGCTTGAGTTGAGAATCTAGAGGTGGATATCATGGCATTTACGAAGGTAACGATGAAATCCCCCCTCTTCTCTACGCTACATGAGTCTGCTTTGTCTAGATTCACCGCATATCAGAGATGGCAATTAGCAAAGTGTGGATCTTTATTGGAAGTGTGCTGCGGGACAAGCACAAGTGTGTAGTGATTTTGTGATGATCGGATGTCATACGCAGAAGGGAATCATTTTACTTTTGGAGCGAGCACTTGATTCTGGGCGATATTGTCGCAATAGACTACACTATCTAGACTCGTTCTTTTACAGTGTCGCAATCTCTATACTTTCTGGGAGAAGAAGCATGGAGATGGCAATGAAGGCGATCAGTCAGGCTTTCTTCGTCCTCTAGCCCCTAGCCCGTTATGATGCGTGGGAAGTCGCGCTACCGAGAACCCTCGTTGCTTGCTCTTTTGATTAGGTGCGTGTTTTCGGAATGCATTAATGTGCCATTAGCACCCGAACTTTCCGATGTTGCGAAGAACTACCTTCTTCCAGCCGTTCACAAAATCTGCCCTTTGACCCCTTGGCGCAACCTCAGTGATTGCGCGTAGAAAATCCGCGACCTTCTGCATACTCTCCTGTAGTGATGAGGTATACCGAACATCTTCCAACATCTGGAAACCACGATCCTTACATCGCTCTTCGAACAGCTTAGAAAGCTGTTCCTTTGCCGCCAGAGAGCTTTCGTCATCGCTCGCGTTCCAGAGGAAAGAGCGACGCGGGTTCCACGATGGGAATGGCACGACGCCAGAGAACTCCCAGTCTAGAATTGCGGTGATATTTCCGGAATCAGGATCGTAAAGTATGTTCGCGAAATGCAGGCCCTTGTGTGCGAGGCGCAGTTTCACGTCATTTAGTTGTTCGGCGTGCTCTGGCAGAGCCTTGACGAAGGCCTCAAGGCGAGGGATCGCATCGCGCATAAAGGTAAGGCTTTCGTGGATGTTTATCAGGTGGATGTATGTCTTGATTTGCGCGGACACTAAATCCACATATGTAGAGTATGGTCCGCCAATGTTCAGACTGTCGACTGATTCTCCCGCCGGCCACAGCTTCTTCACTTCGGGGGCTTGCCAGAACGTCTCGTCCACGATTCGACCCAAAATAGCTGTCCCAGCTCCGTTGAGGCGGAGACCGCCGATGGTGTTCCATGAATGTGTGTGCAGTTGACTAAGATAGTCTGCCAACTGATCCAGAATCGAACTTATTTGAGCTTCGGTCAAGGATTGATGCTTCTCGCTGAGTGCCGTACCTTCGATCAGCGACAAAAGTGTGTACTCGTGGCCGATTGCATTAGTAGTACTACTAGCATCGAATGCTACAAGATCTGGTATGGGTATACTCGTGTTTTGCTTGACCCAGGTCATCACGGCGACTTCGTTTTCTGTTTTGATTCTGGGAAGATGCTGTCCAGAGACGCGTAGTACGAGCTTTCCATATGAGATCTTCGTGTTCTGGGGCACGGTTATCATGTAGATGGAGTGATATTCGGCGGCGACTTCGGGCGATACGATGTTAAGAGCCTTGGGAAGGCCCAACGACAAGAGAAGCTGGTTGATTGCATCGTCAGAAATGGGACCGGGCAAATGGTCCTTTGGAGTCGCCATAGGTAAGTTTCCAGACCGAGTTGTTCTAGACAAGAGACGTGTACTAGCGGCTTGGTGGGTTGTTACATGGGTCCTACAGTAAAGGCCTCGAATTTCATACCGAGAACGAGCATCGCGGGTGAACGGCGTATTTAATATGCTGTACAGGTGTACGCTTCACGGGAACACAAGCGGCGAACATTACCGGTAGTGTCATGGTAGCCTATGAGAACAGAAAATGCCTGCATGGCTGCATCGTATGCAATGCAACATGAGTCATGTTGCATCATCCAGAGTTGCGACACCTCAACCGCGGGTACTCGACAGATATTTGGTTGCAGTATTCCATATTGTAGGCAGAAAAAAGGCCTTTTGCGTCTTCAAGCACCGACCCCTCTTCACGCATACATCAAACATAGCCTGTTCCTGCCCGTCCTTGACCCTAACCCACTTTCGCAACACTGCAACTGTGATCGCTGATACGGTGCAACGAGCAGTGTTATCGGATGCTGCAACAGTACCAGCTTTGTTTGGAAGGATGTCCATTATCAAAGTACTGTACAGGTGAAGTTCAATGGTACATCTTGCGCCGACGAAGAACTGTAAGACTAGCGGTGCGCTGGCATGAGGTCTACGCTCAACGGTCCACCTTATGATCCCGCTTGTATCTCGGCAAGAGGGCCAGTGGAGATGGTCTGGGCAAGTCTCGGACTCGGACGAAAGAATGGAGTTGTAATGGGTGCAACTCTGACGCAACAGCACGGGTACTTGAGATTTGCGATTTGCGACCTGAAGTCCTGGAGTATATGCAGTCAATCCTTTAAGCATACTCCAAAGCTGGTATTGTGCCACCGCTTCAAGGCGCATCACCTTCAGCATCTCCTCGTTGCCGGATCATGGTTATAGTCGAAAGCCTTGAGAAGGGCCACTAAATGCCAAGCCGCGCCTCCGACAGCACAAAGATGGAAGATTTGATGTGAGCAACCCCAGATATCAAAGAGCCCTGGACGAAATCTCTCAGGGAAGCGGATCTACATAGTCTGTTAGTGACTGCAGTCATGAGGAACCCTCTTTGTCATGTACTTACTGCATAGATGAAAGCACCAGTGATATAGCACAATCCTTCGCAGATCATCAACCACCACCCCATCTGCTTATCAGCCTGTTCAATACCAAATGACTGCGCAGCATGTGTCATAGGAACCGCGCCTGACCAACCGATAGCACAGAACAATGTCGCTCTCGCCCAGCGCCACTTTGGCGTACGGAATCGCGGTATCGAACAAAGTGTCGCGGCACCCGTGACGATGGTGGTAATCCCGACAGAATACAACATCCAATACTGCCTCTCGCAGTAGAATCCATAGTATGTCCCAGAGTACACAGTTCCAACGATCAGGATGAATATGCCGTAAAGATCGAGTTGGAGCCAGGTATGGTAAACGGCGCTAGAGTGATTCCCAAACATGTGAAACGTAGCGCTGATCCCGAAGCAAGCAACCGCACTTCCTATGAAGACGCCGAACGCAAGGAGATCGTTGATATCAGCGGTAACGTATCGCGCACTAACGCTGTTGTAAGCGTAGATACCATAGGAGAGTATCACTACCGCGCCGATGAGATGCGTATAGATGTTGCCGGTCTGGTTGTGTAGGTACGACAGGCTTTTCAGACATTCTCGATAGGAACCCGTAGTAGACCGGTAATGGTTTCTGAGGTACTCGTTGTCGCGTTGCCAAGCCTGTACTTCTTGGAAAGTCTGGAGGAGTCTTTTGGGTGTGGTCTTGGCCTCCTCCCCTTTGGTCGTAGTAAGGGGGGCTGTGTAGAGAGACATGTTCGCTCTCTTTCAGTTCGTGGGAAAGAGGAATCCGGAGTTTTGCGAATCAATCAAGGTGATGAGAGGAAAGGGAGAGGTAATAAAAAGAGGACCGTGGATGAGGGCAATGCGCATGTTTGTACTTTTGCGTGCTCTCGTACAATTAGCGTTTGGAGCATAGGCCGCCGAACGGGGATGAATGTTATGCTGGCAAGTAATCCAGAAGTGATCATGTAAAAGTGCAAAGAGCAATGAACATTGTACTTGAAGGAAGGACGGACATCTTGGTATTGCGGCTATACGGCTGCAAGGATTCGGCCAATATGGCATGGCGGGCTATCTTTGAGCGATAATTCCAAAGACGGAGAGGACCTGGAACTGGGAAACGGGAGCCGGGTCTGGAGGTGGCAGATGGTGCCCCGAATTAAGGGGCGTGTGGCCGCTAATTGGTGGACCGCCACGTCATCTCAGCACCGCCACAAGATAAGCAACGTATTCCGGTTACACGTCGCAACGTCGAACAAATGACCATGATCCAGAACAATGCAGCACGTAGAAACAAATCGCTTAATATTTTTGCGTTTCCGTCTAGAAAACGTACATACATCATTCCGTCGTAAAGGAGGGGTATATGGCGAAAGCATTGTATCGCATTGCTTAAAATCGTGTCGTATATCGTATCGCGTAGTATTCCGTAATATTTAACCGAAGAAGAGGAACGAAGGAGAGAGGAGCATGCTCAATCCGAATGCCAATCGCTCGCATTACTCTCTCCAAACTCG
>Ga0265797_10004056_pt1 | contig 22776 bp, 25 predicted proteins | sample P2T30metagenome_FD_192433 | JGI IMG/M metagenome (GOLD analysis project Ga0265797, IMG submission 192433) | Plant litter microbial communities from East Loma Ridge, Irvine, California - P2 T30 | ecosystem: Environmental > Terrestrial > Plant litter > Unclassified | place: USA: California... | reverse complement strand
TTTCACCTATAGTGTGCTCCGCGAGCGGTAAGGTTGCGAAATGTTTGCGTATACTGATCGCAGCAGCAGCTTGCACATACATGTCGATGGGCAACTGCAGAAAATTTGGATCGATACTTGGCGGCGAGTTTGCATCTGTCGACTGGATGTGTATTGAGCCTCGAGAAAGTGGTATCAGATTCCAGAGCTGTGCGATGATCTGGTGGTCTGTTGGGGCCCATAGGATCTCTGCTAACGGAACCGTGCTTGCTGGATCAAATACCAAATCTACTTGGTGCTCTAAGAGCTGTTTTTGGGTCTCGACGGATATGGTGTTGGGCGGGTAGTCTGCGACGATTGCTTCTGCATATGCACTCAGATTGGCCCGGATTTCATCCACGAGAGCTGGTAGTTCGTCTCCGAACAGGTCGGAAGCTGTTGGGTATGTAACGAAGGTAGGGTAACCCGTCCAGTTTGTGGACGAGTTATACGCAATCCCATTCTGTGGTTGATCTGGCAGATTCGATCCAACAGAGTGAAGTGGATTGACTGTCTTAATACCGAGCGGATCAAGTACGGCAGGATTACCAACGCCAGAGTGTTCAAGAAATGCTGGTGATCTAATCGAACCAGCTGCAACAACGACTTCCTTCGAAGCGCTGATGGTATGGGTGGCGTTTTTAGCATCAATCACCTCAACACCTGAAGCAACCACTTCAGACGTCGCTGACTGTTCTTCATCCCAGATGATGCGTGCAGCCGTGGTGTTGAAAAAGACCTGGAGATTAGGCCGTGATGCGATAGGAAAGTAGAAAGACCTTGCTCCATCTGCCCTTATTGGTCCGGTACTGTTCAGCGTCATAGGCCAGGTGTTGAAACCACGCATGTTACCGTCATTCGCATCCGTGTTGTAAGGATGACCGAGGGCTTCAGAAGTCTCTTTAAGTATGTCGACGAATCCTTGGCCAATGAGGTAAGGGGTGAAGCCCACGGCAAGCTCTCCATCTTTTCCATGTGCATCATCTTTGTAGATCGCGCCTTTCTTCTTTAATGCCTCACTTGGCTCTTCGAATCCCTCTTGCTTCAAGAAATACTCCAGCATACCATCCCAGTTCCAACCCTCGTTTCCCAGTTCTTCCCACGCATCAATCTGGTCCTTCTCGGCGCGCAGATATGTCATTCCATTGATCGTAGTGCTACCTCCCAACGCCTTCCCTGCCCAGTAGTTCAAGCTGTTGTTCCCCGCATACTTTTGAGGCGCAGTCATATACTTCCAGTCAATTGATGTGCCTATGAAAAGGCCATACTCTAAAATCGACTTTGGCACGTAGGAGACGTTTGGATTGTTGTATGCGGAATCTCCAGCTTCAATGACTGCAACAGTAACATCGGGGTCGGCGGATAGTCTGTTTGCCACAAGCAGGCCTGCTGGACCTCCCCCAACTATAACATAATCGTATGTCTCGGATGCGCAGTCAGCGCGAATGGCTAGGGCAGCGAGAATAGATAACCAAAACATGATGCGTCATAGGAATCGGAACATGAAACTCAACTCGGGTGCCCCTGGCGCGGCATCACGGTCTATATATCTGGGGTATGTGGAGACCCCGAGAAAGTAGGCCTCCCAAAACCTCCGTAGCGAGTTGTGTGCATGCAGTGGATCGCAAGATATGTCATTGGCTCGTTACGTCATTGCCAAGCTTAGGCTTGCCTAATTGTCGGGGTCAACAGCCCTATCAGGTACTCTTCTCGAGCCCACCCCTCTGAGGAAAAGCTGAATATCGATCATGATGCGTTCGGTACGATACCGTCACTGAGCAAGCTCTGGATGAAGAATGTACAAGTCGTCCTAACGCCGCCATCCGGACGGCGGTGCTTAGCTCCTATAGGCTCGTTGGAAGATGTGCTGGAAGATTTCCAATAGTCTTAACCAGGAACCACATGGTCTGGAAGCAGTCCAAGTACCCATAAGCTCGTCCATTTTCTCTACTCTTTTACCACCTGTTCACCATCTCAGGATACTCGGGAGAAAGCGATAGCTTGTACTGAGCTATCCTGCACAAGCCAGTAGGTGTAATATTCGATCGTATTGCGTGATGGGTATTCGGTTAAGTCCGCAGACTTAATAAACACTGGCATGTCGCTACTGTCAAGAAGAAAGCCTGCCATGAGCGCGAAGTAGCTGTGAGGTCAGTTTCACACAAAGGTCGTATCGCATGTCCGCCTCCCACCGGCTCTCCAGTATCGCCATTTGAACATGTCGATGACAGCTTGGACTGAGGCTCGACAGTGGTTGGGAATATGGTGACGTGATGTACGCCGTGAAGCGATGCAAGATGATTGAAGCCTCACACCTCGCTGCTCTTGAGAATGATCGTTTCATTGTCGGCATCATGCTTGGAGTCGCCGCGATTTAGCAATACTCGTTAGCTAGAATTCGATCAATTGCAAACGATAGGCGGTAACTGCACGTTGGAAAGGATACGTAAGAGATCTAGGGAATGCCTCGCGGGGTCGCCTTGGAGTTTGTACAGGGAATAGAGGGTCGTCCTCGACTGCAGGTTGTCATCAGAAGTCGAGCGGGTTATGTCGAAAATCTTTGACTGGTTGTCATAGTGAGAAAATTAAGCAAATAGTTTGAGCAGTCGCCAAACATGAATGAACAAACTGACGGACTGCGATGTACTCTTTCTTTAGTGTAAATACGGAGTATGGGCTTCTGTGATATCCGATGATGCGTTCAAAACATACACGAGTGAATTATGATTCATCTGCTGATGTTTGCTTCTGATGGATGAGTGCGCGGACAGTGGTGTTGAAGTAACCGTTGACTGCCAAGACACATGTGAAAATGCCTGGGGAACGGCAAGTTCCGTTGCGGTAACATGCTTCCCCCTCATCGTCGCCTTTGCACAACAGACGCACAGCTCCACGTACATCAACATTGTCGCAGACAATCACGAGCGACTCGGCGACACCGAATCATTCGGCGAAAGGGTCTGTGCAAGACTAATCAGCCGACCGACGCGCACCTGTGTTTGGCGTCGCGGCTCTGGAGTTACCGAGGCACATGGCTTCCCCACACGAATGACATGCCCCCAGCCGGCGCGAACGGCCGCAACGTCGCGCGTCCGAGTGTCAGATATATTCTCATCTCGAGTTTTAGGCGTAGCTCTCACTCGTACATTCACCTCTAGATACCCGTTTTCCCATAGACTACAGTCAAAATGCCTTTCAACACTGAGCTCACCAGAGCCCTCGGCATCAGAGGTAACTCCACTGGCGCAACATGGAGAGCGAGTAGCTGACACTTAGACAGTGCCCGTTGTTCAGGGTGGTATGCAATGGGTCGGATACGCTGAGCTTGCTTCCGCTGTCAGCAACGCTGGAGGACTGGGCATAGTACGTCTGGCACTCCATTACACATTCAAACACAGTCTCACGATAGCATAGCTTACCGCTCTCACCCAACCCACACCCGAAGACCTGCGCAAAGAGATCCGACGATGCAGAACGATGACCAACAAGCCTTTTGGCGTCAACCTGACCCTCCTCCCTGCCATGGTTCCCCCGGACTATGCCGCATACGCTCGCGTTATTATCGAGGAGAAGATCAATATTGTTGAGACGGCGGGAAACAGCCCTGGACCAGTCATCAAGCAGCTCAAGGCTGCTGGCACTATCATCCTGCACAAGTGCACCACCATCAGACACGCACAGTCTGCGGTCAAGCTTGGCGTTGACTTCCTGTCCATTGACGGCTTCGAATGCGCTGGACATGTTGGCGAGACAGACATTACCAACTTCATCCTGCTCAGCAGAGCCAGGCAGTCGCTGGGTGGTATTCCATTCATCGCGTCGGGAGGTTTCGCAGACGGTCAGGGTTTGGCCGCCGCGCTGGCTCTCGGTGCCTGTGGTATCAACATGGGTACGCGCTTCATGTGCACTGTCGAAGCACCCATCCACCACAACATCAAGCAGGCCATCGTCGACGCACAAGAAACCGACACCGCTCTTGTCCTTCGGCGTTGGAAGAACACATCGCGACTTTTCGCAAACAAGGTCGCGCTCCAGGCCGTGGACGTCGAGAAGACCAGCACAACCGGCAAGTTCGAGGAGGTCGCTGAATTTGTAAGCGGAAAGCGAGGACGTCAAGTATTCTTGAACGGAGACAAGGACTTTGGTGTAAGTGCTACAATTCTCCTCCAAAGTTCGGCTAACTGATAAACCTAGGTATGGACCGCTGGCCAAGTAATCGGCCTTATCCACGACATCCCCACCAACGAAGAGCTCCTCAACCGTATCGAACGAGAAGCTGTCGAGACAATGAAGCAGAACCAAACGCTCTTCATTGAGGATGGAGAGAAGCCTGTCGCTGAAGGCGCTTCAATAAACAAGAAGTCGAACAACCCTCAGGCTGAGGTATGGGGCATCGGCAAGAGCAAGCTATAGAAATGTTAGACTGTATAGAATATTTAATCGAAGGAAGCATCCTCCGCATGGAACACAATAATGTCCCCAGCAGTCTCAAAGTGCATATCTACGCATACCCAAGCCCTGCAGTAGCGCGGTTATCGAGCAATGGCATGGTGCACGGAAGAAAGCAGTTTCGCTAGATTGCTGACCTCACGCGTAGGTTTCGTGTTGAAACTAGAGACCCTGTCGCCACTATGGACACCAACATCCCCATCTTGAGTCACGATGACGTCGAATCCACCCCATGATCACCAGGTACCCTATCCTACGAAATTACTTCTCGACCAACTACCACGGTCAGTCGAATATCCAACGCTTCGACCCTGGATTAGACTCACGAACCCGTTCATCAAGGAGCTATATTGCACAACAAAACCCTTTTCACGAACCTCATTTAGAAGACCACCATCATGTCCTCCTTGACAGGCCAAGAATCTTCCAACACTCAACCTAGAAACCCAGTCAACTCTGGTGAAGACACTGCCGGAACTTTCAAAGGTGATTCAAGCGTTCCATTCAAGACGGGTGGGTCAACAGACCCTGCTGGCTTGAGCGTTCCAGCGGATAAGGTAAGCTTTCCACCCATTATGCCATCTCTTATCACGTATGTCCTGCATGAAGAACAATATTCTGTCAACAGGATACTTACAATCGTAGTCTGCACCAGGCCAGCAAAACGCCTCAGGCACTTCGGAGCAACGCCGCGGAGAAGACGTGACGCAGAACACTAAGCAAGAGTACGAGGGGAGCAGCAGTGTGGGACAAAAGACAGGAAGCGAAAGTTTGATCGATAGTATAGAGAAGAGCGTACACGAGGGTGGTGAGGCAGATCGAAGTGGAGTAGACGTTGGGCAAGTCAGTACTGGGCGATAGGTAGTCAGATACAGGCATCTGGTTGGCTTGCATGTTTCATTAGACTTAAGGTACAGGCTCTTTCCTAGACATTAGGTATGCCTTGTGCACCTACAATAGCCTCAAAGATTGGCCTGAAGAGGCTGCATCTATAATCGAGACCAGACTGTGGCAACACAGTAACACCACTTCCTCGTACATTCCCAACGTCGCCAAGGACACCCAAACTCCAATCCCCTTCTATCACAGTAGCATTCTGGTCTTGGTATAGTCCACCCATGACGAGATCATAGGCGCCGACCAGAACACTACCCTCAGCTCCAGAACCGATCGCATTCCATCCTGGCCCAGCGTACGGGTTCTTCGCGAATCTGGCCCAGGTGCTCTGCATGAACTGTGCGAGAGCGTATTCTTGCGTCGTTGTATTTGCGCGTTCGTACGTACGGAACACAAGAGGAATCTCGGAGGCGTGGTATGCGCCGAGCTGTGGGTACGCTTGCGTATTGACAAAAGAAGCGTTGTAGTAATAGCGCCAGGTAGGAATGCCAACGGAGGCTGTCGCGTTAGCCCATAGTGCTTGTGGACATTGGAATGTGATCTCAGTAGAGATCTGTGAGATCACATCATAGTCGTTGCTAAGGCCATTACTTCCAATTGGGTATGCAGCTTCAATCTCAGGAATGAGTGCTGGGGCGAGGATTCCAAAGGTCGCCTGGACGTAGGCGGTAAGATTGGTTTGTCCAACTTGGAAGACACGCCCTTCCTGTGCATTCGTGCCTCCCAATACTGGTATGTGTGCAATATCTCCACTCAGGCGACGTGCCGCTGGATTTGATACCAACGTGGTGTTATCAGCCACTGGATTAAACACGAGAGAGTTCTGGTTGATGATGTTGCGAACAGCCGTTGCATTCGCGGCCCGCACACAAGTCAAGTTGCTTTCATGTGTACCCGGGCACCCGAGTGTCGCTGTCAGATTATTCCAAGCAGGTATGCTTGAGGTTTGAGGAGCCACGCGATAACTATATTGCCCACTCTGGAGAATGGCAGCCCGGAACGGCGGCGAACTACCCTTCGGAAAGCTGGTCAGTAAAGCATCAATCGAGAAAGCACCCGCACTTTCTCCAAAAATGGTCACTTTGGAAGCATCGCCACCGAAAGCGTGGATGTTGCGCTGAACCCAGTCGAGAGCAAAACGTTGGTCCAGAAAGCCGAGATTGCGTGCCGCTAGTGGCAGTTCCGGTGAAGCAGGAAAGCCGAACACTGTATGTTGTTAGAAAGGGGAGAAGGCGTTTTCAAAGCTTTGGTAGCATCTTACCATTCGTTCTGTAGTTAGTTGTCACTACGATGACATCTTCATAGGCAGCGAAACTGCTTCCATCGTATGTGTCTTGACCAGCATTACCAAATTGGAGTGAGCCGCCATAAATCCAAAACATCACAGCTCGCCCAGCACCACCTGGCGGAGTCGCTGGGGCATAGACATTGAGGTATAGGCAATCCTCCGATTCCTCGGGTGGTGGGTTGTTGAAGACAGCTTGTGTAAACTGCGAGCTCGACAAAGGGTCTAACGACATTAGCGTATCTCAATAAGTTTAATCAATCTCCCATACATCGAAACTGTTGGATACATGCTGGCCTAAATTCTGTGGCGTTGACCGGTTCTTGGAAAGGTACGGCAGCTTGTGGTGGAGAGAACCTTTCTGGTGGTGATGCAAATGGGACACCAAGATATTGATGCACTGGCCCAAGTGCGTAGGGAAGTGAAGTAGATTTTCCGATTATCACTCCGGCATCAATAGTCGCTGTTGGTACCTCACTGTCAGGGGTATAGTCTGCCCAAGTTGCAGTTGGACTAAGAGAAACAAGCACGAGGCCAATGAGGCTGGACGCAGAAGACAAAAACATGCTGATGTTACGAAGTCCTTACTACTACCACAAATCAGCTTCCCATGCTCTTTATACTAATTCGATGGCTAGCAGGCGCGAACCCGAGGTCAAAATGGTAGTCACTTTCGTTGCAAGCCATGTCGAGCTTGGCGTGCATTACGCTGCAGCATCCATGAGGGTTTCGTCCAAACAAAGATGCTTTTTACTACGCGGGGCCGAGGCATACAACCCAGCTCTGCAGCTAGGAAACGTAAGGGCGTCATAGCCATCCCGTGTATGCATTCAGATTGAGGGTGGTACGCAGCTCGCGTCGTTGAGATTGGTGTTGCCATGCATTGCTTGCTAGAGACATAAAAACTTCCATTTGATTATAGCAGCAGGTAAGTTGGAAATATCTAGATGTGGAGAATGCACGAAGAGGCAAGTTTCGAAGAGAAAAGAGGTGTGAAGCTTTCCCACTAAGGGTGACGCGGGATTTTGCGGGGTGCGTCTCGCTTCGCTCCCCTGCCATCAGCAAGCCTCGCCAGAGTCCATTGGGCGGAACAACAAAGCGCCCTTCAATTGTCCCTCTCCATCAACATCGGCAACCACCCGAGAAACGTTGAGATACTCTCGATTCACGATCCATTGTGTTGAAACTGTCATAGCTACGAAACCCAGCATACTGCAGGCGAACCTGCGATTATTCAGACCAGCACCCGGCTCATTCGCGCTCCCGTCGTCATTCCCGGCGACTTCGAGATGTCAATTGAACCATCAGTTCACGAATTTAGTGTATATCTCCTGTATTTTGACACCCGAAACTAGCCGTCAAGTGAAAATAATAAAAGCACAGTACCGCACCATCTAAACTCCAATTTAGGCAGCTCAGTAGAAGGGGATTGAAGGCGCACTATCCTCGCCTGACTCCAACTCTACACAATCCAAAATAGCAAGCTTGGCCACCTAAACAAATCATCCTTTTTTGGAGCATAGAAGATCGTTACCTTTTAAATTGTTCTCTCTCTCAATGCTTTGCTGTGTTGGATGAGCATCCATGCAACGCCACTCCCATGTGGAGTTCCAAGGATAGCCTTTCCCTCTTCACTTTGTATATCGAATGTAATACCGGGCCAAAGTTCGTACATGCTACGACCATGCATCTTGATAATCTTATTGAGCACTAAGAGGGTCTCGGAGTTCTGAATCTGAATGCGGAAGATATAGTTAAGCGATATGGGCTGGACAAGTGGAGAGTGAAAAGAGGAGAGATATTGCAGGAAAGCTACGTCTGACCAGTGGCGCAGTAATGGTAAATCAATATATCCTTTGTCTCCAGCATCGTCAAAAGCTGCTGCATGGGAAGGTGAGAGATTGGTATCCGCAATGAGAACGCCAGCGCTCGGGTTGCTGACTTGAGAGAAGTATCCACGTATTGTCTGAGGCTTGTTAGCACATGTCCAACCTTACAATAAGCTGTGGCGTACCGTTTACTCATCTGTTTCTGCTGTATACACTCCATGTTGATGATGTGTCCTGACGTTCTCTCCTCCATCATATATCATCTTGTGGTTGACGTTCAGGTCGCGGAGCGCTTTGGCGGTACATTCGATTTCGAAGCTAGTCTGGTTGGTCTCCAGGTAATAGCCATGCTGGGCTAGTTCTTTCGTGTGCTTGAATGCGCTTTCAATGGACGTTTTGGTCTTCTTGGTCAACATTTGCAACAGCTTAGTGCCCTTCTCGACGGCTGCCTCATAGTCTTGGTCCTTTGCCATTCTAGAGCAGAAACAGAGAGTGTGTGGCTTAGAAATTAACGGAGAGAGGATTATTTGGAAAAGTGAAAGAGGGAGGCTTTTTGTGAAGGTACTTTCTCGTATGAGAGCGAGAGCTGCAAGGGTAGGCTTCACTATGGATCGAGTGTCAACACAATGCTGTTCGCGCGGTCAGGCCTTGCTTCACCACTCGTACCATTGACAGCTGTATCTACTGCTACGTCAGGATCTCAACCCTACGCTTCGTTTACCCATAATACTGCGAGCTATGATCGAGACAACAAACATTACCTCTCGGTGCCACTTCCAACGCAGCAAAAGCAGCAATCGTCTTGTAGAAGCCTGCGAAGCTCTTGAGCATAGTAAATATGAAAGGAAGGATAAAGCAGAGGCTTCGTTGGAGGCTCTTTTTGGGGAGGCTGGGATCAGGAGGAAGTGTGATGCGAACAGCGATGAGGTCGGGGAAACAATGCAACGACATGGCGGACGGCAGGTTCTATATCGTGATATTCTGGTAAACGGAGAGTGTAACTGGTTCACATGGGCGGATAGTATTGGAAGCAGTCTGGATGATTATTCGCGGCGTTTCAAGATCGTGTACTGCTGCTCAATGCTCAGCGTATTACTGATGGTATTGATATTCTGGTGTCATGGTGATCGAACGATATGGAGCCCACCATATTTCAGCCGGAACGCCTTTGCTACATGATATCAGGCCAATCGGGCCTAGGTACTCCAGCTTCTTTTAAGCGAATTGAAGATTTTTCCAGTTCCTGCGCGAAGTTTCAGGATCATGCCGAACACCTAGCGGTCTCGTATCCAGTCCTTCAGACTGGCAATACTTGATCGTCTCCTTCTTCTTAATCCGCTGCCCTCCATGCCGATATCCATGCTCCTCCTTCCGCCATCTATACTCCTGCGTCCTTTGCTCTCTGTATCCAGCACAACCACGAGAACGGTACAGTTGTCTGCACCCTTCATGTTGCCCTCCCTCGAAGTCAGCTCGTCGGCAATCTGCTTGGCCTCCTTCCCAGACTGCCATCCGTCGACTGCTAGCCGTGTGCATTCCTCTGCCTCTTTCGCTGAACCAACGCCGTCTGAAGCGAGCAGTATAAGAGACTGACCATGGAGAGTGCGAACGGTGAAATGCGCTTTGTTTGATACCAGATCGTGTATTGCAGTCCTTCCTGGAGCAAGACCTGTTTCTACGCCAGCCAGATCTGAAAGGTCGTGACCTGCTAGACGGTTGACGCGAGGCTTCTTGTAATCCAAATCTCCTAGAGCGCGCGACATGCTCACGCCGCCGATGCGTGCAATACCGGATCGGTAGTTGATCTCGCCACCTGCGTCTTCTACCCTTCTCTTCTCCAATGGGCTGTCTGGCGCATGCTCCACGCTTAGAGCCTCCACGTTCCACCCCAAAGAACTTGTGCCGGAGTCAACCCGTGAGGGGGATTGCGGCGATAAGGATTGTGGAGATTGTGGTTCGTGATCTGCGAAGAAGACATGGCTGTCGCCTAGATTGGCTTGTATGAGCAAGTTTTGCTTCGTGTCGACGAGAACAAGAGAGACGGTTGAGCCTCCGTCGAGGTTGTCACGGTCGAGTTCGTGATCTACGGCTTTGAGGGCTAGCTGAATGGCATGTTTGTACTCGGCCGTATTTGATGCCTTGGGGTTGCTAAGATGGTGTTCGAGATGTGTATGGAGATGCTCCGCAACGTGGTTAACAGTCGCCGTACCCCCACTGTGATCCCAAAGTTAGTCTGAAGTCATTACCTCATGATACACGGTAGCACTTACTGGCCATCATACACAGCAAAGAGAGCGAGATCTTTCCGTGACTTGATCGAACCTGGTGTGAGGGTAATGTAACGATCTTCTTGGTCTTGTCGCGCCCCCAGAATCTGTGGGGAAGATGTTAGCGGAGAGTCTCGGTCGCTGCTCGGGACAAGCGGCATCTAGAAGGCGGGAGTATGCAAGGGACACACTACGCACCCTGCTGACACCGACGTCGATAATGTTAACGCTCATTGTTAGTTATTTTTCTTGAATGAATGGGTTTCCGCGTGGGATGTGGTAATGATAGTTGAGCGCCCCGTGTTTGTTTTTACATCAATTGTACCTCGTCATAGGCCAAGCAATGCCCAGCAACACCTAAGGTGGCCATAAGCGGCGGCACACGCGACCATCACAGCCACTACGTCATCTGCCCTCTCGACGTGCATAAACTGAAACCAATCAAGGGACTGCCCGCGCCACAATTTATTGGTTTATGCACTCAGCCTCAATTGCCTAGATCATTGTGATGCGCAAACGTGCAACTGTTGAGCAGTCTAGAGCGTGGGGAGCGTGGAGAAAAGAAGGGTCATAGTGGGGCACGTGACGTCGTGTCCTGCATGTAGAACGCGTTCGGCCCAGAAGTTTTATATGAACAAGCAATTGTGTACCTGTAGATTGGTTTGCTGTTGCGTCTTCACGAAACCTCCGTTTTCAACGAAGCTACGCTTGACAGCCCCGAATCTGTGCGCGATATTCGAGCAGGCGGGGAAGTCCGCCCTCGTGATGCGTTGTTTTTGACATTTGGTACGTCGATCTATCAATGCTTGGCAGTCGAGCGGGCTTCCTCGTGAAGCCTGATAGATGCTTGAAAAGGCTGAGATGTGTTGATAGAAAATGCCTCATGAACTTGCACTGCCTCAAAAGCTAAGAGCTAGCAAATACGGGCAGCTAGTTCGGCCCTTTCGTGACACCCACGAAATCCTCATATTTTCGTCCGAGTCCATTCTGATGTCTTCCGCTGAACATTAGTGTAAGCAGGAGCGAAGGAACGAAAAACGCTCGGCGACGTGCAGACGCGCTATCATGGTTCTCCTCAGCCCTCCCGGATGACACCGCTGTCCATCCACTCCGCTCTCAGCTTGGCCCAGATGCCGTCTCCTCTGAAACCCCAAGCCCACCTCTCATTCCTCAGGCCCACCAGCTTGTCTTCTAAGATACACTTGTCCTCCCTTTGGTCCTCTGTCCATTCGATCTTGGATAACAGCTGTATACAGGAGATCTCTTCGCTCATACAAGCGGTGACAGCGCTGAGACGCTCTTCGGGATCCATATCATACCCGTACATTAGTTCTCGTCCTGTCTCTATGGCTCGTCGGTTGGTCTTCAGATGATCCAACAATCCCTCAGGCACCGGAGGCGATTTCACGCCTTCGATTTTGATACGGCAATGCGGACACGTGCGATATGGGTATTTCGCCTCTTCAATCTTTGGTGTTCTCATCCACTGCTCGAGACAAGCTTTGCCAACAATGTGGCCACAGTGCTTGATTCGTACAGGATAGTCGGCTAACAGCTCTTCGATTGGGCGATCTGCAAGAGAAGTGTATGAGGTTTGGCAGATTGGACAGCAGCCAGCGTTATCGTCGATAATGGAAGCGTTGTCAGCCGTTTGGGTAAGTAGAGAAAGTGGAATGGCGCATGCAAAATGGTCGACTTCCATGAACTGAGTCCTCTCAAAGATACCCTCGCGCGTTTTGAACAATTCAGCATCCATGTCAGATGCATGCTGAAGACGCTCGGTCAGTTTTGCGCCTGCTCTAATGACATCTCCTTGACGTTCAACATAGTTGAGGTGGAACACGACCATGAATGCTGCACGCAATCGCTCCAATGGTGACGCAAGATCACGGTCTGTAAGTGCCATGTAGAGGCGTTCCAGATCAGACCACTCCTCTTGCCGGCCTTTCAACTGCTTTTCTATAGCGCGTCTGAACATCCCTAGCTCGTGCTGACGGCTCATGAACCTGTTCTGATATTCCAGCATACCCAATAGCCATATTCGTGCAGCTTTTGCTTCTTTATCAGTCTCCACATCACTCATGCCTGCGAGACGAGAGGTATGAAGCGGACTCGGAAAATGTTGTTGTTCAAGCTTGCGAAGTTCTACAGGCCCTTGAGGAAATGCGCTCTCTGAGCTCTTTTGACTCTGCCCGAACTTGCGCAAGTCTCGCAGGCTACGAATCCGTGAACAAACGTCTCGATATACTGCGATCGTTAGCGAAACGCTGAGAAGTTGGAAACTTCGGGTGCACTAGGTAATGCGTCTTTTGGGACAAGGGCATATCGAGTTGTGCCCTTATGCTCGAAATGGTGCTTTCAAGGCATGCACTTGTAAGATTGTGCAACTGTAGTATCGGGAAGTACAGCGAATAACCCCAGGGCGCTTTCGACAGCGCGGTTCCAGAGGAGACAACTTGGAGAAAACGAGCTCCTTCTTATAACGTACCTGCTACACTTGCCGGCGCATGGCTTATCAGTGGCACCGAATCATCTGCTTCAGACGCCATGATTGCGTACTCGCAAGGTTGGTTTGCGACGTAACACTATCAGTGGTTTCGAGAGTGGAATGGAGTTGAAAAGTTCAGAATTGAAGGTTGACCAGTGTCACGGCGTTTGCTACACTGCAAGTATAGAAGCGACCTCGGGAGTGAGTGGGGCAGCCCGTTTGCACCCCGCACGTGATTGGTGCCTGTTGCGATTCAGAATATTTAATTGCCGTCTGAATCAAGCATATAGGTGACTAGCTAGTAGAAAGGCTTAGTGAGCCCATCTAAGAGGAAACAATATGCTGACTTAATTCACAGCCAGTGCTGAGCCACCTGTCTCTGATTAATACAACAATTGCAACGCCAATCCTGCCTGGAACCAAAACGTAGACTTCTCAATGCAAGCCCTCCAGAGCATAAGCGACTCAAGACGACCTATCTTTTCTTCATAGTTGCGTGCGCTGTCGATTCACTTGGGAAGATATTGGGGCTTAGGAAACAGCTCGGTTCGACAGTATAGACACGTAGAGCTAATCTCCTGAGCTGCGTGAATCCGGCATTAAAGATATCCACAACAGTAGGTGAAAGACATGAAACAGTCAGTAAATCGTCCAAACTGAGCTCACTGCCAAAGATCATCGACTCCATCTTGTATAGGCCCTCTATCTTCGTTGAAAACTCGGTGACGGGCATCTTCGGGCCGACCCATTGCAGCTCCAAGAACTCCGAAGATGGTTCTTGAATTCCATGATGTTACTTATGAATGCCTGTCTTGATGGCGTGAAGCTCCTGGTCAAGGTCAAAATCCAGCAGAACACCAATTGCCCGCGGGTGATACGAAAGTCGCCCATGTGATCCTCAAACGACGTGCTATATAGGTGGTCTTTGTAGAAGGCTAGTGGTTGAATGGATTCGTAGATGTTGCATAGCTTAAGACGATCCTCCGTAAGGTTTATAGCTCCAAAATCAGGCCAAATCGTATGTGTGTAAGTGTGGAAAACCAGTAGGTTTTTGTAAAGAGATTGTAAAAGTCTATTACAGCTTTAGACCAGTTTGATAGAAGAAGCACCACAATAGTATCCAACATAATCGGGGCTTGTGGTGTGTGTGTGTGTGTGTGCTGTCAATCGGTGATGCGGTCAAGTCCTAGTATTCGAATTTCGCGGATCAGGCTGTCAATGATCTTGAACGATATATTCATGTCTCGATACAGGAAGTCTCCACTCCAGTCGAAATGCTCTGAGAGACCGCTGCTGATGTTCATAGGCTGAATCCTAGTGTTCGCGATGACACGGTGTCGGGTCTGGAGGCAGAACGTTTTAGTAGGACACCAAGTGTGGCGGTTAGGTTCTTCTACACTCCCTTTGGGCGGTCAGATTTCACGCTCAGAGTTGTTGAAAGATGGTTGATACAGATACAGAGGGCTTGATCCTGTAGTGACCTATATCATATGAGTCGGATCGTGTCTGCCCCATGGGGTAGAGGGACAGTGGTCTTGTGCGCGTCTACGATCCAATTCGTCTTTGGAGAAGGAGGGAGTAAAAGTCTATCCAGATAAGGCACGATTATTGCTGCCTTCCTAACACCAATTGCCAACTGAGATGCTGTTGCGATTCACTAGGTGTATAAGTACGGCAGGTGGTACATGAGGAAATGAAGGTGGTGTTGGGCAGCGGAAAGACCTAGTGGGCGGGAGGGTCTTGGCGGGGCGGGAAGAGCCGCAATTACTCTGGCATCACCGAGACGCGACAAGGACATAGCACGTATACCCCTCGATCGCCCTTTCCTTGCGCACCATGACCCGATAGCTGATTACTCCTCTTGTACCCTTTACAGCACCCACAATCCCTCATAATGGCGTCGGCGGTCTTCTTTCTCGACCTGAAGGGCAAGGTATGGCGGTCAAGTCGCCGCAAAGGCTACATACTGACTATTGCTTAGACCCTTCTGGCGCGCAACTACCGGGGAGACATCCCCATGTCAGCCGTTGAGAAATTCCCCATTCTGCTGAGCGAGGCCGAAGACGAGAGCTCGGCAGTCCCACCATGCTTCTCCAGCGAAGGCATCAACTACCTCTACATCCGCCACAACAACCTCTACCTACTCGCCCTTACCAAACGAAACACCAATGCTGCCGAGATTCTCCTGTTCCTCCACAAGATCGTCGAGGTCTTTACCGAGTACTTCAAGGAGCTCGAGGAAGAGAGTATAAGAGACAACTTTGTCGTCATCTACGAGTTGCTCGATGAGATGATGGACTTTGGCTACCCACAAACCACAGAGACTAAGATTCTACAAGAGTATGCTCTATTTCTCAACATTTATGCGAATTTAAACTAACACCATGTGTGCGCAGATACATTACACAAGAGTCGCACAAGCTCGAGATCGCACGGCCACCTATCGCAGTCACAAATGCCGTCAGCTGGCGAAGCGAAGGTATTCGATACCGCAAGAACGAAGTCTTCCTCGACGTCATCGAATCACTCAACCTTCTCGTCTCCGCGACCGGCAGCGTGCTACGATCCGAGATTCTGGGTGCTGTCAAGATGAAGTGCTACCTATCTGGTATGCCTGAGCTGCGACTAGGTCTGAACGACAAAGCCATGTTCGAGACCACCGGTAGGGCTACACGAGGAAAGGCTGTTGAAATGGAGGATGTCAAGTTCCACCAATGTGTGCGATTATCGAGATTCGAGAACGACCGGACAATCAGCTTCATCCCGCCAGATGGCGAGTTCGAGCTTATGAGCTACCGACTGAACACACAAGTCAAGCCCCTCATCTGGGTAGAGTGTATAGTGGAGAGTCATTCAGGCAGCAGGATCGAGTACATGTTGAAGGTAGGCGAACAGCTGAAATTCTGCATTTAGTAGGCTGACATGTTGTAGGCACGAGCACAGTTTAAGCGACGAAGCACCGCGAACAACGTGCAGATCTCGATACCCGTCCCCGAGGACGCAGACACACCTCGCTTCCGAACAAACATCGGTACCGTCCACTATGCGCCTGAGACCTCATCCATAGTATGGAAGATCAAACAGTTTGGTGGCGGCAAGGAATTCCTCATGCGCGCCGAGCTTGGTCTGCCATCAGTACGTGGTGACGATGAGAAGGGTGGTGGTATGATGGGAGGCTTCGGAGGCAGCATGGGCGGTGTTGGCGGCGGAAAGGCGAAGAGGCCCATCAACGTCAAGTTCGAGATTCCGTACTTTACCACGTCAGGTATCCAAGTGCGGTATCTTAAGATCATCGAGCCTAAGGTGAGTGTAAGCCATTTTGCAACCAAAAGCACGATCACTGACATGCATTCAGCTGCAATACCCATCGCTGCCGTGGGTACGATACATTACACAATCGGGCGACATCGCTGTGCGATTACCCGACGTGAACTAAGTGGACATGCAAAGCCCAGTCCGAAGAATATACCAATACGATCATGGAACACATATTCTCCGTGCCCTGACTTGTAAAATGTGTGCTCTTGAGAGACGTGTGAACCATAAAAACGGATCAGGACTACTGAGATGTGAAGTGGCAGGTTACTGGAAATGTCCGTAAGGCCAAGTATGCGAAAGCCTTGCGCTCATACGGCACGCGAGCAACACTCGTTACATGCAACAAAGTCTACTTTGCTCAGGTAGAAATTAGCCGTGCGTGTGCAGTTCAGTACGTTGTCGCGCTCATGTTCATCGAATACTGACATGTCTTCCAATATCTACTTTGTATCAGCGCAGTAGATTGTACTGAAATGAAGGAATTGGGTGGATCGTTAGGTGATGCCCGGCATGTAACATGCAAGTTTGCACTTGGCGGATCCTGAGTCAGCGCGACTACGACGTACTCACTTCTAGAATCAACAGGACGCGTATACCATCGCACACGACTTGTACTTATGTGTAATCGAGTAGTGATGGTGTTGTCAGAGTAAGCATCGCATCGGTGCTCGCGTCTCCGTTTATGCCGACGATCGACGGCCGAGCTTCCAACAACATACGTCTGAGTATGGTCCTCACTCAACCTCAATTTCCAATCGTACACTACATTATCAGATACGCAACTCATAAAAACCAGTAACACCAACAATCTGTAAGACAGTTGCCTTACACAGCTCTCCTGATGCTGCGAAGCAGGCATTGCCAACAACCGATATATGCACGCCCGGTGATACCACAGCACCTTTCTCCGCGTTTTCTCCCCACCTCATTCTCCGAAAAAGCACGTCGCACGCATGTCTCACGCCGCCCTTTCTGTTTATAGCCACAGGATCATCCTCCAATATCCCAATTATCCAATCGAATGTTTCTCAATCCAGCATCAGCCAATCTAGTCATTTCTTCAAGCTTTGTTCGCCTGTTTGCGTACTCCACAAGGCTGAGGGTTTGACCCTGCATCACCACCATGCCAATGACGCTTGCGTACCTGCAAGACTGCCGAGACCACACACGCATACGCTTTTCAGACGCGTAAGCCCTGTAAGCGTTGTTGCTTGTCATCTCTGATGATCATACGCTTCTTTGCAGCTCGTCTTAGTCTGGCGATCCTGTGTAGGCGTGTGGAGTTGGTGGACTATCCTCAGCTGAGCCTCGCGGGCCCCCTCCGGACGCTTTCTCTATGACGGAGGGGGATGGTAAGCTACGATAGCGTCCAATGAGCTCATGGGCCGCGTATGTCGGGCCTTGGGGTATTTGAACGTTGGTGTGTCGCGTGTGGAAACGTTTTCCAGAGCTAGAAAGACAGGTGCGACTTTGATGTGACAAGGCTTAGTATCGTTGCACAAAAGCGAGTCACTACATATTCTGGATTACCACCGCGTTCTCACAACATAACAAAAACATTACCTTGGACACGAAAAGCAAACCCTCGGGTACCGATTCCAACAAAATGAAGTTCACCTTGACCGCCATCACAGCGCTTGTCGCGCCTATTGTTGCGCAGAGCACAACACCTGCCCCTACGTCGACCGACCCTTGGTACGGCTCCGGTCCACCATGGGCTTCTTCTGATCCGGCAAAATGGTCTTCAATCTACCAATCGCTTCTCTCCGAAGGCAAGATCCCATCGACCCTCACTGCGGCGCCTTGGCCGACCGGCAGTTATGGTCCTGGCCAAGGGCCCTGGGGACCAGGAGGACCGCACGGCCCAGGTGGTCCTGGAGGACCCGGACACTGGGGAGGTAATACTCTCGTCAATCTAAACCTAAGATCAATTGCTAATCCAATGTCCAGGTCCCGACGGCCCCGGCCCGTGGGGCTCATCAAACTGGGGTCCATACAGCGACTGGTCCACTCGTTCAGACTGGCGCAACGGCCCTTGGACGGCATGGTGGGGAGGCAGCGCATGCCCCCCATCAGACTGGCCCGGTTGGACAGCTGGACCCTGGAGTAGTTCTGCGCCATGGACGAGCTGGAGCGGATGTTCAGCTTCAACGACGGCAACGAGTGTTGTTACCACAACGATTAATGGAACAGCGGCTACCACGACTGCGTACGGACTGCAAGTTGCTGCTGCGAGTGCGAGTACCACTGGCGATGCGAGTACAGGAGCTGGTGAAAAGGCTACGGTGAAGATTGGTGCTGTCGTTGGTGTCGTGCTTATGGGAGTTGTCGTTGCTTTGTAAGGAGAGAATGCGCGAATACGATGAGACGGCTGTGTTGGCTATCGTCGATGAACTTGTCACTCGTGGTTCAAGCATGCATTGGTATGGCGTTGGAACACATGAGACGAAGTACGCTCTTTGATGTTGTATACCCTCTTTACTCACATAATGATATTCTGTATGGTAAAAGTAAAATCTGACTCGCTCACCATTCGAAATGAATTACAGGTCGGTTGAGATTTTTTCTGTAGGCATGTTTCTCATGTTACTCGTATGCAACGAGGACTAGCTACATCTAACTCTCAAACCTTCATAAGGCTTTGTTGTCTACAAAATTCTACTCATCTTAGCCTTCCATCCTGTCTTCTCAGTTCTGTTCTCTTCTCCACTGCCTACACTAACGCCCTCATCCACAACACCCGCTTCATCGTAGATCTCATCCGGATACACCGCCCTCTCGATGAACGTTTCTTTCGGCGGCGCAACTACCATCTCCAAAAGTGCATACACTAGGGCCGTCGCAGTGAAGCCTAGCAACCAACCGAAACTATACGGCCTTGCGCCCACGCCAGCGTCAATGTTGGGGTTAATGGACTGAATAAAACCCGGCATGTTCGGCGCGACGCCGATGAGAAAAGCAACGATGGCGCGCCAATTGCAGCCGCTGGTGTACCGGTAGATACCATGGTACTGATACAACGCCAGAGTGTCGTACTTGCCACGATGTACGACCCAAAAGTCCACTACCATAATCGCAGCAATCGGTCCCAGGAAAATCGCATACGCAGCCATGAAGTTCAAGAAGCTACCAGCAGACGCGAGGATCTTCCAAGGAACAAGTGCCCAGCAGAGTACGGCGCAAAGTAACTGGCCACGACGGATGTTGATGTAGCGGGGGAAAAGAGCTGTCAGGTCGTTGGCTGCCGAAAGGGAGTTTGCGGAGATGTTGACACCGAGAGCGGCGAGGGCGAAGGAAAAAGCGGCGAAGAAGCGACATGCACGGTTGTCCCAGTGCGAAATAAGGGCCATGGGATCCCACTCCACAGTGCCATATTTGACAGCGCCGGCTGAGGTGGCGGCGACTCCGATGAAGGCGATGAAGGTGAAGACTATGGGCAAAAAGGGGACGTAGATGCATTGCCATTTTACGGAAACGCGTGAGTAGCGGGAGAAGTCAGACTGTATTCTTATGTCAGTATTTCAAGACCGTGTAGACTCCACTCGGTAGTAATCAGAAGACCATGACAGAACTTACCTGGTTGACAGACAACGTAGCATAGTTTCCAATAACACTCGTGAGCGATGACAAGAAGCCCCAGGAATACGCGCTTCCCGTCAATGTAGCCTTCTGATCCCACATGTCACCGCCGCCCTCTGTGCTCACGAAAGCCCAGATCAGAATGGCAATCCACGCAATCGGCACAATAATGCTTTTAGCCATGAACAGCCATCTCAGCTCGTTTGGATGCATGACCAAAAATGGTACGCTTCCCAACCAGAAGATGAAGAAACTGATCATAGTCGCCGTGTCGATGCCTTGGCTCGCAGGAATGCCATTGTGCAGTGTGAGGAAAGACGGCCAGATGGCGCCAATCATGACACGAACAGAGTTTGCACCGTTCATGTTTTGGATTGCGAACCAGAAGATTGCGAGGATGGCGCGGGAGATAATGGCGATGTAAGAGCCCCAGAAGCCCCAGGAGGCGCGGGCAATAACGGGAAAAGGGACATGGTGGAGAACACCGATTGCACCGTTAAGAGCAATGACGAAGGAGATGATGAAGAAGGCGAGAGCGACTATGCCGAGGGATTCGCGCCATGTAAGACCTTAAGAGTGTTAATAGACGTTCGATTGGAAACTCAAGACTGCAGAGCAGGAGGAAATACCAATTGCAATGATACTGGATGCAAATTGCCATGTCGCAGCACTGGGCTTGTATTAGCATCTGATGTGTTGTCGGGCTCGATATTCTTGAGGATACGTACTTGAAGGCGTCCGAGACCCAATACGAGATGAAGCTTGTAACACCCCACTTCCTGCCATGCCTCGGGACAGGATCAAGATCTTTGTTCGTCCTGTGTAGCATCGATCAACACATATGTTCATAATCGCGCATCTCCGTACCGAACTCGAACTTACCATCGCGAATTGCCTATCGCAAATGTACTCTCGGGTTGCTCAACCCGAAGCGTCCAATGCGGCTTCTCAATGAACGGCATCTTGGAGCCTGCCGTGTGCCGACAATCAAGGGTGGGGAGAATGTAGAGATGAAGTCCTCTCGCGCGACGGACACGAGCGCCTCTTTATCCTCTAGCATGATGCACAGTCTTGGTGCAGATCTCCGAACTGCGGTCATTCTGGATTGACGTTACGTCGATATCTCTGGCAAGAACACGATAAGATAAGCGCCACAATCCTGGCCATTGTGTTCAACCCATGGCGTAGAGACAAGCCGGGGAGGGGTTCAGCTGAACTAGGCGAACGCCTTGAACACGTCCTCGAAGCCCTTTGCTCAGCGTAGGACCACTCACACCAGGAGCTGTCATGATTAGCGGCTGAATTCCACGGTCTCGGTCCTTGGGGAAATGCGACGGTCGCTAGATCGTGCAGGCTGTCATTCGACGCTCGTGCAGGTGCAGATAAGCACCCCAGTCGGTTGAGGTTTAGCTTCGGTGGCGCTTCGGCTCAGATTACCCCAGAGGGACGATCCCCACGCGACAAGATAGGAACGATATGTTCTCCACAAGTATAATGCAAATGGTATGAAAGACGGGAGCTTTGCGGATTACTGCACCTGATCGAGATATCGCTGTTCGGGATAGTCAGTGGTACACGGCAAGGAAGCAAGCCATGTGTCGGCACTTGGGATGCATGCCGCACAAATCGGTCTAGATGCATGGTCAGTCGCGTGTCTGCATGCACACGAGAATTATTGTTCAACTGATTGCGTATTAGGGGAATGCGCGAGCTCTAAGTTGAGTTTGTATCACATTGCACATGCTTCGTGGCGATACGTTTCTCGAGACTGGCATATATTCAATGTCGCTGTACACACCCTAGCTACACATAGGCCAAAGTATGATCGTCTCGAATGGTGGCATTCACGCCTAGGTGAACCTCGCCACCTACGACTGATGAGCCATTGACAACAAGCTCTCCAGCAGTCTGATCGTCAGTTGTCTTGTGCTGTGGCGTGTCTTTCAACTTGATCTCCACGCAGCTGAGAGGTACGCCGAAGTGGCTGTGCTTATTAGACGGGGTTTCCCCTCTACGATAGTCGTAGATGTTCGTCTGCGCAACAGCTCCAGCTACTTTAGCAGTGGTCAAGGCATATACCACACGCGCTTTGGTGAAGATACGCAGATCAGATAGGTCTTCTGAGCTAAGTGGTGGTGTGTTCAGGCCCTGTCTCTCAGACACAAAGACCAGACGCAGTTTCCCAGGTGTTGTACCGATGGCCGCTCTAGCGGGCGCATTGAGCTTTGTGAGAAGGTTGTCGGTAGGTAGGCGGCCAGCAGTCAACATGCGCGTCTCAAGGTAGTGTGCCAACTTCTGGGGGCCACCAGTTATTGAGGTCTTGGTAGAGTTGTGAAGCTTCGCAGCTGTTTCGGCTGAGATGACTGTGACTGTGGGAGCGATGGAGCGTGTAGCCAGTTCAAGGTCGACACCAGGGCCAGCGACGGACTGGATGATAACTGTCGCATGAGAGAATAGAGCAGCCAACGTTAGGCACAGACTGTAAGAGTGCGTGAAGGCGTCGGCAGGGAGGAATGTGTCCGAGGGGTTAAGACGGTGCGAGGCAGGAAGAGATGTGATCAGTGCGCCGATGGCAGCAGTCAGGTTCTGTTGGTGTTAGTAGGCGCATATACCAAGACTCCGTCCTGTCATACCTGCTGCGTGAAC
>Ga0265797_10004055_pt1 | contig 22777 bp, 26 predicted proteins | sample P2T30metagenome_FD_192433 | JGI IMG/M metagenome (GOLD analysis project Ga0265797, IMG submission 192433) | Plant litter microbial communities from East Loma Ridge, Irvine, California - P2 T30 | ecosystem: Environmental > Terrestrial > Plant litter > Unclassified | place: USA: California... | reverse complement strand
CTCTCTTCACCGCCGCCCGCGGTCTCCACAGAACCCGTCACTCGCGCAATTTTCGACCCGGGGCACAAGTTCATCCTAAGTGCTATCACCACCGGCTCTGGGGGTTCTGGGATGCCCACTTCCCCGCAGTCCCCGGTTCCGAAATCGGACTTCCTCGAGGATGACTGAACAGGCTCATTACGAGGCATCTTCCCGTCTTTGTCCCGTAACGACCCTCTCAAATCCATGAGCATGAAATTTGTCAGCAGAAGGTGGACCTCATCCACCGAATCTTGTGTTCCAGAGAAGTGATCAACCATGCGGCTGCGCTCAACTTCAAAAGCCTTGGACGTATCTCAAATGACGAACTTATCGGGCTGACAAGTGAACACTGCAACAATGACAATTTTGCAAACTCGCCGATGGATCATGAGAGTGATCGTGCGGACTTGTTGGAACTTGAGCTCGTGCCGCTCTGGCACAGAAGTAAGACGTCGGGTTCAAGCATGTTGAGAGTTCGCCTAGCGACCTCGTACGCAAGATCGTCTTGCCTTTCCCGCATTTCCGGAGTTTCCGACATTCGCCTCTCATTGCTTCTAAATGGCCGAATATCAACGATGCAAGTATTGCGCCAATCCCTTGTTCGACATGACTTATGTAGCTCTTCGTCCATGTATTGTATCGTCCGCGGCAGGTTCTCGTGATGAAGTTCTGTTGTTTCTGTGTCCGCAGGCTCGAGAAGGAGTACTGCAAGGTCGGCGTTGCCTTCAGCAAGCTCGACTGCATTGGCCACAGCGGTATCTCGCGGCCAGACATCCCTGCGCGTCGCGGAGAATGTCACAGTGTTCTGTCGTCCCGGCAGCCTTGACAAGGCCAAAGACCTCGAGATGTCGAAGAGACAGTTCCAGCTCATCGAGGTTGTTCCAATCGAAAGGTATTGTGATTGAATCAATAGGAGCCATCTCTTACTAGATCTTTACGTTGCCGTGAGCCGTGAGCGCAAGACCATTGCGCGGATGAGTAAACGAGAGGGGACATCGAATCGCGCTCGCGAGGCGCAGCGGTCTTACGTAGCTTTCGCAGTCCTGCGGCTGTCTTGCTAGAGAATTCAATCAGGCGCTTGCAAACCCCCGGAAGGCATGTGACATAAGCGCCAATGCCGTGCTTACTGCGACGTGAAGGACGCGCATGACAGCGAGCAGCCGAGACGGTGGAGGGAAACTACGGAGGAGAACTAGACTGGTGAGCAAGCAGAGTCTAAGTCAGGGGCGTCAACGCTATGTTCTATTCCAAGCGTGGAAGGTCAACCTTGACCCTAGTCGCAGCGCGGTTGAGTTAACGCGGTGAGAAAGCTGGGTTGTGGCCCCAGGCGGCCGAATCTGGGCGGCTCGGGGCCAGCAGGGCATTGCCAGTGTCAGCGGCCCGCAACGTGAGCATGCCGTTTATCAGCCGACCTTGCAAGCAGTCTGCTGTTTAGCCGCCGATTATCTTCCAGTTGCTGATGATATCATTGTCGCAGCCGTTGTCCTTCAGACTCAGATCAGCCCTCTTTGCACCCGTGCAACCTTGTCTTGTATAGCGTGCAACGGTGTAAAGTATAGGTCGTTGTGCAGGCTCGATGCTGAAGAACACAGTAAATTATGTTTCACATCACATATCGCTGATTGTAAGCTATAAGGATTACGTTTGCCAAGAGGTACAGAGAATCCCCCATTCCACCATGACCTTTCGACCTGCCAAGATCATCTTTTAGCCCAGGCCACCAGTCTGCAAAACTTTCAGAGAGGGTATCAGTAAAACCATGTATGGTTACGAGCGAGGCACGGGAAGTTCTGGCTGATCTTACCCCGACGGCTTTCGAAACGACAATGTTTTCGCAACGCTAACTTACAAACGCCGATGACTGTATAGAGAGGCTCTCTTCTACTGAGGAGGGACATCTAGCATCTAGCTTTTCCAGGGCCGTTGAACCGATAATTTTGCGTCACCAGTCTTGATTCAATATCATATTCACACACGATCACGGTAAGCTAGTTTTTTAATCTTTACATCGACTGCATCCCATACGTGAGCAACAACTGAGCCATGAGTCCCTCCTGATGATCCCAGTCTAAGCCGCGGAAGTCTCGTGCAACACTTTTCTTGGGGTTGAATCTGCCTGTGATGACCTCTTTTGTTGCCCACCAGACGATGGTGAAGCTTCGCTCTCGCAAGACCTCCGCTCTTTTTGTCGACATGTTTTGAGGTATCGGAAATAACACTGGCGTTGCGTTGTAGGGTTTCTCACCGCAGCCGAGTTCTTGGGACAGATTACGAAGTGACGAAGCTATGACCTGTAAGTTTTGGTGTCAGAATGAACGCCCGTACCACCGACCTCACGACTAGTCCTACATCTAGATCAGTTGAAGTATTCAAGCCCCATGGATCGATCACCACGGTGTTTTCCGCTGACCGAAGCACAGCCACGTGCCAACGCCCGGACCTCCAAAAAGGAAGAACAGCACTTTGAAAAATAGCCTGACATTTCACCTTGCCCGTGGAGACCGGCCCTCGGGAGGCACCAGCTGGATACAGCCACGTGGCCGGAAGTATCAAAATCGCACCGGCGTGTCCCGAATGCAGATCCTTGATGTTCTTATCGGATTTATCAGCAGACATTGTCGACCAGGCTGGTCTTGCAGGTTCGACCAGTCTTGGTAGAAGCTGGAAGAGTGCATTGACCGTGGTCGTACTGGCGATCCCGCAGTGAGTTGCGTGTGATAATTTGCGGCCGATTGGGCGGAAGTATTCTTCACTTCGCTCCACGCCGCGCATGTACTCCTCAATCGCGCGTTGCACTTCGCCTACCCAAGTGGTCTTCCAGGAAGTTGTGTCAGCTGCGACTTCAGCGAAGGAAGTTTGCCGATTTCGCATTCGAGAACCACAGAAATTCCGAAGCTCGTTGTGTATGTTTGCGGTGAACACCAAAAAAGCCTGGAACTCGCTTTCGGTCGCGCGCAGTAACCTGAACGGGCTGTCAGTCGTCTCCTTTACTACAAATCCTGGTGCTTACGATACCATCCAGCGAACGCGCCATGAGTAAATAGTGGCAGCCTTGTTGACGTCTGCTGTTGAAGGGTTTCGAGTCTGCGACCTATCTTGAGATAGTTGTGGCGAATATCTGCGCCCAACTCTCGATGCCGCGCGCAGATTTCAACCTTTGTTGCGTTGTCTCGTGATTGACCTCGCTGACAGACCACCTCTTCACGGAGCCTTCTGTGCTCTGCATACAACGCCAGAATGCTACTATGCTTGGCCTTGGCATCAAAGGCCTCAACCGTTGATTCGGGGCTTCTCCTACTGAAAATGTTCTTCGCCGTCAAGTAGGCCGATTTGGCTTGCTGAGCGGAGATCCCCTGCCGCAGCATGACTTCTTCTATATGTAGCAAATGTGATGGGTAGCGGAGGCTGGCAAATTTTCCTGTCACATTATAATAAGATGCCAGCTTCCACCCATTGAGTGGAAAAGAGTTAGATACCTCGTTGCAAGTTTCCTTTTCACCGGTAGAGCTTTCGTCAACCGTGGGGACTTTGACATCTACCGGTTGATCTGTGGGCCGTTGCGATAGCCGGAGCTTGCGTGGCTCGGTCCCCTGCAAGATCACACGCACCCTTTTGGAATGCAGATGTCCTCGCGGAGCACGGCAGGTCTGATCGTCAATCCCGTCGTTTTTGTTGCAGCAGAATCCAGCCCGATGGAGTTCACGGTTGAAGACCGGCTTGAACTACACTCAAATTAGCTTGCGTTTGGTGGTTAAAGTGGAAAACATGCCTGATCAATATCCAACGATGAATTGGAAATTGCTGTCTGCAACAACAGTGAGAGCCTTCGAAGATTAGCAGCCTTGGACGACGGCCGCCCGTACCCTAACGACGTTGGAGGGAGCATCATTGCTGAAGCTGCCCACTTGATGTTCGCATGATCCAACACAGGTAAACCTTGTCGTCTTTAGATATAGTCAAGACGAATTACTGGACAGTAATCCGCCTCGACTGACGGACCAATCTCCCCACTCCACTATGGTTAGTAGTATCATAACTGATCTGATTATGTGAGGCGCACAAACACGTAATCTGGACTTGCGACATTGCAATGGATTTGTTTCACTTTGTGTAAGTTTCTGCGTCGTACAAAGCTTTGCAGAATCGGCTTGACTGTACAAACACATCCCAATTATCAGTATCGCCCGTGTTGGTCGGCCGGAGAGTGTAAGCATAATATCCTATTAGCCCGTTTGTGTTTTCGAAAGAGTGTAGAGATCAAGCCTATTCTGCAAAGCTTTGTACAAGCAATACTTGTGAGCGTTCCACGTCAATTCTTCGTGTCGGGCGAAATCGACTCATCCAATCGCGCTTCGAAAGCTCACCTATTGGCTGCTAAACTGCATGGAATCAAACGCATGGACGAATCGATGTTGCACCTTCAATGTGACCAACTTGTGTTATGTCAGATTTCGGGTGATTAGAGGGACATTACATATCATATAAAGTCTCAAGCAGAATCGATAAGCCATCAAGGGCAGCAAGACTTTTTGCGATGTCACTGACGATCGAATTATCTTTGAGCGACAAGGAAACGGCCGCTTATTCGGCAGACGTCTCAACAGCTACAACAACGACGTATAAAATGATACCGGCTGGTTCGTGTACCCTGATTAATCTAAGGAAGAATCACGTCAAGTTGAGGCCGGTGATTCCAGAGAGTCAACTCGATGAAGTCCTCGCGTACGTGGGGATGAGACCAATGCAACAGTCGGAAGCGCTCAACGACTACCAAACAAGAAACACAAACATAAATGGTTTACCAAAGAAGTCCAGGATACAACTTGAAAAAAATTACGGTACTGTCTTGCGATCAACTAGAGAGCCTCATCGTTTGTAAGGATCCACGTGGATATTCCCACGCCGTCGGAACTTTCATTAGTTGGCTTGTCAGACTTCTTTCGCTTGATGGGTGCTTCCTTGATACTGAATGACGACAACACCGGTGGGAATCATACGACTGTACAGCTGTCCTCGTTTTACGACTCTAACAGTCTGGCGTTCCTCGAACGGACGATAGATCCTGCAGTCAACATTTCTTCCAAGTCACGCTCGATCTCTCTGAACTTTGTCCTGTGTTTCTGGCATACCCCACAATGTTCCAGACATACCGTAGCGGACACCAGCGACGGCATCCAACGACAGAGCATTGAGATCGTCTTCAATCGTGAAGGCTTGACTGACCTCCAGTCGGCATGGTCGAAAATGAGAGAGAATATCGAGATGCTTTTGACGTCACTCAGAAGCGTGTCGCTTCTGTACTCAACGTCGACTAGGTGTTCGAGCACGATCGACCGGATAGCGCCCAGATAGGCGGCTTGGTTCCTGTTGCAGAATCGCTGAAGTACGCCGCACTGTTGGAAGACGAAAGTGTTGAGGACAAACGGGAGTTGCGCCGCTTCGGAGTGTATTTGGCGACACGTGAGTAGAAAGCCAACACTGTATCTTGCTCTTGCGTTGCAACCGGAAAAGATGTACCGGCATTCGTGATGCGAAGCCAGCGCCGGGCTAAAATACTGGCCGATAGCGCAGTCTTTGATCGTGTCGCGTCTGCTTTGATATCTCTCCGGTCGAAGGCACGGTCTAGCTCGTCGACCGTCATGCGATATGTGAAAGTATTGGTAGCCGAAGACGAGGGTGTATATCCTGTTTCGAATCTCTCCAGGAATTGTCAACAAGGTCGACTTTCCATTGCTTCTCCTGCAATGTCAGACTGAAAAATCGTAGATGCGTTCACCGAGATGTACCTTCTGATTTGTGCCCCTACTCCCATGGCTTGCCCTTTTCTTTGCACCAGCTGCCCAGGTGGCTGGAATCCAATCCGGCGTCGAGTCATTGCCAGTTGTGATCGTCCGATGTAGCCCGGACGTTCTTCCATCCTATGCTATAAAAGACCACCGATGTTTTTACTCTAAGAACTTTGTAGTATAGCGCTACAGCATGTAGATTCCCCGCGTCTTAATATAGCCCTCCCAAAAAAAACTTTCAAAGTCGAGCTACCTACATAGCACGGAGTAAAGCTCGGCCGTCTGGAAACATGATGGCATACCAACAGTTGACGCACCACTTATCACTAGTTACCCATCTATGTGCAGCCACTTTGGAGCCTGTAGCTGCATCGCATCTCGGTTTCGGGTGACCCACAGCCACTCTTTTCCGGTCTTCACGCTTGATTCGTGTGGTGCAGATTCCCAACGACCTGTCAACGAAACAACTGAACACAAGTTCACGATAGAACCCATCAGCCCGACTCAGGAGAGGGAAATAGGACCTTTAGATTCCGTACACTGCTGCATGTAACCAAGAGTCAAGGCTGCATTTCGCTCGGAGTAGATGACAAAGGCCTAGATGCTGTAAACAAGCCCACAGCTGAAGCCGAATATTCGCGTTAATAGTGCAGGATTTATTAAACAGTGATTCAGTAAAGCCGAAGGTTGGATGGTATGATTCACGATGAGTCCGTACGTACTGCAAGATAATCTCGGCCGAAAGTCAGCCAGGCACCTGACAACGAAAAGCATCTGAAGTAATTCTGCATCTCAACATAACGCATGTACAGTGCTTTGCAGAATCGGCTTCATGTTTACACTCTTGTAAATTTGCAGAACAGCCAATAGGATATCATGATCGTATTTCCCGAAAGACCAACGCCAGCGATATTGACCGTCGGAAAGAGTTGATAAGGTGAGGCCGATAATGCAACCTACTGTACAAGGAGCTTGAAAGTGATTAGTGGCATCTCGAGTCCTGTCAGCAGTCTAGCAACCTTACCGTGCGACAAGAAGTGGGAAATCCCTTTTGAAGAGACATCCTTCAGAATCCTCAAGTTCTTACCCTCACTGGAGCGGTGGTGCGCGTGATCGCCGGGTGAGCATACAATCCACCATCGCAATTGCAACCCATTTCTCGAGACAATCACAGTGCCTGCGAACACGCACGATCCGGGATGTTGTGCGTTTACGTGTCTTTCAAAAGGCCATGGGTGTTGGCATTGATTGACTTGCCTCTCACGACGGACCAGCGCTCATCGCCATGGTCGAATCGCACAAGACGTGAGCTGCGGCAACTCGCACGATCGCTGATCAGTGACCAGCTGACCCGGCCGGGGGAAGATGCCGAGTCGAGTATCGATGGGGAAGATCGAGGTATGACCGCGACCGTCAACATCTCAATAAATCGACTTGTGGCGTGCAAAATGACAGTTGCGTCACAAATAATCGTCGACAAGGATGCTGACGTTCTTCTACAGTGCAACATCACATCTGTGCCGCCGAACTACCGCCTAGCTATGCAGAGGCAACGACGAACGTCGTATCTGGAACGACCGTGACGATTCACGTGATCGACAATCCTGGGGACTGGGTTGTGAACGATAGAACAATGGCGCAACGTCGCTAACAGTCGTTGACTAGACTCTCCACATGGTGGGACAACTGAAATTGAACTGCCGCTTTTTTACCGTCTAATCATAAAATGACACATGATTTCGAAGCTATACCCGTTAGCATAGCAAAGTGGCGTTCACCTGGCTCTTTAGACGATACATTAGCATGTGCCTGAAAATACATATAATTTTCTCCATGAGGTATACAGCTTCCTCGATGATAACGTTACCACAAAAGTATCAACGTCCCCAGCCTGTGTCTCGAGCACCGCTAAAGTTGTTTGTGTCTATTTTATGCCTTTTGAGACCTTTAGTTCAAGAATGCTAGCAACGGCTTCGGTAATATGCGTACAGGGATGTGGAGATCAAGGTAAAGGAGGCCTCATGGCTTTTTATGTGTTCGACCTCTCGTTGTGGTCAACCTCTCGTTGTGGTCATCTGTCTTCATAGGGAATCCTGCGGTGACGAAAGAGGAAACTCGACATCGCCAGAGCTGATATTGGATTGGTAGCCGGACTTTGTCTTTTTTGAGCCATAGCTGGTCGTTAACGATTAATATGGGAAGGTGTTTTGCCCAGACTTCATCGCTGTTTTGTCACGTGTTCCAAACAACTTCGTCGATATCTCAGGTTGAGAAATGTACCCAGCTTTATTTGAAGCGGTCCCTTCTAGAGTTGTGCATATCGCAGGTGGACTTCATATTACAACATCCTTGCATCCGTCTGAGAGGCTTCTTCTGTCCCAAGCCCAGCATTAGTCCACTGAACCGTAGGTGCGAAAATGCTCCATCCCCCACAGCTGGTTTCCTAAGTTAAGTTCATTAGGATGCCACTTTCTGACATCGACTTACGATACAGCAAACCACTGTATTCAGTCATGATCTCATGTCTGCTCGTCGATACTGCATCACAGATCCTGCAAGTGTCAACCGCAGTGCTTACGAAATATGTCATGATACCGACGACTGTTGGACGTGTGATTGCAGTGTCTACTTATAGAGCTAACATAGCAAGTATGTGGCACATATATAATCTTTGTAACAGTCATATATTCAGATTGCAATACAGTGCTCTGCAGAATCGGCTTGACTGTATACACACATTTCAACTATCGGGGTCGCCCGTGTTAGTCGCCCGGAGAATGTAAGCATGATATCCTAACGTGCATCCATGCGATGAGAAACACATGCTGTCGCGAAACGTGACAAGAATACGCAGGGAAGGACATGCTCTAAGTTAGCCTAAAATAAATCCTGTGAGCTGGGTTCGTCAATTGTACAAACTATCAAGGTCGGTTGCCGAAAGATTTGGGAACGTCTAGTTAGTAAACACTGATGTGCACGCAGTGGCCTGGGCGACGCCGTTACACACCCGTCTATGCAGGGACGCTGAACCTTGCGCGGACCGCTTTGGAAGTCATCCTCGGACCGACCATCCTCGGACCAACACGGGACAGAGTTTGTGGGGCAAGCTGTACAAACTTTACATATCACCTGCAAATTCGATATATATGGTTAACAGAGGCGATATATGTGAATTCCGGGAATCTACTGTACTAGGTGAATTATACAAGAATGATGTACGAGCTACATGTAGACAATATATGAAGCCTAAAGCCGAAATATAGGGGCGCGTGAAGATACTAAAACCACCAGTAGCTGTATCAATCTATTTATTCATTTATTTGTTCCATCCAAGCTACAGTATCAGTTGATTGCTAACCAGCAGTCAGAACGTTGAGAATCCGGGTGTCGTTTCTCATTGAGCTTGCGGTGGTGGAAGCCTTCGTTGGTCGCGTGCTCGCTCCGTCCCACATCGTATGATTGATCATGGCTGTAAATTTGGTATATACATTTTTGAACAGTCCGTGAGGAGATTCTAGTATGTAATGGTAGGTGAGGGGACTCTAGTCTATAATGCCAGTTGCTGGAAATGATGAGTATAGACCGCTCTGAAATTTTGCTCCAGTGGTGGCGAAAGTCGGCTTCCTCAGTCTTACATTGCCGCAGCTTGCTTCTGAGATCCACAACGACTTCAGGAAGCCAGTCTCTGTCATTAATGTATTGCCGTGAAAAGCCTCGCTCCCTGGTCGAGTGAACTTTGCACTTCGGACCGTGCGAATATCTCCCCTCGGTGTTCACCCTTTTCCGTCCGAATAATGTCGTCCACTGCAACATCGACGAGCCTTACAAACGGCACGATCCAAAGCCGACGTAACGCGTTTCTCCGGGTAAGATCCCCATGTCGCTCATCGTAATGCGCTCGATATCCAGGCCATACATTGGAATTGGAACGCCTGATACAACTTGTGGATGTTGCATCATTCGCTCTTGGAAGTGTAACTCGATGGCTAGCCAAAGAGGGGATGAATGGGAGCGCACATACCTATTGAACAGTGCTCTGGGGGGGCAAATGAGGTGAGTCAATAGACTGTTAACAATTTGCTCACACACAGGAAGGTTCAAAGTCTGATCAGTAGGCCGCTGGCATTTGAGGATATCGTGTGCGAGCGCCAGCGTACACGATGATAGGATCGAGGGACGGACTGATATGAACTCTTTGTGATAGAGAACGATGTAGGCGAGGTACGAAGACAGATGTATCAGCAATGGGTGGCACAGAGCCTCCGCTGAGATGATCAAATCGGATCGCTGGAAGTCGGCAACCGTCGGGTGGCCGACCTCCCAGTCCAACTCTTGCAGAACATACCACTCCATCCGGGTGAGGTCACTGTCGGCACATAGTGAGCAGCATATCAACCTGAGTGTCTGCGCGCTCTCTCTATCGTCACAATATTTGGCAGCGATGAGTAGAGTTACGCATCCAAGCAGATTGTAGTTATCGACGACGTGGAAAGAACAGTAGCGGTCGAAAATGTTGACGGCAAGGTGGAGAGTCTCAGCATGCAATAGAGACACTCCGTGGACCCAAAAAAGGAGATCGAGAAGGCAAGAACGCTCAGACCAGTGCTCCTCTGACTTTGCTTCGATCGAACGGATGTCAGGCAACTTCTTGATCTAATTAAGTTAGTCTAGCAAATGTAGATCTACTGTATCGCCCACTGCCTACCTCTATCTGCTTCATGTAACGAATAGGATCATCCTGATCACTAGTCTGCGAATCATCTTCGACCAGGAACGTTGGCTCAAAGATGCTCATATTCATGTAGATCTCCAACTAGTACCACTTCAACTAGATCTTCTTGCCACAGCTTGTCTCCGCGGGAAGGGACGGTATGCTTCTCGAGTTAATGATTGGGAGGTTTTCTGTTGGAAAACCCTGTGTAATTTTTAGTGCAGTAGTAGGGAAGAAGAGGGCTTGATCTATATACAGTGGCGTGCAACCAAGAGTGATGTACGTCTACTGACAGGTGTTGACCGCATGATATAATCCGCGACTCCATGGTGTTTTGCTGAGAAGAGGCTGTCACAACTGGCAGTAATTCTCGGTTTGGCGTGGAAGTACTAATGGGTTGTGCAGTGCATCACATTTCCTCCGCGTAGGGCAGCATCCGGATCAATACGCTTGTCCAAGGATTAGGTCATACGCCGATGTCGGTACCTTGGTCGTGCTGGTATCGATGGAAGATGGTTTTTGTCTGCACATTGCTTCACAACATGGCCTATCTCGTTTCCGCCTGGGAATACAACAAGTAACGTCTGAATCTCGACAGGTTGAGGTACAAGACATCAACATATCTATCGACGCCGGCGACATGGTCCGGCCCGATGGTCAGACCAGCTCGGGAATCAAAGGGTTGATATATAACATAGATCTGTACGAAAGGAATTCCGGTAAGGAAAGTTAGCATAACCTTATCGGTGATGGATATGATCCACTCGAGAATGTAATAAAAGATACACTTTTTGCAGCATCGGATTCACTAAATCTACGCAAACTCCTTTCGAACTTCGGTACAGGAGGTTGCACTATCGGCTTTACCGTGCAGACTCTTTCCGAATCTTAGTCTTGCCCGTAATGGTCGGTCGGAGAATGTCATCATGATGTCTTGTTGGCCCGGCTGCATTTTCAGAAGAGTGCAAGGATGGACGCGATTCTGCAAAGCCCTGTACGCGATACTAACGTCATACGCGGAGATTGCACGATGGAGAATTCCACAGATGCCATAGGGCTCGCTATTCTTCGGCCGATACTTGATCGACTCGGAATTAAGCTCTGCCTACAGTAACATGCGCCTTATATAGAAATTACGTGCAGTACCAGATCGAAGCGCAGTATGTCAGAAAAGGTGGACGGGTGAGCGCTATGGCAGCGCCGTCAAGAATTTCCGTCAAGTTCCCCAACTTGCGCGTTGGCACCCTCAGTGAGGAGCCCCGGCTCAACCGGAACTATGCTGTCGCTCGGGAACATCGAGACAGGCTACTGCGGTAAGTTTTAACACACGAATATAGGATTAAAAGCTCACAGGCAGGCTGACCCCCAGTAGATCTCCCGCAATCTCTCGTGAAGAGGCTCTTGCCATCTGGCGATGCAACTTTTCCTACTTCACAGCTACCATGGTCCCGTTCGCGGACCTGAAGTTGATCCTGGAATTCGATCACTGGATGGAATGGATTTTTAGATTCGACGATTTGTTCGACAATGGTGATCTACGCCGGGATTATGACGCCGCTAAGACTGTTATGGGCTACCTTAGCTCGAAGCTCAAGGAAGATACGAACGTAACACTTCCCATCGGCGTACATGTAGAGGTAGCGATGAAGATCGCCCGACTGCACGAGCCCATCTTCAAGGCCATCAAAGCCCATTCCACTCCAGGTATGCCCATCACAAGGCCAACGTTTTCCTCACCTCGGACATCACTGATAGGAGCTGAGAGGTAGGCATTGAACGCCGTTACGTCAAACGTATGCGTGAGTATATTCACGGCGCTCTGGCACAGGTGCAACAGGCCAAAGGTCGCCGAGCTCTTGGATTCGCGGAAGTCCTTGAACAAAGACGTCAATCGGTCTGTGTCGGCACGCTTTTCGTCTTAGTTGAGCTGGGGCACCAGATCGATCTCCCAGACGATGCTTTTGAAACCCCCAAGGTCCGCCAGGTAGAGCTCCTTGGTATCGAAATAACTCTGCTCCACAACGATCTCTTGTCCTATTGCAAGGAAGAGGCGGAGGGTGTTCCCCACAATACCGTGATAGCCTGCAGGTTGGAAGGCATGGGTGCCCAGGAAGCCGTATCATTCGTTGCGAAAGAAGCCAGCCGACGAATGGAAGGGTTCGAGACCACCGTCTCACAGCTGGCGAACGAGGAATGCAGCTATCGGAAAGAATTGCTCAAATACTTGCAAGGTATAAGGAACGTCATCAAGGCTAACTTGTATTGGAGCTTCGAATCAGAGAGGTTTTTCACGACTGCACAGAAGTCGCAGATGCAGACGGATGGTACGCTCGATATTTTTCCGAGAATGGAATCGGTTGCAGTGGCTGCACCGGGCTGATGCAAGGATCTTACGACGGAATCGGCGTGGAGGGACCAAGCCCTGCCCAGGTGCCATGAACAAGTTATCCCATATGACGTCATCGTCGGAATCGACACTTCTCAATGGCCTAAGCTCGCCCCAATCCTCGTTCTGTCTTGTTGCAAAACTCGACTTTTCATTGAATCACCAGCGCATTTCCGTTCGGCAAGGCTTGTAATGTACCACAATTGAATATTTTTTTCCCTGAGAACTCGAGGATTTTACAGTCCGGTTGTCGGTCTGCTGTTTAGCCGCGCTGTATTCTTCCACTTCAATGGAGTCACCCTCCTATATACGTGCGCAGAACAGTGATAGAGAGTGGAGAGACTGCTTTGAAGATGCTCTCACTATACTTCGGGGAGATAGCATCGTTATTTCGTAATCGTGTTTGCCGAGGCCGTCGCGCGCCATGCGATCAACACATCTCTGCCACCTCATGTTGATCCGTTCCTCAATTTGCTTGGATAGTATTCATATTTTCCTTTCACGTACCAATGTATGATTGATGTTGTTAGAGTAGCAAATACCATTACGGGCGCCCAGTTGAAGTTGTCCCACGTGACCGGCGTCGCACTTGGCCAAGAACACCAAAAGCACGCAAAAGCGGCGTACGAGAAGCCGGCAGCGTTGATTGCACTGCCGTACTCTCCAAGAGAGAACTTAGCCTCTGGTAGAAGCTCTGGGTGGAACACTCGGAGTCGAAGGATGCACGCGATGGACATCATGTTGGCCAACATCTGGCACACAAGGTTGAGAGAGATGATCGCACCACTGTGAGCTACAGTTAGTAACCGATCCAACTTGAATAAACCAAGCAACACTTACAATGCTGCGTTTGAAACATTGTTGATTAAAGACAGTCCAACGGCGATTGCGGTGGTCAGCACGATAGCATTTGTGGGTACTCTCCGTACGGGGTGGACTTTGGCGATCCATTGGGAGAAGGGAAGACCTCGATCACGAGCGAACTAAAGGAGGTTAGCGGGGAGTCTCGATTCACGTTCGCGAACCAACATACAGCCAACATTTGCCTACTGCTAGAAAGATTGTAGGGTAACGTCCCGGCCAATATCAGCAAGGCAACGACCACAGTCGTGGCAGATACAAAAGCTGGGCTGAACGCGTTCCTGAGCACGGACAAGAATGGATATCCCATCTTATCTCCAATGGCGCCCTCGAGATCGACTATGCAGGGGACGTAGCTGACCAAAAAGAAGACGCCGAGCCCGAAACCGAGCAATTGCGCGTATACCATGGCCATAGGCACAGTCCGACCAGCATTCTGCATCGCCTCAGATTAGATTGGGCAGAGCTGGGGAATGAAGGATCTTGAGGCGTACGTGTATCTCCTCACTCATGTTGACGACGCCCTCCGAACTCACACTGGCATATACAGCGCTTATCTGGCTAACTAGCAAAGATAATGCCATGTTCGACCAGCCGCCACTATTGGTGAATTGTGTCAGTGCCACTGTCAGGGGTTTTCGCGGAGCAAAAAACCAGAGCGCTGCCACTACCTGTGATGTTTGTCAGACGCTGTCTGCACCGAGACTGTGTTTTGTACCCACTATCAAAAAAGCAGAGCAGTGAATCACCAGCATGGTCTTGTGGAAGACGGGGAGAGCTTGTCCGCCAAAGCGATTGCCGAGAGAGACGGCGATTGTGACAACGCACACAAACAGTGTACCCTGCCACTTGACCCCGTCCTCCCTCGGGTGGAGCGTAGATTCCATCAATGTGCCAACAAGGAAGGGACCGCTGGCCGCGCCTGCCTGCAATGACATCGCTGTCATCCAGCCGGTCAAGTGCGAGAGAAACCTTCCAAGCTCCGGCGGCGCAAATTCATGCACCCAGCAGTACTGGCCGCCCGACGCAGTTGTCATCGACGCCATCTCGGCAAGACTGAGCACCACGAATGTCATGCCGATGTTGGTCAAGATATAACTCCAAAATAGTCCGGCACAGCCGCCATCTAGGAGGCCTTCGTATGAACTGACCAGCAGGACCTCCCATGTCCCTTGCAGCATGACTGTAAATGCCACTGTCGAGAGTTTGCCCAGATGGTGTTGTAAGGTTTTTACTTGTCTTGATACGCTGGTGGCCAGGAGGCTACTGCCTTCATCGGTATGCAGACGGGGCTGCCCTGGAGACATAATCGATTGAGTCGCTCGCCCTGTGAAATGAACGGTGCGCAAGTCAAAAAGTCGAGCGCAGTCCGACCGTCGTTAAGTTATGTAGAACAAAAAATCGGGCGCCAAGTGTGCTGCTCTCCCCAGCAAACTTCATGCCGCACACTTCCTGCGTTCAGATGGCTTTGTAGCGACGGGATGAGAACCAACACTAGATCGTAGAGAGCTACCCGTGAACATGCGTCAGACCAAAGGTCGCGCATGCGCAATGATGTGAAAGCGATCATCTTGTGGAGATAGCATCCTGGCTTTAACCATAGTCTTCCCGCTCACTGGGGGTATGTGTGCACGATAACAGCGTGCATAGTGGGATGTGGACACTTGATTCGAGGAATGAATGCGCATCCTTGGGCTTAGGCTGAACGCGGCAATTCGGTCGACTTTGCACGCACTTCTAGCGTCGCTCTCACCGGTTCCGGACTTACTTGGCCCGCGATAGATGTCGTCATCTCTCAATTCTTCCGCCCCACTGTACCTATTCCTAGATTGAGACTGTTGGCTGCACAATAACTGATATCCATAGCAAAGGTATGCACGGCACGTACTGGCAATTTTGTGTGTGTGTGTGTGTGTGTGTTTGTGTGACAAATCTGATACATCGTAATCAGAGATGTTGTCTGCTACAGTACAGGATACACTCTCTAGATCAAGGCATCCTCCTTGTGTGACGTGCGCAATCTGTCTTCAAGTCCGCGAAAGGCGCGAAGGGAAGGTTGAAATCACCTTCTATCGTCCTTGTGGGAGCATCGTTGTATGTTGTAGCTTGTTACCTATCACCTGCGAGCTTCCCTGTTCCGTGGATCCACAGCCAAACCGTCTTGTCATGAACATCAGAGATGTCTGGCCGACGTCGGCAGATTGCAGTGTGCTTGCGTTCGGCCAACGAGACATGTACGGATGCCATCTATTTCAATACAATCACGAATGATTGTGATCTCCTCCATTGTCTCGTGGAATGGCTGTCCGGCGTATACTTTTTTGGGCCGCACACGTGTATGTCACTACTTTTTCCACAGGTTGATATAATGGCTGATGAGAACCACGTTGCTACGTGACTCGTGATCGCAAGGTGAAAGCCGGATCACCGTGGAAGACACGAATCGATGTGGCCCAAAGCGCGAGCGCAGCTGTATTTCAGTGGACTGCTTGCGATTGGTGAGAAATGCTGTAAATGTAGATATCCACACCCACCTGGTTGAGAATACTGTTGTAGGTTGAATACTATGCTATCCTCACTGACGAAACGATTCAAGGGAGAAACTGACTGCGCCAACACATACAGTACCAAGGTTGCCTGAACTACCCTGCAATATCTGCAAAATCCGCGCGCGTCAATGCCGAAATACTCCCAAATGTGAAGACACACCTGAAATCTTCGATTCATGCGAAGTCAGGCGACCGCTGAAAACCATTGTACCTCTCGAACAGAACACATTCGCCCGCAGTGCCCCGATCTCTCGTATCTCCCGTCTCCCTCACTGTGTGATTCTCTCTCGACCTCGAGATTCTTCCATATCTTCTTCTCGTCCTCCTCTTGCGAGTCATTTCCAGCAGCATGGCTCTCAGCTCTCGACTCATATCGTTGTCTCTCGTTTCCCAACCCTTGATCTTTATTCTCCTCTTCTTGTTCGGCCGCTACTTCCTCCGCCTCGACTGCCTCGACCCGTCACCCTCCACATCGTTCTCTTTCCTTCTGACACCTTCTAGCCGTCCGCTGCTGATCTGGCATCCAGACTTTCCCACAACCATGCCAACCCTGATATCCCCTACTGCGTTCTCCGCGTGGATCTGTTGCTAGACCATTGGTTCATGCCCGTCTGCCAGTGTGGATTCGGCGTCTTCTTCTTGCGCATTCTGGACCGTCCACCACGATGCTCTCCGCCTTCAGGCCCACCAGGACTTGCACGAGGATGCCCTCGTTCGCGGGTCTCTCCGTGGGCTGCATGGTTTCTGAAAAGTGACGCGTAGAGTGGTCGAATAGGTAACACGGCTAGCGCTTCGCAGCGCTTCGCAGCGCGATAGACGGGTGTTTCCTGGCATAGCTCAGGCGCTTCAAACACTCTTCTTGAACAAGATGAGCACGTGCAACGCATAAACTTTGTCACCAGGAAAGACCTGTGCCGTAACTTGCTCGCCCTTCTTTAACGGTTTCGTTGACCGCCATTCTCCGTCGATGCCCGAGATATTGACTGCTGAATTGTCCGTTGTACCTGTCGCATGCGCTGTCATGCTTTCTGTTATTTCGAAGATTGCGTGTTCGAAAGCGGTCTCTTCGCCCCTCAGAGCGGCCGCGTTCTCCACGCTAAGAGCGGACTCTTGCTTGTCAGTCATAAGAGTATTTGCGTATGCTTCGAATGTGAGTTCTGAGGTGTAGGTACGCGGATAAGTTTTCGTTCGATCCGAAGAATGTTTCGAGCACGACGATAACCAGATTTGCCCTTGCGGATCAACCGCCCAGAGTGTGCACTTCTGGATGTCTAGTACAGGAAAGGCGCTCGGGTCATCAATGCTTTAGCCGAGATTTCTCTTGGCAGCCGTTCCTGACCGATGCAGGCTTTCGCGAATGACAGTGGCCAATGCGCTCGCAGCTAGTGGTGACTAATTGGAAAGCAATACAATGCAGGCTTATAAGTTAGTTCTAGTACAGAGCTTTGCAGAATCGGCTTGATCTCTGCACTCTTTCGAAAATACAACCGAGCTAATGGGACATTATGCTTACATTCTCCGGCCGACTAATACAGGCGATACTGATAATTGCAATGTGTTTGTACAGTCAAGCCGATTCTGCAAAGCTCTATACAGTACGTATTCGGCAAGCGAGCCGGTCAGGCAAGCGAGCCGGTCAAAATTCCACCTAGTCTACCTTCAATTACCCATTATAACAATAAAAAAGAAGATATAGAGAGAACAATCTTTCCATTATAAACCAAATATCCTAGCATCATGTTCGAATGAACCACATCTGCTACACTTGCTTGGTGCCTTCGCACGACGACCGCTTAGCTGCTCGGTCAGCGATGCCGGAACAATATTCGCAGCATTATCCTTCGGTTGCTCTTCAACTATATAGACGTGTCTGAACACTCTCCTGGCCATCCTGAATAGTCATTGACGCGCCCTTTTGAATAGATCCCTTTTTGCGTACTCTCTTCTGCTTTTGGTGCTGATTTTCAGCTCGAAGAGCAGCCGCGTCAGTCATCAAAAGTGCCTTCTCATATATCACATTCTCAAAGCCTTTTAAAAGCCGTTGAAACGGCTGTTCAGCTGAAGAAGCTAAAGATCTTCTTCGTTCGCGATTCTCTGTTAACACTAGCTGGCTTTGCTTCTTGATTTCAGGTAGGGTCTTTGGTGTTTGAGGATTCCAAGATGTCTCGCTGCTTCGTGGTGAAGGAGTAGCTTACTGATAGGATCAAGCTTATCTAGCACTCTTTCTGGATCAAACGGAACAAGTCTAGTTGCTTTAAAGCCAGAAGCAATGTTTTCGATCGTCGTTACTTGTTGATGAGCTGTAAAGAAGGCAGGAAGGAATTCTTCCTTCGAGATATGGTTGATGCCAAGCCTCATCTTTCTCTCAATCTGAGAGCCGTATACCTTCTTTAAAGGGCCGAAACAGCTAACATCCAAAGGCTGAAGGATATGACATGTACAAGCAGGCATACATAAAGTCAGAATGCAGTTCTGAAGGCAGAAGTCTCTGAATTCGGCTGTTTGATGGCTACCATGTCCATCAAAAATCAATAGCCTCCACTTGCCCTTACAATGCTTAGTGTTTTTATGGAAGTGCTGGATCCATTCAAGACCTAGTCTGTCTTTTGTCCATCCGTTATCGCTAACAGCGATTCTCCAAGTTACTGGAATACCGGTTCGGTACAAGGTCATCTGATGAAGCTTGCCTTCAAAGACAATGAATGGAGGGATTGCCCATCCTCTTGCATCAACTGCCTCAATTGCAGTGACCCATGTCCGGTTCCCTGGCTGTTTTGTCCTTGGTCTTCCCTTCCTACCTGATGTTGTGATCATTTTGGAAGTTGAAATAATACCCGTTTGGAAGCCAGTTTCGTCAAAGTTGAAGATGTCCTCCTCTGTAACGCCGTACTTTGCGATTGTGTCTCCCACCAGTTTGAACCATAAGCTAATCAGCTTTGGATCGTCAACTTCTGCTCTTTGGATATCGAACTTGCGATTATAAACACTTGATAGCTCTGGATGGCGTTTGACAAAGTTGGCAACCCATTTTGTACCGACTCTCTGAGGACTAGATGGATTTGTGGTTCGAAGTATTGTATTAGCCATCTCTTCAACAATTGCGAGCTGAGGAGTGAATCCGTCCGCTGATAGCTGGAGAATCTTTCGAAGAAGGATTTGCTCTTCGTTATTTGAGAGTTTACGTGAGTTTCCAGTCGTACCGGCTCGCGGGAGGACTCCAAGTTGTCTTGCGCCAAGGGTTTCAAAAGGGACGTCGTATGTGTTAGCTGCAGTTCGAAGGGGTGGAAGTTGGTGGCTAGTATAAGCTTGAAGGGCTAAAGAAACACGTCCCTCTGTTTCAACGGGCATTGTAATGAAAATTGTTGTATAATACTGAGAAGAGGTTAGAAGACGCGTTGCGCGCGCGTTTTGACCAACTCGCTTGCCTGACCAGCTCGCTTGCCGAATACGTTAACGGACATGCGTGGTCGTCGTAGCGCACGTGGACGGCTTTCAACAGTACAGTATCAGTGTCTACATACAGTGCTTTGCAGCATCGGCTTGACTGTACCAACACTTTACAATTGTCAGTATCGCCCGTGTTGGTCGGCCGGAGAATGTAATCATGATGTCCTATTGGCTCGGCTGTATTTTCGAGAGAGTGCAGAGATGAAGCCGATTCTGCAATCTGCCGTCATTTGCTCAATTTCCCCAGCAACCACCAAATAGCTCGTGGGTCGATTTCGAGTAGGAGGAAACCCGCATTCGCTGTCGGGTTTCGAGGTACGAAAACACTGGCGGCAGTACTCAGCGCGCTCGGATGATGCGCGAGTGTTCTCGACTCAGCCATTATTTCCGAGAGGAGAACCGGTAATTTCTCAACGTTGATCGCGCTGAACTGACTGAAAATCGCGTGACAGTCACCATCTGCTAAAACTGCAGCACTTGGCGTCAACATTCAGCATCAATGACAGAATCATGGCTTGACCTACCTTGAATTGGTTGTCGGACCTTGCTGTGATGGAGTTCTGGCCTAGAGCATGCGTCTTGGAAGTCTTGAGAAATGTCAGAGACAGTTCAATGCGCACGTGTTGGGAGTGAGATCAAACCATTGATGAATTTTGCAAAGTCTTCGGATTCGTATATTCCTGGTGTTTTGCAAGAAATAAGATCATCAAACTTCTTGCATATCTCCGACACCAGAAACAACTCTTCCTTCGTACGTGCGAGTAGGACCGCGAACGTTTCGTTTCCCATTCGCCCCCCAGACCACTCAGTTTCCGGGTATGCTACAGCCCATCTGACAAGTCTGACGGCATCCAACAAACGTAACTTTGCACATCTTTCCGTCGTACTTCGGTTCTTAGTTGCCATTGAAGAAGATCTCGCCTTCCTGCCTCCAGGAGTGAATATCAGCCTCAGATTGTCCACGAAATGTTTCGGTAGATCCTTGTTTTCGACCGTTCGGCGAACACGAGCATCGCCGGCTGACTCCAGGGTGTCTGGATTTCTTCGCTCTTGGTGTTTCATTTTCAATCGAGCGGTGCACGGCTAAGCTATCTTAGTTGGTGTGCGCGTAGCGGGTGCGTTCGGCGGCGAGGGCGTCGAGTTGAGCGTGATGGGCGGCGAGGGCGTCGAGTTGGGCGAGGTGGGCGAGAAGGGCGAGAAGGGCGAGGTGGGCGAGGTGGGCGAGGTGGGCGAGGTGATTGGCAGCCGCTATTAAAAGCCAGTGGCCAAGCGGCAAAGAAGAAGCCACCAGCCGACAGTAGGGATGTGACATGCAAATTCCCTAACTTAATCTAGGGGCTCTTATCTACGTAAGACGAATCAGCGCGACGCTAAGCTAGCCTATACTTTTCTGCTACAATATCTGTCACAGACACCGTTATACGACTCAATTTGCTATCGAGACTCTCTAGTGCGTGTGATAACGCCCAGTCGTCCAGCTCCAAGCAATCTGTCACGTGACTGCGGAGCAGAGTGCAGGAACGAACGAGTTTCCTTAGTATATAGGATAGTTAGGTTTCCATCTTTCATAAGAGCCACGTGCTCAACTCATCTATTGGAGTCAGTGATTACAACGAACCGTTCTCATTGTGCCTATCACTTCTTCCCTCGCCTGTATCAACCCTTAGTTTGACCCGATCAACGCAGCGGCATCCAACACCGTTACATACCGCCTCTTCCAATCGCTTCGCTGCTATACCAACACGTAGTAGGTCACTAACTTCATACCATCTACCCTGTAGCAAACATCTCCGCCGTGATGGTTGACATCGTTACGAAGTTATCAGATTATATACCTCTACCTCTAGATAGTCTAGTGAAACTTCGAAAGACCCTAGAGACTCGGCTTGCCCTGATTGTATGCTCCTCTATCCTTCTCCATGCTTTTCAATCATTCACGCTCGACCACACATCACGCAGTGGCTGGCACCACGGGCGGTACTATTGATTAGCAACTGAAAGCTCTCTATGGAAAGCTCGGGCTTTGTCGATACACCGACAACTACCAACAGCTATGTCTTCGTGAAATTCTTCGTGAGAATGAATCTTGTGGTCCGAACCCAACTTGTCTTGTCCTGCAGGATCACATCACCAGTTCGCAAAATATCTTTCGCGATCGCAAAGATACCAAAGCGCTTATGATGGAAACCCCACCTCTACACGACAACGCTATGGCGTTCGTCAAAAGCCATGGAAGGTTCCTTCCTTGCATTCAAAACTCGGACAGTCAGATAAACTGTGTCTTTCACATACTTATGCTAGAGGGAGAGAGAGCCCGGCAAGGTTAGTGGCTTCTCCTTGGAACTCTCACACGTGGCCTCGAGGTACAAGGTGGCGACTGTCCGACTGCCACAAGAGACAACAATTTTTTCGTATGGGATTTAGCAAGATCTCTGACAAGTCCATTTGCATCGCAGAACCGAAGATCCTCAAAGGATGAGTCTCCAAAGGAAGATGCAAAGGAGGAAAGCGAGGTCCGTATATGACCAAAAGAAAACAAGCGGAGATGCTTCAAGCAGCCGATAAGCCGCAGAACAAGAAAGGGACCATATCGGTCGCTTTGGGCAGACCGCAAAACGCCATCAGGACGACTGAACAGGGACAGGGGGCACCCGGGACCCTGCAAAGTCTTATCGCTATGCTCCTAAGGGTTTTGGAAGAAGAGGCGGCTGAGCACATGGATCGAAAGCCTTTGCGTTGCTCAGAACGCGGCAACAATCTGCAAGTATAGGCGCAAACGGAATGGTAGGGCATGTTGATCGATGGAGACGGGGCGGCAATACGCGGGCTGTGTATTACAATGGCATGAGCGAACAGGTGGATCAGCCAGTTCGCATGCGTAGAACAACGCCTACAGTCAATCCCTACCTGAGCAGGCTCCCTACCAAGATTCCGCGCTAAGAGGTACTATGCCTTCCGCCGTGCACATCTCTACAGCCACGCATCTTCTTTATTTGCGACCTATCACATCATCTTC
>Ga0265797_10004054_pt1 | contig 22781 bp, 15 predicted proteins | sample P2T30metagenome_FD_192433 | JGI IMG/M metagenome (GOLD analysis project Ga0265797, IMG submission 192433) | Plant litter microbial communities from East Loma Ridge, Irvine, California - P2 T30 | ecosystem: Environmental > Terrestrial > Plant litter > Unclassified | place: USA: California... | reverse complement strand
TAATGTGGTAGTAGTAGCAATAATATTGTCCCTTCTATCTACGTGTCTATCTAAAATAGTGCTGCGTGTATAACGCTTTCTTCAAAATGCAATTACAAAACGCTCCAATACATCAGTTCGTTTAAATATCCACATTACTCTTGTGAGCCCTCCATAATCACATCCCCATCCTGCGTTCCAGCCAAACTTGCCGTCCCGTCCCGGGTTCCCATGTAACTCGCCGAACCCTCTTCATTCCACCCATCGCACCTCCAACCCATACCCGCCCACTCCCTCCCCGCCGTCCTCATGACAGCATCAAAATCCACATCAGCATCGAACCATTTCTCCTTCCTCTTCGTCTCCCTAATACCTCCCTCAAGTGCCACACGACTCGCTCTTGTAGTCCTGCCTCTCTTGCCTCCTATCCCACCAGCAGTGTTCAGCACACTCGACATCCTCACACGCTGTTCCTCAAGGATCAGCTCGTGCGCAACGATACTGCGGACGTAGGGTGCCAGATCGAGTGTGATGATGCTGAATGTGCGGTCAAAGGATGATGGTATGAAAATGAAAGAAGAGCGTTCGGGGAGGAGTTGATCGGGTGGGTCGGCGAGGGGATCAAGGGCCAAGGCGAAGTCGGGGCGTGTGAGGGTGGTTTTTGTATTGAGGATTTTACGGTGGTGGAGGATGGCGCGGGCGTAGTCGGATTCTGTGCGTAAAATGGGGGTTGATGACAGGCTGTGACTGTGGGATAGATCTGGGTATGTACGCTGGATGGCAAGGTGGGTTTGGGTAGAGAACGCGGTATCGAGGTTCAGGAAGTCGGAGCTGTGGTCGACTTGGAGGAGAGGTGCGGCGAGCGTGTAGCTAAGGCGTGATTTTTCAGTAATCACGGGCTGGGTTGAATCGGTGGGTTGATTAGAGCTAGGGTCGTAAGTGGGTAGACCGACCCGACAGAACATGTCTGCAGCACTCAATGAGTCGGCGTAGTTGTCAAGACTTATGAGATCTCCCAACTGATCGAACCACTCAGTACTTGGTTCCCTAGATGACCGTGTACCACTTGCTTCAGGGATTCCCCAAGCTGACGGGCTGATACCCCAGTCCGCCCAGACTTCTTGTAAAAGTTCTTCTTCTTTGTCAAACACAGGGTTGCCTTGAGTTTCGAGGACGTTGTGTGATAGCCAACCCATGCCGGACTTGTATGTGCCTTCACTTGCAACTCTCAGTGTTTGACCATGCTCATTTGTATCTTTGCCAGGTGGCCAGCGTTGGTACATCCACTCTAGGCCACCCTTCCTGTCGCCCACAGACATCTGGCACCAAAAGTCAAGTTCCATGATACTAGCTCGAAGATCGTAGTCCTTCGATTCATAAAGCTCTTTCACAGCCTGCCGCTCCAGGATATGACCTTCCCTCCCAGCAACGACAAGCAAGTAGTCGGTGGCCAGTTCCAAAGGAGCAGGTTGAAGACGGAGGATGGCTGCTATTGGCAAATCTTGCATGGGGATTTGTCGCTCGTCATTACATGTAATAACGATAGGACGTTTCGACAAAGATGCGATTTTGGTAATTTGGGCCCAGAACTGCTGATCCTCCTCAAAGAGTATATCGGCCTCTTCAATGAGGATCAAGGATTGTTTTTGCGATGTATGCGACGCCTGTGCCATGGGAAGAGTAGCTTGGGTTGAGGGCGCTGGTGCTTTGTGAACCTCAGGGACTTTCGCTTTGACCTTCGGTTTGGCCGCCCCTGTTCCGGGCTTTACTTGGAAGAATGATGCCATGGTCGCTTGTCGTCCACTACTAATGTCATCCTCTAGAACAGTGTCTACCCGGTTGTCGTTCGCATCGACCGCCGCTTGAACGTTCTCTTGTACAGATGCTGCGCTGCGTTTGTGATTTACAAGATGGTTCGCAGTCATATCACCAACCTTGTCTTGGATGTCTTTTCCTGAACGGCGCATGCCAGCATGAATCTCGAAAACCTCAAAGCCTAGCTCTTTCGCCACAGCATGTACAGCCGCACTTTTGCCACAGCCATGAGGGCCGCTGATGAGTACGACGTTATTGTTACGTATCCACTGCGGTTGCCGGAAAGACCTCGAAGGCAAGCCTGCCCCTTCCGCAACTGGAAGCATAACCATGTCTTCCTCCTCATCCCCTTCACCGTCTGGCACAATAAAGTCGTCTAGAGCTTTCTTTCGTTTCTTCCGTGGAGGCTGCTTGCCATCTATTGTAGTAGCGACTTTCGACGCGCCGCTTACAGCCATGACTGTCAGACTTTGTAACCAGTCTTTGAGGACCACTGCTTCCGTGCCCGTCTGTAAAACATGTGACGCATACTTAGGGCAGTACTTCAAAGTCCAAGGTTGAGATTCGCATCTTCCTTCGTCAAACGGCGTGAGAGTGCTCTCAATCCCTTGGAAAAGATCTCTTACGGCGGGGTGGGACTTTTGTCGAGCATCCTGTGGTATTCCTGACGAAGACAACCGGACCAGCAGTTGCTCACGCACTCTACGCTGTATCTCTGCCCCAGTAGTAAGCAGCCTCTTGGGCAGACGAACATCTTCTGGGGGCTCGAATTCAGAATGTGACCGAGCCTTGCTCCAACTGTGGCTTTTGAGGTTCTGCGCTAGTCTCTCAACCACATTTTCATGTTCTGGGAGTGTCACCACAGCGTTCTTCAGTTTTCGCGGCCTTAAAGGCAACTGCATACTTGTCGCATTTTGCAGACGTGATGGTGTAGAATCGAGATTGCGGACGTGTGCGTTTTCACCAGTAGGCCAGGAAGCTTCGTTCAAACCGGATTGTTTTCCCACCCTATTTGACTGCAGCCCTCTGCTGAAAGCCTGCGGACCTTCAGGCGATTGGTCTCGTCGAAATTCAGCACGCAGCTTTCCTGGAGTACAAGCGCTCTTTCTTGGGGTTGCCGGTGGTAGCTCGGTGACAACCTTAGCAGGAAGAGCCTCCTTGGAGGCTTTACCAAGAAAGAATGGATGCGTTGGCCCAGCAGGTTTCGATGGTGCCTTCTTCTGAGTCGCTGGACGTGCCACTAACCTCTTCTTTGCGTTCAGGATATCTTCAATCTTCTGACCCAAAGCAGATCGACTGGCTGCATCTGTGCCGTACCGTATGACCGTAACCGTAGGGATTATCTTGGCTTCCTTGCGCGGCCGACCGCGTTTTTTCTTTGGTGACGCTTCGAATGTCGGTTTTGGCGGACTAGAGACTAGTCTGCCGCTCTTGGTGATTCTTATCTGTTTCTTCGGTGTCGTCTTCATAGGTTCGCTTGCGGCGGAATCATTCGAGTTAGCGGCAATGTCCAGGTCCGCTACAGGCAGCGTGTTGGGCTCCACGGCTTGGTCCGGTTGATCCGCCTGTTTCGGCAATGTGTTCAGTGGTGCATCAATTGCCGATCGTGGCGTTCCTTGCACCCCATTTGACCTCATAACTTCCTCTTCCGCTTGCAGTTGCTGGTACCAGTTGAAAGCACCTGGCTCGGGTTGCGCCGAATTCAGCATATTGAAAACGGGCTCCGGCGAGGCTGTTTTCTGTCTCTTCCTCCGGTCGAGATTTGGGTCTACTTCTAACGAAGCCTCCACAGGTGTGTTTGTATCGTGCACATTGGTTTCGTTGGTACTTTGCATCGCTGGCGGAAGAGTGAATCTGTCTAGAGACGCTTGGTTCTTGGAGTGAGAAGCTGCATTTCTGCCCTTGACTGCATCGGTCTTTCGTGCCCTTTTCTGCTGCCCGTTGGCTGATTTGGGGTCTGTGTCAGAATATGCTGCGTCATGATGCGTGTCGTCGATGGGGATTCCGTTCGCGGTTGGTAATGGCTCTAGTGCGTGGCCGTCTGCGAGCTATGTAAGCTGAGGGACATTGGAGATTGCTGTGCTGGCATACTCGAAGGCTTGGTGAAGAATGGATGTACGTTCTTGCCCTCTAGATTCATTGCGGTCTGTACCGCTGCGAGGGCCATGTACAGATTTAGAAATTATATAGCAGTTGCAGACATTGAACTGGTGCAGACAAGTTATTGATACAGTATGGTAGGCGAATATAGTGGTCGAGGTTGCAGGTGAAGGCGCGTGGTTGCCGTCGCCATCAACGATGATCTAAAGCCACTTCCGCCGGACGCGACGTGACGCGCTAGGGAACGACGCCACTAAAGCCACACTTTAGCCTCCGCCAAGATTTCGCACCGCCTGCCTTTCTGCCGAAGCTCCAACTTTTTTTCGAAAGATACTCGACCGCGCAAACCAAAGCACGCGCCTCACCCTACGGTTCACGCAGACCTCATCTTATTCGACGACCGGGTCTGGCAAACAACATGTCGTTCGACCAACCGATTGGCGCTCCTTTTACATTGGCGTCGCTGTCCAAACCGATCGGCTCTACCAATGGACATGTTCACGCTGCCGGAGTATGCAGCCTTAGCGGCATAAAGAAGAGAAAGCGCACTGAAATTGCGGTCGGTGTCGATGGAGAAGGCGTGTCTATATACAGCGTAGGTACTGCCCGATTGCGAAATGCGATATGCGCTCAACTCTTATCTAGCTCCAAAACCCTCAACTTGTAACTTCGTATGCGCTGCCGCCAAGCACAACCTTCACATCCGCCCCGTACTCCATCTATCGCAAGGGCGCGTCCAAGACTTCCACCCAGCGCTTTACTTATGCTTCCCTAGCCGGTTCGTCCCCGGCCGAAAAGCCGTCTTTGGTCTGCTTTCACGACAAGTCGTCGGGCGACCACACCGAGACCAACAAAACTTCGTATACACCATCTGACGGTGCGCGCGTCTCTACGCTGGACCTACTTCCCGTCGCGCCTGGTGGCTCAGCCCAAGATGCGTTACACGACGTACTGACGACTTTCGATAACGGAGATGTCATGTCTCTGTCGGCGGATCTCCAGGTTGTTAGATGGATCGCAAACTTGAAAACACTCCTACCATCCAGCGATACCAACATGGAAATCGAGCACATCACACTGGCCAGTGCCAGGTCTGTCATACGAGGGCTCCTACGGAACAGACAAGACATTGCTACAATCCTGGACCCTACACCAGACGAGGCTTCCGACCTTCTGGACCTAGTTCAGGTCCTCTGTGTTATCGGCCGCAAACCGGAAGGAACAAGGGCACTGACGCTCGTCCAAGTGCAGCCAAGATCCGCTGACCTTGCCACGAGCCAGCTCAAGCCGTTGAAACATTTACTTTCGTTGGACCTGCCGCAACCAAAGACCCCGAACGCTCAAGCCTCCACTTCTCAGATCACTCTGTATCCTTCCAGTGGTGCCATTCATATACTCGCAGGTGGAATCTTGCTATCATACGACTTGTCCGGAACTGTGCCGAAACTCTACTCACAGTTTGTTCTTCCCGGATCGACTGTCGACTCCTTTCTCCGAACCTCGCAGGATGTCATCTTCACTACATCGCAAAACACATGCCGAGTTTTCGACGTCAAGTACAATTCTCTGCAAGCTGTCCACTCCATGAGTCCCAGCCCGTCCACGTTGGACACTACTAGTCCGTCGAAGAAGAGGAAGCATACACAGCCGGAAGGTGATTCGCAAACATCGTCTCCTTGCAGTCTGGTCGCTTACTATGCCGATATTGGACTGATTGTAGCCGCACGAGAGGACGAGGTATTCGGCATGCAATTCGGAGGAGCCGCGTCGCGCAAGAGGACCAAGACCGAGGGTACTCTCCTTATCGATGCCATCGGAAGAGGAATCGCACCTGAGTCAACACTCAGCGCAGCCGATAACCAGAAGTGGCAGGAGCGCAAATGGAAGCTAAACAAGTATGCTGCGAAGGGTAAAATTGCAAAGTTCGAGCAACACTTTGCATCAGACCTGGGTATCGAGCTTGAGTCTGCCGACGTAGCGCAGAAACACGAGAACGAGGTAAACGGCGGACCTTTAACGAACGGAGGGGGGCCAAGTCTTCCTGACGAGGATGCCATGGTGGTTGACAAGCTTGATGATGAGCCCTCAAAGGACGTGTTACCTCAATGGAAACTGCCTAAGACCATCCCTGGTAACCAACGACAGCAATACCGGCAGTATGCACTCTACGCATTGAGCAAGATTTTCTATTGGGTAGATGCCACGGAAGAGGAACCACAGGGACAGTTGAAGGTCGGCTTCTTTGCACCGAACGTTTTCCAATGGCTTCTACAGACCGGGCATCTCACGAAAGAGTCTATCCGTCGGGCCATTTTCGAGGGCGCAAACGAGCAGATGCAGCTCACATCGGCCATCATGGACGGAGATATTGTCAAGGCTTTGGTCGAATACGATCCCGATCTGCATATCCTTTCGGCCGTCCTCAATCACACTCAGTTCCTGCCAGTGGGCGAGGTTGTTCAGGCTATCAAGCTTCTTATCCAGAGTATAGACGACGAACCAAAGGATGATGAAGCGGCAAAGCTGTTGACAAACGGCGCTAACCCATCGGAGGATGAGATGGACCTCGACTTTGCTTCTGAGCTTGAAGCAGCCTCGCACGAAATTGATCATGCGTTGTCCATGCTTGATCACGGCCTGTTGACACGCAGCTATACACTGCGACCTGCTCTGATCCGACTCCATACCTTCTCAGCCCCAATAGTCAGTGCAACTCTCCGCTCAACTTTGCCACGCCGAGATCTCGAATCGCTTATCCGTCTTCTGCATCTGGAGCTGAAGAATGGCGGCTGGTCTTCTCCACTCGGCTTCGTAGAGACGGAGTCTCCCGCTATCGAGAGCTCAAGCGAGGACCCAGACGACCATGCAGTCGCTATTATTGCATCCCTTCTCTCTACCACTCTCGATGCCATCGGCGCAGGAGCCTGGTTGGCTTCTGTCGGCACCATCTCTGCCTCTGAGACTGGTGAAGACATGCTCAAGTCATTGAACAGGGATGCGTCCGTGGCACTCAGTGGATTCTTCGAAGCTCATTTCATACGCGGTCTGCTTTCGGAATTCCTCCGCTATGCTTCCACTGTGCCTACGTCGAAGAAGCCTTCTAACAAGGCTTTGGGAGTACAAGGCAAGCCATTTGGCGTTACTGGTAAGCTTAATGGCGAAGAGGATCTGCCCATGTTGCCCCTTGGTGCCAAGGCAGAACAAGGTGTGGAGAAGGTGAAGAGCGGCAAAGGAGGAAAGAAGGAGCAGCGAAGTAAGAGAGAGATGGGTATGCTGATCAGTAAACGCGTGCCCAAGTACAGCTTCGAGCGCATTGTTGTATAGGAGATTGCTTTTAACGCTTGTACATAGCATATACACCTTGAAATTTAGCAGGCATCTTCTCTTTTCGTCCGATGCTCCAATATAAACAGACCGGATTAGTCTGGTCAATTCCTAGCGTGCCCATGTCGCACGCCGCCATTGTTGTGTGAGCGGAAGGACCACCAAACCGAAGGCCCGACTCGCTGGGATATGATGTGCACTAGATCTCAGATCTTACCAGATCTACCTTAGCGCAATCCTTGACCACTCATAACACGGACCATGACGTCGACCGCGCGTGGAAAAAATGCCGAGCGCGGCGCGCGACCTAACATGCGGAGGGTCGGATTGGGTCTTCCGGGGGAGTTTGATGAGAGATCTACCCCTAGGCACATTTCAATATGTATTGAAAGCCGCCTAACTCAATCTTGCACTTCTTCCACACATATCAGGGAGGTCAATCGAACTTTTTGCGCCATGATGGCGTCAACCGCGACGAGCCGGAATGTTGTGGATAAGGAAGAGGTGGATTCTGCAGGAACAGCAAGAGACACACCGAATGGCGAGCAAGGACGATCAGATGGGTATCATCAAGATGCGACCCTCACTCAAGACAAGAAGGATGAAGACAAGAAGGCGAAGAAACCCTCAAAACTCAAGACCGGATGGGACAAACTCGGTCTCGACCCGCCTACGCTCATGATGATGGGCAAAGCCGCACTACCCCCAACAATCGCGTTGTCCATGTACCAAGCAACAGATGTTGCGCAAACCTTCACCACGTTGGGTTACCTGACAGCCATCATCAGCATCCTCGGATTCTGTATCATGCCGCGCGCAAAGTTCATCCAGACAATGACGATGAATGTATTGGCGACATGTGTTGGCTCGGCTCTGGCATTGCTCATGGTATGGACGGGAGTGAAAGCTCGACAACACACGACTCCGGCTGGAGCACCACCACAACGCTACAACTCCTCGCAGTCGGCTGTTCTTGGAGTATGGCTCTTCTTCCAGATTTATGCCATCAATGCGATGAAGGCGAAGTTTCCCCAGTTGGCTTTTCCTACGATCATATATGCCATTCAGGTCAATGTTGCAGCAACCAACGGCTTCTTGTTCCAAACTGTAGCGCAGTGCGAGTCCTTCATTCAAAGACTTCTTGAGGCCTTCTTGACTGGGTTTGCGATCGCGACAGGAGTGAGCTTGTTCATTATTCCTGTTACATCGCGGAAGGTGGTAATGAAAGAGGTGGCGGGTTATATTGGCTTATTGCGCGGAACACTCGGTGCGCACAAGGGTTACATACATAGCCTGGAAACAAGCGATATGTTCGGGGAGAAGTACGCTCCTGAGGATGGAGATGGCAAGAAGAAGACAAAATCAAGGCCTGAAGTGGAAGCTATCAAGAAGATGACCGGAGCCCTGCAGGCATTGCACGGCAAGCTTACCGCGGATCTGCCATTTGCGAAACGCGAGATTGCGTATGGTAAATTGACGCCAGATGATCTCGAGGCCATGTTCAAGAACTTGCGGTCCATCATGCTTCCTATTTTGGGTCTTGGATCGGTCATGGATCTTTTCGAGCGTGCAGCTGAAATCAACCACTGGGATGGACAAGAGGACGAACACGACGAAGCACTCCGCAGACAAACCGTCAAAGAATGGAACGACATGTTTCAATTTGTTCACGAACCTTTCAACAATATCTTCCAAGCTCTTGATGATGGACTTGCACACGTCATGTTAAAGTTACAGCTCACTAAGCCACCCAAAAAGAAGAAGGGCCAAAACCAAGATGATGCTGAAGCGAAAGGTGACGCTATCAAACCAGGACGAGCAGGCTTCGCAGAATACATGCAAAAGCAATCAGATGCTTTCTTCAGCCGGAAGGAGCCTACTCTCCGCCACTGGGTTGAAACAAAGGGCATCAAGCTCCGCGATGACTACTTTTCATCGCCATCAGCACTTGACGAAGAAACTTTGAAGCTCATGCCCAGCATCACCACACGAAAGCGAGATCAACGACAGCTCTTCATGGTACTCTATGTCATGTTCCTCTTGGGTTCAATAAGTCGCTCAGTCATCGAGTTTATCAAATTCGCGGATCAGCACGACCAAGCAATCGCGAAAAGCAAGTTCATCTGGCCTGGTGGACGACGCTTTAAGAAGTGGGCAAAGAGCATATTCCAGAGCCAGGACTCCACTTCTGATGATGAAACAACAGTCGCTGGGTTTGACAGGAGCAACACGACTGTTTACATGGGCGAGGCGTATAAAGAGAAAAAGGACCCTGAGCATCTGCCACCTGCCAACACGTGGGAGAAGTTTGGCAACGGTATCCGTGCCATTTCACGTTTCCTACGAAGTCCCGAATCAGCCTTTGGTTTCCGTGCCGCGTGTGCCACGATGAGTATAGCTATTGTCGCCTTCCTTCGCCCAACTCAACAATTCTTCGTTGAACAACGCTTGGTCTGGGCGCTTATCATGGTCGCCATCTCCATGACACCAACAGCTGGTCAATCTATTTTCCAATTCATACTCAGAATCGCTGGTACCGCAGCCGCAATGATAATAGCCTGGCTCATATGGTACATCCCTGGGCAGAAGACTCCTGGTATCCTAGTATTCCTTTGGGTCTTCGTCGCAATCGGCTTCTACATCCCGCTAAAGAGAATGGATTTGGTTATTGTCGGTTTGATCAGCGTAGTCACGGCCACCATGATCGTCGGTTACGAACTGCAAGTGCGCAAGATAGGAGAGCAGGCCGCAACCGCAACAACAGGCCAACCCGCATACCCAATCTACGAACTTGGCCCTTACCGTCTCGCCACCGTTGTCGGCGGTCTAGCCGTCGCCTTCTTCTGGACCATCTTCCCTTACCCCATTACTGAGCACTCTGCGCTTCGCCAGAAACTCGGTGGCGCATTGTACCTCTCTGCGAACCTCTACTCCATTATGCACGAGCAGGTCATGGGTCGTATTCGTGGCGAACTCGGAGGTGACGAAGAAAGCGACAAGGAGAGTCCGGGTTACCAGCTCGTCAAAGCGCGAAACAAGGTGTTTGCGAAGCAGATGCTCACTCTACAAGGACTGAAAATGCATGCCGGATTTGTGAAGTGGGAGTTTCCACTTGGAGGCAAATTCCCAAAGGACGAGTACGAAAAGATTATCGGTTATGTCGAAAAGTACGTACATTATTCTAAACTACTGCCAACGATGGCGAGCACGCACTAACACAAGTGAACCAGTATCGTAAACTACACGGCCCTCCTAGGCTACGCCTCCCAAGCCTTCACCCACCCCTCATTTAACCACCAATCCGCCGACCCCACATCCCCTCAAACAGACGAGGCCCCCTTCCCAGACCATCACTCCGCGCAGTGGTTCAACGACTTCCGCCGCGTCATTCTCTCCGCAAAAGTGACTTCGCATGAAATAACATCCTTGCTCGCCATGCTCTCCTCCAGCATCACAAATGCGCAACCTCTACCTCCTTACCTCCACGCACCCCCGGGAGCCCAATTAAGTCGAAAACTCGAGATGGTGGACCCGGAGATACTGAGTTTGAGACATATTGCTGAACCGGGATATGCGGCATTTGCAGTCATGAGCATAAGTACGAGGTGTATACATATGGATATTGAGAGGTTGTTGAAGGCGGTTAAAGGGCTGGTTGGGGAGTTGGATTTTAGCTTTCATGTTGTTAGTACCAAGGGGGCTGACTCGGGGACTTCATCAGAGGAGACGCTTGTCAAGAGGATGACGACGAAGCAGGATTAGCAAATGCCTTGTACGTAGTTTTGTAATATATTGTAATATCTTCCCAAAGCTTGTGTAATACTAGAGATCACTTGGTATGTATATATGTAATAGCAGGGCATTTGAATACGCATGCAGCAAGTAAAAGACAAGAGACGAGATTGTAAAAAGTAGGGGTATCCAGTCTCATTCACACATCCATGCAGGTATATACGTCCACCCCTTGATATCAAACGCGCGTAAAGACAAAACGTAAGGAGACATGTACAAATTACAACCTTGGACTCGTATCATTCCAACCCAAGCAACATGCGCATCGTTCGTCTCTCCCAGTCTCGTTCCTCATCCCATCCACCCTTGCAAGAAAGAAAAAACCGATAAGAAACCAACATCCTCACTTCTTCTCCCTCATCGATAAACACGACCCTACAGCTACTTACTCAGCTACAGGCATACTCTCCACCTCCTCACTCAATGCCCTCCAATTGTCCGCTTGCAGCTCCGCGTATTTGACCCTCTCCTGCGCCCACTCCTGATGCAACCTACTAACATGATATTGGCTCTTTTGGAAAAAGGCAAGTTCATCGCGGATGCATTCCGTAATGAAGACACCACGCGCATGTTGTTGAACAATAGATTCCTTGTCCTGCATTTTATGGTCAGAAAAAAAAAACGTGGGAAGGAAAGGAATGATAATGACTGACCTTGAAAATAGCATCCTCCACCTTCTCTGCCTCACCCGGCTTAATCTGCTCGGGAGTTTTCTGGCGGATATTCTGGAGTTTAGTCTCATTGTTCGCGATACGCTTTTCCAATTGTGGGATGTTATCGCGAGCGTACTTGTCCCGGCGGTCAAACATGTCGCGTACACTGACAAGCGTATCCCTCTGTCTCTTCAAGTCTTCAAGAACACCTTCTTCCCATCCTCTGGCTTCGTCTTCTAGCAGTTGCCTGCTCGAGTCGAGATGTCGTGCTGTGGCGTTCATGCCCTCGTTTAGCAATGGGACATCGTTTGTATCGACGGCATATGTCTCTTGACTTGATTCCGTGAGGCCGCTGAGAGCAGATGAGAAACGTGCGTACTCTGCTGCCATGCCTTCATTGCGGCGGGAGAGTCGCTCCATCATGCTGCAGAGAGTGATGTAGGTTTCTGCACTACGACGGACGCCCGAGCGGACAGTATCGAACAGTTCGGGGAGCGTCTTTGGGAGCGAGTCTTCGAGATCTGAAGGTAGAGGTTTGCCGGTGAATTCTTCTTGGATGGAGAGATTGGCTTGTTTGCGCCATACTGCAAGTTCCTGTTTGGGTCAGTATGTCGAGACTATGGTCCGGCCGAGTAAGCATACCGTGGGCACTGTCAAGAACATGACTACCAATTGCTCCTGGTTGAGGACAGGGTGCCGTACGAGCGCGTTGGTAAAGCGCGCGAGGCCTTTTCTTCGCTTCTCGAGGAAAGTAGCATCTGCAGCTATTGGGTTGCCGTTGACTAAGAAATCTCAATACGTATCAAGGCCATGGCAGGATAAGTACTTACTACCGACTCTTTTGGGGGGCAATAGTGGCAGTTGCCTGAAGGGATACCGCTTGTGCAGGCAGTCTAGCAACCAGACGAAGTCACTGTATCGGCGGACGACCTTTGTTGTGCGCTTGGAGCTGGCGACCTCATAATTGCGGTGCTGAAACATGAACATGCCCTCCTTCTCGGAGAGTGCCGTGATAGTTATGACCTCCTCGTTCCCACTGCCACCTGGGTTCAGGCGGCCAATGGATCTGCCCAACTCTGGTGTCGCGTTTGAGCCAGCCTCTTCAGCAGTGGGTGCGCCAAATCCTCCTTGTTCCAAACTGGGGGCGGAGAAGGGTTGGTTCGCGCCGCCATTGTATCCGCCCCAGCCGCCCTCGCTGCTCAGGGAACTTGGTTGGACGGGCTGCGGGATGTTTGAGGAAGCCGCGGTCGACTGAGTTGTAAATTGGCTCGTCGTTCGTGCGGTAGTGGGTACGCTTGAGCCGTTGGTATGCGGTTGTGAACTTGTGTAGCTCGCGTGGCTATGGCCTCTGTGCAGGTCGGGGCTACCCCAAGGATCGGCCTCTGGGTCGCCGAAAGATTGCTTGCGCATAGGCGCACTCGACCTATTTGCAGGAGACGGTTGCTGCGCAGAAGGCTGGCGTTGTGGGGCAGGAGGAGTGGGCGGCTGGACCTGTTGGGGAGGCGGAGATGGCTCGCGAGCCTTGGTGGACTGTGGCAGCGTCACGGTGGGAACGGGAAGATCTGGCAGGGCGTCAATGTCGTCTCTTGGTCGCATGCGCGACAATGCTAACACTCACTTCTTTTCCTCTCGTCGACGCTATCCAGGGTGATGTCCTCATGCTCTTGCGCCAACCCAATCAGGGCGAAGACAACATTGAACTCGTTCCTTCCCAGTTGGGAGCTGCCACCAGACGGCAGCACAATCTCGAGTATCTTGGACTGCGCGTGGCCGGGGATATCACTGTCGGCCAGCAGCTTCTTGACGCTCTCAACACTGATACCATTGCCTTCGCGGTTCCCAGCGTCGAGCAGTGCGTCGAAAGCGTCAATGTACGAGTCGGGCACATCCGAGGCAGGAAGCAGCGACTTGACGAGAGCTTCACGTGGAGCTTTCTTGGGGGTTGGGAATCCCCAGGGCGAGTCGTTGGCGTCCAGGTCGTCTGCGAACAAGCTGTTGCCCGTCTTGCCCGCCGGCTTGGGATCGTCATCGAAGAGCGACGACGACTGCTTCGCGCGCTGCGGCGCGTCATCGTCGTCACCGAATAAAGACATTGTCGCCTAGAGGAGATGCGCAGTCGGCTAAGTATTCACAACCTACACGTCGTCGATGGGTAGAGCTGCAGGGCCGCAGCTTAGACTGGAGATGCTACACGCGATGATAACATGGAGCTATGATGCGGCGGTGCAAGGAACCGGACTCCACTAACGCCCGACCCATGCTCCACGCACATCGTCACAGCCTTATCATGCCTTGGCACTTATCTTCATACCGATGCTTGACATTTGTAGAGACATGATTTGACAATATTGTTATTTTGCTATAGCTAATTCAGATCATAAGTCTGTCGGTCGCATATTTGCGCCCTCCTCCCAAATCAAAGAGCCTGACCTTGTAGTCGGCGGGTATCCAGTCCTCGTAGAAACACCAAAGATTTTTTAACTTCCAATTGCGCCATCCCATGCCAATGCTGTGTGGAGTGTCCACTTTCCTCAATCATGCTACCAATGCGCCGCTCAATGTGGGGGTATATACGTGCTATCAACATTTCAAATATAAACAGAAACATGCGAGAGAAGATGAGGCGCAAACAAGCTACCTGTCGTGGTCTGTCCGGCTGTGCTGTCCGGGCCTGCTAAAGTCAATCGTTGACGTCGATTCATCCTGTGCCAGTGGTGTACTTGGTGCCGATGGGCGCACCATCTCTCCACCGAGAACATTTCCTCCAAGTGGAGCGGCAGGCGAGAATCTAATGCGAGGCGTGCGTGTTGAGTTTGGCGTAGCGGAAAGGTTGACAACCTCGCTTGAATCCGTCACTCCATGAGAAGTCGTTGGTGAGTTCACCCGATCTTGCTCGCTCGCAGCCGGCACACCCGTAGCCTGCGTGGCCTCCTCTTGTTGAGCCTCCTCTTGTTGCTGACGAATAATGTCTGGAGACCAAGTTTGGCCACGAGGCTGAGCAGGGATGATGGTGACAGGCAGAACCGTTTCGTTCTGTGACCCAGACTTCTTCTTTGACCTTAGCTTTTCACCTTGCTGTGCAGCAAAGGTGCCGAGTCGATCGGCTAGAGCTAGCCCGTTGTAATTGCGAGGGGGTATGTTCGCCGCTACATCGTCCACTGCAAGTGGCTCGATGACCTGACCTCTCTGGAGCTCTTTCGGGGGTGTCCGTCCTTTCCGCCTGAATGGGTTTCCCAATGCTTGCCACTGAAATTTGCTCCTGCTAGTGACTGGCTCTAGTTCGCCTCCCTTCTCCGGGTCCTCGGGATCAGCTGCTTGAGGTTCTTGCGACGAGGCTTGTGCTTGTGGCTGTGCTTCATGGTTCCCAGGTCTACCGTCTGCAGGTGCAGGGCGTGGGTTCACTGGTGTGTCGCTGATTGGGTGATAGCGGACTGTGTATACAGTCGAGTCGGCGCTCGTTGTGTCTGTCCTGCTCACTGGTGATGCGATGACTGGCACTGGTGGCGGGGTCTGCACTCGTACATAGGCCCGCGAGTTGCGATCTCCACGTGTCGTAGATGGGGACCGTCGCATGACTGGAGGTGGTGCTGGAATGTGGATAGTGCGCTTCTTTCGTGCTTCCGTTCGTGGCGTTTGGGTCATGTTCCGCCCAAGCTTCTGGGCAAACTCATTGAACCGACCAGCGTGTGCAGATGCGAAAACGCTGAATCCGCCTTGACCTCCCCCGCTCTTCTTCTCATCTTTTTCTGATGGCTGGCCCTTCCGTTTTGAGGGCCATTTGGAGTCCGATGGGCTGTTGTCGAGCATATCGTCTCCGTCGTAAATTTCTCTTCCTAGAATTCCGTCCTTTCTCTCTTCTCTTTCCAGCGCTTCAATACGCTCCACCCACTCCCAAACAATTACGCTAGCAGCCGCCGCTCCAACCCAGCGGAAGTAGTCTCCCCAGCCGGCAATAGTGTAGTTTGCGATGTCGGTAATGAAGAAGACAACCGGCGTAAGGATAGCGATGATGGACAGGAGGGAGATGACACTCATGTTCCACATCATGGAGTGGTAGAAAGCATATCGTCGCTTGGTGATGGCGTAGTACATAACCCAGGCGGCATAGAGCATGCTTAGTGATAACTGAAACAGGTAGCTGAGGGCAGGAATGGCGGTATCGAAATGTGCGGGGCGGCGTTGGTTTTCGTACGGACCAAAGCTGTTGAGACAGCTGAATGCGATGTCGAGCAGGATGAGGGCGAATCCGACCCATTTGATAATGACCTTCTCTTTGTGGCGTGGAAATAGGCGGATCAGAGTCTGTACCTGCGCGAGCCAGAGAAATATGTCGGACACGACACGCGAAACCTTGATTTCCATGCCGGCTACGACCTGATCCCGCAGTTCCATGGCGTCGATGAAGCCCTCCTCGTACTGGCGTTCGGCGATCTTGAAGGTGTCGGCAGTGGCGAGTGTCAGAGAGATGGCGACGGTCAGGGCTGCGGCCTTTTGCAACCATGGGCGGCTTCCGACTCCTATGATAGATCCACCTCCTGTTGCCCCGCTAATCATTCCGCGCCGTCCCATGAGCCCTGAGCGTCCCGAAGCGTTGCCGACGAAGAAGGTGCGAGGTGTGATGATGAGCATGATGACGAGCATCCAGGCGATGACGGTCGCGGCGCCTGTCGCGTAGGCCTGGGGTGTGATGGAAGCGTGGAAGGGGTCGCGCATGTCGGCTACACTGGTGATTCCGCCTGTGCCATCGTCCTGGGAGGTGGCTGCGTTGGTGCATAGCGGGCGGAAGACGGCGTTCTCGTCGAGGTAGATGGTGTTGCCGGGCGAGATTTCAATGGTACCGAATTTGGGCAGCTTGTACGAGGGGCAGTGCTGATATCGGTCGTCAGTCGCGTGCGTGGGCCGTGTCGCGGTCGTGATACTCACGTAGGGTTGGGTGGCATCGGGCGCGCGACGGTCCAGGAGAGGCGCCCCATACCAGGACGAGTCGGCCTCCCACATGCTCGGTCGGCGGTCTATGACTGTCCAGCAGCAGTTGGTGTCCGGTAGAAGAAGCCCATGGAGGTTCAGATGAGTGGCATGGCCTGTGTGTCGTGTTGAGGTCGAGGGTCGCGGTCGTGGGTTAAGCGTCAAAGCCAAGTGGGAGTTCGCTGGGCGAAGCTTGAGGGAATGCAGGCGCTGTGGGTGGCACCTGCCGTTCCAGCCTGCCACTGCCCGCCTTTCATTGGCTGCGGAGTGACTGCAGGGTTCGGCCCTTCCAAACAGAAACCCCGGTCACTCCGCATCGAGACTCTAGGAAGCCCGAAACGTCGCAGCATGAAGCCTTTAGAGTGGGCCGCGTGTGCAACTTCAAACTCGAACAGAAGCCTCTTGCACGGTGTTATTTCGAAGCATCGCTCTAGAGTAATCAGCGACCTCCTTAGCTGGCAATACGCTGGGCGCATTGAGCAATCTCATCGCAGCAGGGAGCGACCAGCTTCGGATAATCTCGGGGCGACTGGGGAAGCCCTGGCCCCCGGGGGCTTCCCACACGAAAACCTAAACACCCACCTTCCAGCTACTGCTACCGCATACGTGCGTATCCACACCGAACAATTCGCCCGTGTCACCGGGGAGCCGATCAAAACAATAGCTTGAATTTCTGGAATTGCCTTCCAAAGTCTGGCTGACAGCTTAGGGCTGAGATCTAACAGATGGCGTGATCTAGTTGACAGACGTTACTTCCATGGCGGAAGCTGCACCATGACCGCGGCCGAGCCTGCCAACAACATCAACACTCTCTTAGTTTAACCTCAATCAGACGACATATCCTGCTTCCCTGTCTTCGCCAAACATCTCTTGCGACTGAGTGGTCTGTATGCTAGGCGTTGTAGCCGGATGCTCTGCCGAAAACACTCCGTGCTTACCGCGTGCATACACGTCGCTTAGCCGAAGAGAGCGTATTCAGCTCATTCAGCTTGCGCATCGAATTGTCTTGATACACTCAACCTTGGAAAATATCAAGCTTCAGAACAACCATCGGCTCAAGCTGCTTCGTGCGGATCAACATCCGACGAAGCTTGAATGCCGCCTACGTGTTGGCCATGTGCATCTAGAACCTCCACTTATTACTGCCTGTTATGGCGCACTTCCTTCCTCAGTGAGAACATGCAGTCCGTTTCCTGTATTTGTGCGCCAAGGACACTGCGCGCTGCCGACTTCCGCTGACGTCTCGGGAACCCGCAGCCAGTTTCTGGAGAATCCACTGAACGTGTGGAACGTGCTGTCCGCGGAACCTCATCTCAGCCCTCACCGCCAGAGGGACTGGAGCTACTTAAACAGTAAACAGGTGTGACTAAGGCTACCAGCTTCAACGGCGTGGACGCTACGCGATCAATAGCAGTGCCATCCAAGCCATCATCATGGATGTGCAAAGAGCAGCTAACGTCTACCACACGGACCACGCGTTACTCTTTATTGTTGTCATTATCACGCTGCTGGTGATGATGCTCGTGTCCGCGACACTCTATGCATCCTGCGTGCTGGGACGCGCAGTATCGATGAACTCGCTCGAGATTGCGAAAACCTTTAATGCACCATTGCTTGCGATAGAAGACAGCAACAATGACAATAAGGGGCTGGTCAAAAGTCTTGACGCAAAGCCCATCGATATCGTCCTATCACGGAGCCTACGGAGCATGTATCAGTGGCTGGGGTGAAAGGCAATATTACTGTCATGCAGAGTGGCATGAGGTCTGCGTTTTTGGGAATCGCGGAGCGTGACACGGTTCAAGCTCCACGAGCTGGTCAGCACTTCAAACCTTGAGGGCAGCGTTAGTGGAACTTTCAGGAGCTGGAGATGTTTTTTTGACTTGGTTCTTTGCTTGATGGTGGCAGGGTCGTCAGGAATGTGGGCAACGTTCACTGTCCTAATGTTGTACGAGAGAACACGCTGGAACGTATCCATGGATACTTGAAGACCGAAAATACTTGCGCGAGATCTTCTGGATAAATTTCATACACGGTGACTGGCAAGTTCTTGAACGACTAGGCGATTCTTGTCGCGCGTGAAAATTATTGCCTCACGCGTACATCATCCCCAACAATGAATGATGGAGAAACAGCAAACTTGGCCCGACTACGTGCGTAAGTACAGAAACTATGGTCTCCGATTTCTGACTGGGAAAGCCCCTTCAACTGAGCTACCTGGGCACTTGTCAACCTGGTTCTAGAGATACTTCAAACCGAAACATCTACTGCGACCAACAGATATGCCCGTTTGCCAGTTCCATAAACAAAATAGATGCATGTTTGGGACTGCTTGCAGAAACATCCATGAAGTCAATAAATCACGCACTCACGGTGATCCGCCTGTCGACCCAAGGTCCAACATTATTTGCAAGTACTATATCAGAAATGTGTGCGAACGGGGCGTGAAGTATCCGTTCAGTCACACTGTTGACTCCAGCACTGGCACGGCGCTAGATCAACGCCTCGGTCACGATGGCAGCAAAGAGGTACAGGATTCAAGTGCATGCCCAGCTTGTGGCGGCAAGCCACATGAACAACTAGTTTGCGCAGACGTCAAAGCAGGCAAGAGAGAACGCAATGATGTCAACGACGCCCGGAACTGTCGTACTTGTCTTATGCCTCTTCCGAAGCTTGAGTGCGCTGATCTCGTCATATGTGCGGCATGTAAGACACAAATATGCTGGCAGTGTGAGGAGGAATTTGAAGTGAACGCTACAGCTGAGGTGTTTAACCATTTTGATGTTTTTGAGGATAGAGGGCGAAATAATCCTTAAAGTAAGGTCGTAATAGAACACGCTCTAGTGAATGGATGCTTGAAGACTAAAAGTATGTCGTGATATAATTTTGAATTGTCAACGTATGAATGAAGCAATACTTGTTGTGACTGGGTTTTATATGGATTGATGAGCTCAAGTAGTCTTTGGCAAAGTTACTCGGCGTCGTGTAATAAATCCTCGCACCACAGATTTCCTGACAATGACCGTTCTCCAATAAACCTCGAGCATAGAAGTCTTGAAGAACATATTTCTATCTTGCTACGGGTTCTGTCTACCTATGCAGGTGGGCGTCGGGAAGACGCATGACGCTAACGCACGTGCTCGCGCGCCTCGCTCGAATCGCCCGTCGTGGCAGGCGCATCTTTCTGCGGCCCCACCGTCATCGAGAGACAGACGATTTTCCGCTATAGTGGAGCTTCTTTCACATATCTTTTGGATATTTTAGTTGTCGCACACCATTGTTCAAGGTCTAGCGACACTTTTGGGTATACGGCAGCGTTTGCGCAACGCGGTTGTTGCACGCGACTGTGCCGCGCAGAACAAGACCTAGGGTGAGACAGCAGGTAAGATATCCACAGTGAAGCCGACTGCAAGGCCAGAGTCGTCAAGATGGCACCCAAAAAACCCCGCGATCGCAAACGGCAGACCAAAATCAACTTCTCACCTGCTCCCAAATCCTCGCCTGCAACCAGATCAAGTGCCGCCACAACGATGGGAAACTCGCCTTCGCGACCGAACCTTACGGCTATGCAACCGAAAAAAGCGCCCAGCAGAGCTTCCAAAAACAACAAGAAAGACTTTTGGGGTGAAGACGCATTGGCAAAGGGAATAAGGGAAGGGAAGGAGTTGGGCAAGCTTCTCCATAGCTCTAGGCCTGATTACTCCGACAGTGACTCTGCCGACTCTACACCTCCAGAAGAGGACGAACCGTTGGCTCTTGTCATGTCGCGAAACTACAAAGCGTTAGCGACGCCCAGCGACAGATCCGAGGATGATGTGGATGAGGAAGACGAGGTGCCAGTGGAGGAACCTAAATCACGAAAGCGGAGACGAGCCGCGACGCCCAACGATTCTGATGACGAGGAGCCGACAGTCACAGTCGTCCCACGCAAACGTCAAAAGCGCGTCAAAATCGAGTCGGATAGCTCAGAGAAACCGAAGAAGAAAAAGAAGAAGGACAAGGAAGACAACAAGCGGAGTAAGAAGAAGGAGAGTACATCAGAGGAGGAAGAGACGCAGCCTGCACCTCGTAGCAGCCGGCGAAGGGCTGTGAAGAAGGCCCCAACACCAGACGAAGATGAAGAAGACGACGTTCCTCTCACGCCAGCTCCGAGGTCAAGGCGGAAGACAACCCGCCAGCCTTCTCTACCAGTTGAAAGGGAGGAGGAACAGAGTCCACCACGAAGCACAAGACGCAGACTGAAAAGGCGCAAATCGTCCTCAGAAGATGAAGAAGAAGCTTCAGGTAGGGGGGATGTCGTGTCGGGCGAGGAAGAGTCGGGTGGAGTTGAAGGAAGCGCAAATGACGAAGAGGACGACGAAGAGCAAGATGAGTTGAAGGAGGAACTCGCATTTCTGAGATCATCTCCACTACCAGACCGTGGTAGACTGAGAAGTACGCAAGATAAGCCCAAGAATAAACGACAGGAGGCTCTCGAAGCGTTGAAGAGGCGACGTGCTGGTACTACTAATGAGCCGTCCTCCTCAGCAACACCTGGGCGCAAAAGAGCAGTTGTAGTAGACACAGATTCTGAGTCAGAGCTTGAGATGATCAAAGAAGAACCAGATAGTGATCTCGACGTATTGGAAGAGGATGACATAGAAGATGACGAGCAAGAAGAGTCAGATCGCGATGCAAACGCACTTGACATGTTTCAAGAGGATGAACAAGACGAGCAGTTCATCGACGACGATCCAGACAACATGATTGGGGAACCATCTGTCAACGACGACCTCGACGAAATGCGTCTCGCGTTTAGCTTGTCGCGCGCAAAAACCCGGGACCTGTTCAAACACGCCGTAGAGTGGATGGTCATGAAGAAGATCCACCCAGGTTTTGATTCCAAGAAGAACGTCTACACGCTGACATTCCGTAAATTGGACGACGAAGTCAAGGGTCTCGCCGGATCCAAATACACATCCTCAGCTTGGACAGCCGACTTCACAAGAGCTATCCGCGCACGCCCCGATCTTATGATCAACGAACTCAGTGCTGCCGAGAGAGCCGTCATGTCGCCACACTGCGAAGCATGTAATCGAACCAACCACACAGCGAGTTTCGAGCTCCTCCTCCAAGGCCAGCCCTACCATCCAGAAACACTCGAGCCCTTGTCCACCGCCTCAGATTCCTCAGACTCCGATAGTGACGACAGCGACTCCTCTGGCCTATCGTCTGACTCCGAAACCGCGCTCAACGGTGAAAAACCAACGTACAACTACCAGAAAGACCGTATACCACCCGAATCTCACCGCTTCCCTCTCGGCTCAACATGCAAAGCCAATGCACAAGTCGCGCATACGCTGTACCACTGGCGGTACAACCTCTACCAGTGGGTGAAGGACCACCTCAAGGCACAAGGGCATCTGTCAGCTGAGAAGCTGGTGAAGAGAGAAGGGAAGAGTGACCGCAAGAGGGAGAAGGAGGCGAGGAAGATTGTGGACGCCATGGAGGCGGACGGACAAATTAAGTCGCTTTGGCATTCTTATAAGACGCAGCTGCAGGCGGCGGTGGAGGCGGATAACGATTATGCTAATGGTTGGGGGAGAAGGGGGTAATGGGGTGGCAATCATAAACATTTCCATGGATTTGGCTGTATTGGTAACATGGATTACCTCTCTCTAGGGTGAACTCGAGACCACTGTGTATACTTTGGCCACGCACTAAGCGATGGCGAATTTGAATGTCAGCATGGCTGCAATTTAAACAAGTGCAACGCATCGATTCGTAGATTTTGGGTATCATGTGCATCGTGAGTTTTGCGAACGAAACCTTGTCCTTCCCCACCTCAAAGCATTTTCTCCACTTCGACAGGCGCCGGAACTTTTTCCGAGATCTCAGCATCCATCTCCTTGCCCTCGCCCTTGACCTCACCATTCTCCTCCACCGCCGCCGTCTCTTCCTCAACATCCATATCCTCATCGCTGACCCACTCCCTCTCCTTCCTCTTTTCCTCATCCTCCAGCTGCTCAATCGCAATCTGCTTCTTCGACTTCTTCGTTCCGTCACCATTCACATCCTCCCAGCCCTTGGCCCTCTCTACAATCTTCTTCGATTTGCCCACGCTCTTGGCCCTCTTCTTCTCCAGCTTATCCATGTTTTCCTCGGCACGCTCAA
>Ga0265797_10004053_pt1 | contig 22781 bp, 24 predicted proteins | sample P2T30metagenome_FD_192433 | JGI IMG/M metagenome (GOLD analysis project Ga0265797, IMG submission 192433) | Plant litter microbial communities from East Loma Ridge, Irvine, California - P2 T30 | ecosystem: Environmental > Terrestrial > Plant litter > Unclassified | place: USA: California... | reverse complement strand
CTCGATGACCTTGAAGGGGAAGTGCTTCATGTCGGCCTGGACCTCAGCATCCTGGAACTTGCGGCCGATGAGGCGCTTGGCGTCGAAGACGGTGTTGTGAGGGTTCATGGCGACCTGGTTCTTGGCCGAGTCACCGATCAGACGCTCGGTGTCGGTGAAGGCAACGAACGAGGGAGTGGTGCGGTTACCCTGGTCGTTGGCGATGATCTCAATGCGGTCATCACGGAAGATACCCACGCAAGAGTAGGTGGTACCAAGATCGATTCCGATAGCGGGAGCCATGGTTGTGATGTGTGTGTGGGAGGTTGTGTGTGGTTGTTTCGTAACTCGGGTCGTAAAAAGAACTCAGTCAAGAGCTTGAAGCGTAATTGGGGGTATCTCAAAGAGGAAGATGGGGTGTTTGTTTGAAAGTGGTGGAAAAGTTGTGAGTTGTGGTGCAGACAGCTCTTATGAATGAGCAAGCGAGCCCAAATTTTGCTGGGGCTTCTGCGGGATTCCGCCGTATTCCAGCGCTAAGCACAGTACCTACACCTTCACCCAGCAACGAGAAGCATCTGGCAATCACTGGCAACTGCACGGATCACGTGGAAGTGGCGGGAAAGCGACAGGCGACTTCACTCGTGATTGCTGACCAGCATTACAGTATCGCCTCCCTCACTGCGCATTTCCTACTCTCACTCATTGCAGACCATTTCCTCCATCTTCCACCGTCCATAACAATGACGTCGATTTTCTCTCTCGATTTGCGGGGCAGAAGCCAACCAAAAATCTGACCCACTCTCAAAGCGTCAAACAATGACCCTGGAATGGTCGCAGAATTCATGTTTGTGAGGTCATTTTTTCTCGTGATTTCGAGACACCTCCATCGATTCGAACGGCGACACGATCTTCACTTGCCTTAGCATATGCCTTGCCACCCTGTCAAATCGCTGCCCTTCCCTGCATGCATGTGCTGCTACTCCGGCCTGGGCCCGTGAGAGGCTCCACATCAAACGATCTTTCTTTGGTATTTCCATAGTAACCGTAAATGGCACATTCAATATTTCTACAACTACTGCATCATTATGATCACCTTGCTTGGGTTCGCCTTGTGACAGTATGGCGTCTCTTACGCTGTCGTCCGGACGCCACCGATGGTTTTAAATCCTTCGAATGGTACACGGTGGCATGCATGCCCAGGCCTGCAAGGTATGCCGCTCTGCCCAAGCTTGCTGGCGGCGGTCTGTGGAAGCGGAAGAGGCAAGACGTGTATCCTGACTAAGAACTTGCTCTCATCAGCTTGCATCGTATGCCAACACTGAGGCAGAATCTTGCAGCTGAAGGCGATGGTGTGAGTGCTGGACAACTACAGAATTTGGCCTCGTCGATTTAACCACTTCCATTGCGGTCCGAATGGAACGATCTTAGGGTGTACGACAACTTTGAGCTCCAGTTCACATATCATGATCGTCTTCTCGAACCTCGAGCTACATGCACAACTCTTCAATCTTGCAGCATCCCTACTATAGCAGGATCCTCGACCATCGATTGGCAGAACGAGACTCAAACCCAAGTGTAACCATTCAACACCGAAACATTATACACCACCAAATCCATATCTATCCAAACTCCAACCTTATACCCAAAGAACAAGACCATCACAACAATCACACCCTCCTCCCCCTCCTCTCCTCCTCCACTTCCTCCTCACTATCATCCTTAAACCCCTCCTCCAAATCCCGACTCAGTCTCCCATCGCTCCACAAACTCTCCACCCTCCCACCCCTCACCTCCCTCTCACGACTCCTAAAATCGAAGCCAACCATACTCTCTCCCTCCTCATCGCCAAACAAATCCCCATCATTATCCTCTCTTCCATCAACAACCTGCCCCGGCGGCCGCGCAAGCCTCGTGATGAAAGCTGAGAACCGGTCGCGGAGCGTCGTCGATGTCGAGGAGATGGTGTCAAGGGGCAGGTATTGGTTGTAGCGGGCGCGGTGTTTGCGGATGAGCGGGAGGAGGGCGTAGGCGAGGAAGACGTAGAGGAAGGCGGCTACGAGGGCTGGGACGAAGAGGATCTGATGGCGGGTTTTCTGTTAGCGCTTGTTGGTGGATGTTTGGCAGTGGCTGTTGTTGTTTCCGTACCTTTGCGACGTCTGTAAAGGCACCCATTTTGCTATGATGGGACCTGAGTGATTGTGTAGCTCGAAGCTCGTCTATGCTGCGTTCTGCGCAAGTAATCGATGGCGATAGCGCTGGCTGCTGCGGCCGAGGACGTGGACGTGGCGTGGGCGTTTCCGTAAAAAGCACACACACTGTCTGCGCGGATGTTTTCAAGTAATGTCTGCAAGAGACATGGGCCGAAGAGTTGACCACCAGGAGGACGATTGTCTGGCCATGGTCTTCTGATACCGTAAGGCTGCCTTCACACTCACTGTAAGGGGCCCCCAATTGCGTAAGATGCTGGGTGGCGCGCGCGGCAGCACGAGCCGAGTAAGCGAGCTCGGCAAGCGAGGCCGGGGAAGTGATTTGATGGTTTGGGCTTGATGGCATCGACCATTTCTTTGATTTATGTGGTTGATAAACTCAATTTTGCTGCTGGGCGTGAGAACGATGTGTTTTTCGTTTGTTCGAGCATGTTTGAGACTCGATGATGGGTGTTTACTCGATACCATATGTATACTCGGGAGGAAGAACAATCGACATTAGCATTGGCACCGAAAGTAGGTCAAATCACAGTCAAAAACGGTCTCATCGACTATTACGAGTACAACGCCCCAAATACTGTCTCTATAGGTACTCTCATAGACACAATTGCACCTGAAGCCCTCCAAGCTCTTGCATATACTACTGGTCTCAACCACGGAAGCTGCCAATAGCTCGAAATGACATTTTCAACGACCATGATGAACACCAACTCTAACCCTTGATCGAACAATCGATCTTCCTCAAACGCATTCACGTACTTGTATACATGTGTGTATAGAACCTAACGCATAACAGCAGGGCAAAAGCACAGAGACGTCGAGCTTTCACATGTGGCTCTACAATCTCCAGGGAGAGTGACCTTGACAACGAGACTGTATACATGCTCACCCCTCGAGGCATCCAACCATACTCGATTGATTTAAGATACTCACTCGTTACATCGTATCACTACAATCTACATCTCCTCCGACATAGTCCTCTGATATAAAATGCCAGGCTCCTTCCCCCAACTTCCCTCCTCACCAATCTTAGCACTCCTCTCACCAGCCCTCTCAGACACCCGCTTCATTTTCACCGCTGTCCCTCCAGCACGTCCCAGATCCACGCGCACTCTCGACAAGTACTTAGGCAAAGGATCCGCACCACTCCGATCATTCTCAGCAACAACCTGCCCCAACCCTGTCGTCGTCCTCAGCACAGTCGAGAATTTCTGCGTGTACGACGCTCCGTTCAAAAAGATAGCAATGCAGCCCGCAATACTGGCCAGCAGCGCGAGCGAGAGCGCGACGCCATAAGAAACGATCAAGTTCTTTTGGCTGTAGGAATACAAGTTGCGGGTGTACGAGACGGTGACGTCGACGGGATCTTGCATCTCTCGGACGAAGCGCGAGTCGCTGAATAGCGACAGGGTCATGTTCTGGAAGAGCTCTTCGACGGCGGAGCCGAGGGATTGGTTGAAGGATGGGGAGGAGATTGCTTCTTCGGGCAGGGAGATGATGTTGTAGCCGGAGTTGGCGACTGCGATCCATTGGCTTGGGTTGGGGGTGGGCATCATTAGGCCGGAGGAGTTGGAAGTGGCGAGGAAAGGTGAAAGTTCGTGGGTGAAAGCAAGCAGGGTTGACATGAGGTGCGGATTCTGAACGCGGAGGCCTAATTGTAGCCAGTAGGAAGTGTTGCCGATAGCAGAGCTGCCTACTATCGTCCCGACCAGCAGTCTGTTCAAGCACTCCATCATGCCCAGATAGCTGAACCTGGAGAGACTCGATGCGGAGATCTCCTCGTCAACGTAGCGCGGCGCTTGAGCACTGTATGCGAAGCCGTTCTCCATGCGTACTTCCGACACTCGTGGCAGGCTGCGGCTGTTCGAGTCCGAGGAAATATTGACAACGTACGTTGCGTTGTACATGGAGCAGTTCAGGACATTCCAGTCTGTGTAAGGGCGCATCTGGCTCCTCGTTGCGACAAACAAAGTGGCTGGGCCATCTGTGCTTCCGCCTATGTAATTCGTGTTGGGCTCACCAGTCGGGTCGAGGTCCGACAAGTCCGAGTCCAAAGGTAGTAGCTGACTGCTGAGGTTCTTGTTCTCGAACGGCACTAGAGCACCATACTCGGGCACCCAAGCTACGTAAGGTACCTGGTTCTCACAAGAGTCATTTGCCGGATTCAAGGTGTCGAATGTCCCTAGGAAATCGCATCCGGCAGCTTGGTTGAAAGGCTTCAAGATATCTTGAGAAATGGGCAGGCATTGTATGGCAGGCGCGTTGAAAGCAACATCGTAGGTGGAATTTGGATGCCGAGTCTCGTGTTCCGGAACCGTGCCGCGATAAGCAGTGGTAGCGACCATCCTCGAGAGATGTAAGGTGGGCTGTAGATACATGTCCACGATGCTGCTCTTCAAGCCCATCTTCGAATCACCAGCGAGCAGCCTGTAATTCGTCCCTGTCATCCCTACATTGTCGAAATATGGCACGGGAACGCGCTCAAGGAGGTTGCTCACTACCGTTGTGGGCAAAACGGAAAGTGTAGCTGGCGGAAGAAGCGATGCAAAAGGCACAAGCCACGCCAGTATAGCCAGCGCTGCCAGTCCAGGATTGAAGAAGAAAGTTCGTACATGGGTGAATTCTACCAGAGAGCCGAGGACTCCAGTCAGGGCATCAGCGCTGGATATAGTGAGGGTCTTGCGGAGCGCCGTATGCCAGAAGACTTGCCAATAAGCCGTACATGATGCAATGGCAAGACAAGCGCGGAAGAGGAAAGCAAAGCCGGTGCCGATGGCAAGATTTGTCTGTTGAGAGAATGCATTGTCTTCAACGGGTATGTGGTCCAGCGACGCGTAGAAGAGGTGGTGGCCAACGGCAAGAGCTAGACTGGAGGCGAATGACAGTACGATTACTGTAGGTGCTTGCCAGTGTATACGGACAGATCTCATGATTCATGCGTGAGTGCCGTGCTGCTGCGATCGAGCTTGTCGCAAATCGTCCCTCATGTGCGTCTCAGAGTAAGAGTCTGAAATAGTTGGCAGTAACCAGAGTTGTTGAGAGGCAGTCTTGACAGGGCTTCCTGGATTAGCACAGCTTTTTAGATACGATTCATGCAGGCATCCACGAAACCAGACAATGTCCATCCTCGCCGCTATGGAGTACGCTACACCGCACCTAAATTGTAATGTCTATAGCTGTTCATCATATCCCTTATGAGGTATCGTGTGTCAGTGTATGTGACCAATCAGTAGTTTGAAATAGCCGCGCCCTTCAAGATTGGGATTGCTCGTCGCGGCTGTGACGCTGGCGGCATGCTACTGAGCCGCAGCGGGCATGAGGCTGAAAGCTCGAGCAGTAGTGCAGCGCACCCGGCCTCAAATTGCTAGGAGGTACGGCGGAAGATGTGTGCTTGATCGCCTGTGGCAGTGGGTAGCAAGACAACTACGCTGCTAATCCGCATAGCTGAGATTGTGATCGAAAAACCCCATTGGTGGTATGTCACAATTTTGCTGTTCAGGAATCCATCAATGGCCAAAACTGTTCAACTGGAAGATCCAAATAGATGCACAGCCTCAGCTGAGGTCGACCGGGATTCAAATCCTTTGGAAGATGTCGGAAACGCAAGCGCCGGAGACAACGTCCGCTGTTCGCCGCCGTAGATGTCACGTGCTGAACGATTGTATGATCAGATATCGTACCTTACCTCATGCGCGTGCTTCTGTATCATCTTCGCAGCGCTGGTGTTAGGCGACAACTTATCATCTGTCTTACTTTGGTGTCTTCCATCCGCCACCACGCGGGAACCCTACGTTCATCATTCGATTCCACAAAGCTGCGGAAAGCAAGAACATTCTGGACCAACGCTACGTCTTGATCTGGAATTATGGAGGAAATGCATCTCGTAAGCTCACCAACAGTCTTCCTTCCCACGGTGCATGCGGCCAGACGCACTAGGTGCAGTCGACTTTGAGTTTCATCACCACTTCCCCATCGCAAGGCACTGTAATCGCCTAGACGTTTCCAGCACACCTGCAAACGCCACTACCGAATGCGCATGCCACCTTCGACCAGATTGGGAAGCACATGTCGGGATCTTCGACGTGCACAGTTTGCTACTTTTGTGGCCATTTGCGACAAATTATCCTGCTGTTGCTATGCTTCCTGGAAAACGTGTGAGAGAGTGCAAGATAGGACAGGACATGACGGTGAGACGGGCGAGCTGTCAAGTGACTAGCTGTACTCTCGTGCTCGTGCAGCAATGATCATGCAAGGAACTTTGTTGTTACAGCTGTAATGGTGTTGAGATGTGTCTGGCGCAGAGGCTTGCACACTATCTCGCAGGCTCGCTCGTCCGAATGCGGCTGTAAACTGTGTAGGTGTGAAGACCAAAGTAGCCAGACCGTTGAAATGCGGAGCCACGCGACAAAGGCCAGAACCTTGGTGGAAACTGAGTTCCAACCTTGAAGCTTGAACAGGAAAGACCCCATCATCTAGATTTCTTTGTGTATGCCCGATTCTACAATTGTGTTTCCGATCGGAGGAGCAGATATGTGTTTGACGGGCGAGTGCGTGGCCATCGATGCAAGCAAACAAAGGCGGACGATGTGCTGGCATGCGACCTTCGCTACCAGACAATCGAGCTGTGCGCGTGTGGTTGAATCTAGAAACAAGCAGACTTGCAGTATGTCGACTGCGGAAGAAGACATTCACTGGCCGCCTGATGACACAACTCGACGGCTGGCATGAACGGTCGCATTGCATTGCTCGACAAGCGCAGTCCTGCTGTCATACCAGCTTCAGGACGCGAAGACTGTACTCCCGCGGCCACGCCTGGCTAATGCCCGTCGTTTCGTCGTCTGCTCAAAAAAGGAACACCAGCACAGTCAGTGCATGAGCCTGATAATATTGTTTGAGATCCTGCCTCCTGTCGTGGAGCCTTAGGCACATGGCACACAAGGCATGAGCATGACCCCTCTCTCATCAAAGGTGTTTTTTGGTGCAACCTGGCTGTCGGGCTCCTGCAGTCGCTGGCAAATTTGGGACCGCCGTACGGAGCCGCTGGGCGCTGACACACAAAGAATACGAAACACACGAAAAACCTCATCGGATCAGCCGTTCCTGAAATGCAACCCCCTGGCACTGCCATTCCTCTTCCGCCACGTCAGCACTTCCCGTTTGCTGCGCGATGGGCATGACCTCCGCAAGCTTTGTACATGCTGCTCATGTTAACGACCCAGGGCATGATATAGCGTCATGGCGATGGATGTAGGTTGCGGGATGCTCTCATACCCTTTATTGCAGCAAGTTATGTGAAACAGCTGCACTCGTGGCCAGAAGCTGCTGGTGGGTCGGTGCTCGTACAAGGCTACAAGCTAACTCATCCCTCCCCAATCTGAGTAGATTACGCGATATTTGCGGTCGATCATGACGCCTGCTACCGAGATATAGGGCGCAGAGGCATCGGTCAAGGCGCTGCATTGTTCACCACGGGCACTGTATAGCGATATTGCTCGGCCAAGCCGCTGAGCCAGACGAGCCAAACTCACTCCTTGCGCTCATATTCACTTCGTCGCTCAACACATGCACGTCGGGTTGTTGTGTTGGAAGTAGCCGTCTCGAACGGGTTGGGGAGGGCTAGAAGAAGAATCTTCCCTGCAGGTGCGATACTTGTATACAAGACTTGTCGTCCCATCCGTGCAATCTGCGCGGTGCATCCGCATCGGCGAGACGTTCGTGCCGGATCTCTAGAGTTCCGCAGTGCGAGCACGCTGGTCTGGTTGGCTGCCGAGGTGATTTGGGTGCAGGAAGCGAGAAGAGATCGCCGCCTAGACGCCGCGTGGATGGAGGGCGTGGCGGCGTGTCCACGAATGAAACGAGGCGATTTTCAGCCTGGTTCCTGGCGCGCGGACGGGTTCCTGCGTTGCGTGGTCTGGGGTACGTTCTTTCTTCACGGTCTGTGCGTTTGGTCGAGACGGTCGTGTGTTCGTCTGGTCTCTCTCATCATGCATAAGGAGTCTGATCTTTTTGCAGAGCCTGGGCGGATGGAGTTCGGGATTATGGGTACTGTATGCACATGTACTGCAGTAGCATGTGGTAGTCACGGGAAGACAACGATCGAGCATGAGACGAGGCGTCATTCCACGAGGTTGCCAAGGGCACCCTCACAATGCTACAGATGGCCTTTGACGCAAGGAGGCGCACACGGCGGCGAGTACAAAGTCGCGGGCGTGTCTCAAGACTGTGGGCATGGTTGGAATAGGGCGCCGCTGATGCTGCTGTAACACGCACCGGCAGCGTCTGCCCACGATACACCTGACTACAGTCTGACTACTTCGCTATTCACCAACGCATTATCCCGGGTTGTGCAGGTCCTTCTCCAGCCTGGCGTTAATTGCGCCCCTCTCTCGTCTTCCCGGTAAGATTGGAGGCGTGCGCCTAAGGTGTTTCATTGCACCGCGCTAATCTGCCTCGCCTCCGCTAGCGCAAACGCTCCCTGACGCCAAACCCTCCTTCAACCTACACCAAAAGGCGACTCTCCCTTGTCCAAAAAGACAACCTTCCCTCACGACATCCACCACCGTCGACACCACCACCACCAGCCTCACCGCAGTCACTCTTTCCAGCAGCTCGCTCTGCACCCACACTCCTTCAACACCACCCACTCGCCTCCGCCCGCACGCCAGCCGTAGCACAGTCACGACCCCAAGTCTCGCCCATATTCACACCTTCCTGCGTAAGTCCATGCGCCATCATCCTTCCAGACTCGCCACGCCACATCCACTCTTCATCCGAACCTCACTTGACCTGAGGTCTGGCCTTTCATTGTCTACCGCTCTGCACCCTCGCACTCAATACCCTACCGTCACCTAGATAAAGGGCGACGCCCACCTCTTTCACCTGCGCTGCTCCTCACCTTGTCACTCCCTTGCCTTTGTCTTGCATCAAAGCCGGTCCTGCTGGTCAGCATCGCATCAAAGGATCCAAAAAAACTAACCGACACTCACTTGTTCAGCAATCAACAACGACAATCCAGGATCTGTGATCCCTGCAAACAACTCGTCAACGCCACTCACTCACCAACACAACAAAACCAATCAACCCACTTTCACCTATCAACATGCGCTCTGCTCTCGTTGCCGCTTTCGCCGCCGGCGCCCTCGCCGTGCCGCTCCAGGAGCGCGATGTCGTCTACGTGACCGACCTGGTCTACGCTACCGAGTACGTCACTGTCACCGCTGGTGATGTTGCGCCGACCGACGCCCCGGCTCCCGCGCCTTACTCTGAGCCCTCTTCGTCTTCTTCATCCTCCCACTACGGCCACAAGAAGGGCTCCAAGGGCCAGCAGGGATACGGCTGGACCTCGTCCTGGTCTTGGGCCACTACCTACAGTGCCGAGCAGGCTGCCCCGGCCCCGACTTCCAGCCAAGAGCAGGCCGTCGCCTACTCTTCCGTTGAGGAGCAAGCCCCGGCTTACACTGCTCCTGCTGCCTACACTTCCGTCCAGGAGGAGGCACCTGCTCCTACCTACGAGGCCCCTCAGGAGACTTACGAGGCACCCGCCTCGACCCAGCCCGCCTCTAGCCAGGCTCCTGCCTCGACTCCCTCGGCAGAGAAGCCAACTGACTACCAGGGCTTCGTCGAGTACCACCACAACGTCCACCGTGCCAACCACTCCGCTCCTGACCTCGCCTGGAACGACACCCTCGCTGCTACCGCTGAGAAGATCGGCAAGACCTGCTCCTACGAGCACATGATGTACGTACCCTCAACCTCTTTTTGACATCTCAATGAATCAATTGCTAACATTTTGATTAGGACCATGGACGGTGGCGGATACGGCCAGAACATCGCTGCTGGTGTCAAGGCCGACAACGTCTCTGCTGTCATCACCGAGCTCTTCTACAACGGCGAGGAGCGCGCCTATGCCGACGCTGGCAACTACGGCAAGTCTGGCAGCGCTTTCGACAACAGCAACTTCCACGTTTGGGGCCACATGACCCAGATCGTCTGGACCAACACCACTTCGGTTGGCTGCGCCACTGTCGACTGCTCCGCAAGCGGTCTTGCCAACACCGGCGGCAACGTTTCTCCTTACTTCACTGTCTGCAACTACTACCCTCCCGGCAACTACGAGGGTGAGTACGCCAACTCAGTGCTTGCTCCCCGTGGTGACAAGACTTGCCACTGGAACGATTCCCAGTAGAGACGTCTCTCCTAGACGCCTCCCCGCTTAAGGGTTTCTTTTGTTCGAGCATGCGAGCGAGACTTGCTACCGATCAGCTTGCCTGACATGTTACGACGGCAATGCCTTTGCTTTTGTTTGTTTCCAACATTTTCTCGACTGCAGAATCTTCCGTCCGGGAGTTTCTTGCACATGGTGCCCCTGACGAAGGGACAGCAGGACCCAGAGCTCAGTATGGGAAGTGCCCTTGTTTCTTTGCATCTGGCACAGAAAGCCAAAACGGGCGTTTCTGATGTGGAAAGGAAAGCTGGTTCTCTTCTTCTTCTTCATTACACACTTTTTTGGCGTGCATGTCGTATGTCGATCGACTTTTTGGTCCATAGGATGCACGGCGTTTTTTTCTCTCTTTTTCGTTTCGTCTCTATAGCTAGAATAGTTATAGTTCCTCACGAAGAGATGAACGTCGCCTATGGAGACATTTTGCTTTACATGACCCGACCTTTCTTGACTAGCTGCACTACCTTCGTTGGATTGTATGAACTTTATGCTCTATGATGTGTTTGTTTTCTATCGTTGCCTGTATATTCACGCGAGTCTCTATCCATACATCGCCTTCACGCGCAAGACTGAAGATCAAAGCACATACCACCACGACCTCCTCATCTCAACCGTTGCGCGATCACGCCCCCTATAAAAAACATGAAGATCTCCATTCACAAGTCTCACCAGCTTTGCCGCGATGCACGCGCGGGACCAAGGCGGGAAGATTGTGTGATGATTCTGGCGCGTGCTGGTTTGCTTGTGCTGAGCCTTAGCGTGATTGTAGAGGAGCAGGAGCTTATCATAGTTGATACGGTGGTCTGTGGGTGCAAGTGACAACGGTCGACGGTGGACGATGGTGAAGTGGTTTCGTGTTTCGGGGTCGCGCTCGTCCGGGCGCGGAGTGCGGATGTTTGTGCATGGGTGGGCGTAGAGGTGAGAATGGGGGGACTTCACCCGACTTTCCCGCTGGGCTCAGAATGGAAAGAGCTATTTGGATTGGGAGGAGTATAGATTCGTTGACTGATATTATTGAAGAGTTGTCGATGAAGATTCTGGCGCGTGCATGGAGGACGCGCTATGTTGGTTCGCTAGCCGGGTCGAGGTCGACATGCCTGGTTGGCCTTCATGATGGATTTCAGTTTGTGAGGGCTTTGTCTTTCAATGCGAAGCTGCGATCAAACAATGGCAGACTGCCGTTAAGTATTGCCAGAGAAGGACAGCATCAATTCCTATCAACACTGGGAAATGCCAATGACTCCACGATCTATGCTCTCTCCACAGCTCCCGGCCGAGGCGCCATAGCCATCATCCGGATCTCAGGACCAGCCTGTCTCTCCATCTACCGCGCTCTGTGTCCCGGAAAGAAAGATCCCAAGCCGCGACATGCCACCGTCAGGACACTCTACGATCCCGAAGCGCCGCCTACGCCATCCTCAGTACTGGACTCTGGAGCTTTGGTCCTCTACTTCCCAGCTCCCAAAACCGTCACGGGCGAGGACTTGCTAGAACTCCACGTCCACGGCGGCACAGCCATTGTCCGCGCCGTCCTCGCCGCGATCCCACGAACACTTCAAACCGAATCCTCACAGCAGCCCATCCGCTACGCTGAGCCCGGCGAATTCACCCGCCGCGCCTTCGCCAACGACCGTCTCGACCTCACCCAAGTCGAAGCCCTCGGCGACTCCCTCGCCGCCAGCACCGAGCAGCAGCGCCGCCTCTCCGTCCGCGGAACCACAAACTCGCTCGCTCTGCGCTACGAGAGCTGGCGGAAACTGCTGCTCGAAGCGCGCGGCGAGCTCGAAGCCCTGATCGATTTCAGCGAGGACCAGCATTTCGACGAGAGCATCAGCGAGCTCCTCAGGTCTGTGGCGGCGCAGGTAGTTTCTTTGCGCGCTGCGCTGCTGGCGCACCGGGAGAATGCGGTGCGTGGCGAATTGCTACGGAGTGGGATTTCGCTTGCGCTGCTTGGAGCGCCGAATGCGGGCAAGAGTTCTTTGCTTAATGCTGTTGTTGGGCGCGAGGCGGCGATTGTGAGTCGGGAGGCGGGCACGACGAGGGATGTGGTTGAGGTTGGGATTGATTTGGGAGGGTTTCTGTGTAGGTTGGGGGATACGGCGGGGCTGAGGAAGGCTTTGGAGGGGAAGGATGGGGGAGAGGTTGTGGGAATGGTGGAGCAGGAGGGCATGAAGAGGGCGAAGGCCAGGGCGGAGGAGAGCGATGTTGTGATTGTGGTGCTGAGCTTTGAGACTGGGAGCGGTGGCAAAGCTGAAGTCCAGCTCGACGCTGAGGTGGTCGAGACAGCTGCTCGATTAACCAGAGAGAAAAACAACGTCCTAGTCGCCATCAACAAAACCGACATTGCACAAGAGAACGACCAACTCGAAGCAGCCATCGCCGCCACTCAAACCGCAATCCCAGGCCTCCAGCGAGAACGCATCCACCCCATCTCCTGCACAAGCATCGAACCCAAACCCGCACCAGCCTCCAAAGACCCAGGCAACATCCAATCCTTCCTGCGCGCTCTAATCACCCACTTCGCCGTCTTGACCTCCGCAATCAGCCCTGAATCTCTCAGCGACGCAGAGGCAGATCCCTCAATCTGGCAAGAGTCTCTCGGCGCCACAGAACGGCACAGACTCCTGCTCGAATCATGCATTGCGTCCCTAGACGACTTTACAGCTCTTGTCGACGACGCCGCCGCTGCAGATGAGGAGGACATCAGTGAAGACGGCGAAGCGGACGTCGTTCTCGCTGCGGAGCATCTGCGCGGTGCTGCAGACTCGCTTGCCAGGATCACTGGCAGAGGCGAGGCCGGGGATGTGGAAGAGGTGCTTGGGGTGGTGTTTGAGAAGTTCTGCGTTGGGAAGTAGAAGGCTGCTACTGCTACTGTATTGTCTGTGTGGAACCGGTCCATTGTGCATACCGCGAGGCAGCAGTCTATCTATCCTGTATCATACCCGGAAAGAAAATCCCAAGCGCCTTGCAAATGCCATCTCATCTAATGCTTCTCGCTGCTGCGTCATCAATCAATCATCTGCCATCTTCCATGCTCCAGTCGAACGCCGTAAATGCAATGCAAATGCAAACAGAAAAAAAAAAAACGAAAAATATGCTCGCTGAAATGCCCAACCAAAAGAAATCCAAACGCCAATCCCAATGCGTCGCTCACTCGCTGTCGTCAAAAAGAAATCCAATCATCCATCTATCGTTTGTCGTGATCCGTCTCTTTCGTCGTTGATCCATGCTATGCCATGCTATGCTGTGTGGAAAATATGCAACAATAGGAAAAATGCGAATGCAGCCGCTATGGCAGAGGCGAGAGGTAAGAAAGTCGGGAAAAGGTCCAAGGCCGGCTCGGAAGAGATGATGAGAGAGGAGAGGAAAGATCCATTGGCCGGCAGGGGAGAGGAGATTGTTGTGTTGAGTAGATTTAGTTGTAGCCACTATGAGATATGTTAGTACTTTGCGGCTGGTGGTGATGATAAGCCTTGATTGGAGAACGTACCCCCTGCCGTCGTCGTTGGCGTTGCGAGAGAAAATGATCGCGGAAGAGAACATAATTGCTGAGGAGAACATTGTCGCTGAAGTGGGTATTGCTGCTGTGATAAGAATAATGGTTGCTGGTGTCGGATGTTGTTTGCGTTCAGGTATATGTCGAATAAACTCGAAGCGTTGATCGTGTAATGTCAAGATCTGGTTGGTCTGGAAGTAGTTGATCTAGTTGTATCCACCCTGCAGAAAGTCAGTTTATGGTCTTGAAGATGACAAGTTATTGCACATACACGGCCCATTGCTGATGTCTTAGTAGTAAATTTGGTAGTGAAGGTACTTGGAGAGAAGTGCCGACAAAGGAGATAGAGAGGAAAAAGCTCGTTGACAGGAAAAGAGCTTGAGATTGACAAAAGAGACACTGGAATCTTTGCGTACTGTCTGCTTGAGCGTTGTCGAGATTGAAACGTTGGTTTGCAGATGTGGTTGTTGTTGCGGTTGATGATTGGAGTAGTCGAGAGATTGGCTCAAGGAAATGTTAAGCAATGCGGACAAAGGAAACTGTTGTATGCTTTGGATGTTGTTGTGGTAGTGTGGTGATGGAAGAAAAGCGTGATCTTGGGTGGCAATCAACGAGATACATATACTCACGCAGTCTTCAGGCGTAGAGCTTCCGGCTCCTACAGCTACATGGCATCCTTCCAGCTCAATAGCTGCGCCCGAGTCATTGCCTGTCGTCGGACGTTGCTTTTCGCATGCCCGGAAGGAGCACAGTCATGCTATTCCCAGCTCCCTAGAGCAGAGAGATGATGAAGCGCATGCGAGCCACACTGCCACACCACCCCGGGGGCCATGGCACCAAGCAGCGACGCACAAGCAGGCCTCAAAGGAGCGGCCGCAGACAGCCAGTAGCAGTGGAACAGCTGCAGGTCCGTCGCGTGGCTGCGGCTCTTGTGCATGTAACTCTGAGTGCAGGTACCTAAAACCAGGACGCTAGGCCGGGAGCGTGGGACCAGCAGCGGGCGGTGATGCTTTTCTCAGCACGCGGTGTCTACCATGAGCTAGGTGTGCTGGGCTGCGGACGAGGGCGCTATCGAATCGGCACGCATGTAGTGCATGGCCGGCGGAGTGAGCAACGCAGTGCTAGCAGAAGCAGAGCAGCGTAGTGTGTGTGGTGGGATGGGTAACTTAGCGTGCTGACCTGATCGTGAAAAAGCGGCTGGAGTTATTTTTGGACTTTTCTCTCCTTCGGGTCTAGTGCGCGTGAAGTGAGGCTGCTCTAAGGCTGCAGCTCGCGACGTCTCACCTCTTTCGTGCGACTACCCTTGTCACTGCGAATATGCCAGACCCGCAATCGCATCTCATCTCTGCTCATTGCACGTCATTCTCAGATCCAGCCTGTGCTGCTGCTATTTGTGTTGGTTTCGCAGTAATCCGCAGCCTGTGGTTCGTTGCGCACTCGTTCCAGCTCGACGAAACGACAACGGCCTTCCTTCCCGCCGCAGGTCCCGTCTGCCCTACGATGGCTGTTACCATATGAAACTGCTCCAGTCAAGAGGTCAATGCTACCTCTGCTGCAGCCCTACGGACTGCACTACCGGGCCCGGAACACAGCCTGAATGCCGGCGGTGCTTCTGAAGGGTCACTGTTCATGATGACTTGCATCTGTAGCGTTGCTCGGCCATGCAAGCGGAAACTACAGCTGTCATGACGAGTCACGCTGGCGCTTAGCTTGTTCGCGTGAATTCGATGCGATATTCTTGCTACGCGAAAGTGTCTTATCGTCAATAGTCCGCTCTGAGGGATTAGACGCGTCTGGAGATAGCATCACATGTCGCGGCTAGCAGGATTACCAACAGCGGATGTGGATCGCGTAATTCCATCGAGTTGGTATCAATTAACAAACACTCTAGGCTGTCAATGCGACTGGCCGGCTCGTATATGTCCAATCGCACTAGCGCATTGATGATTGCAAGTCCACTCTCACTAACGTGCTCTGGAGGCGTAACGACCATTTTCCTGCTTCAGAAGGGAATCCGGCAACACTCCGACGCTGATCCAGCCACAACAAGCTGACTCACTTCAGCTATGAGTGGTTTTGTTCAAGAAACAGAGCTGCGCGAACAATACCGAAGATACCACCGACAGGAGTGCTTGTGACAGCTGGCCAGGCACCAGAGAATCCTTCGGCAGCCACGGTATGACGAGATCGAAGTATCAAGCCTCAAACGCAGCCTCAAGGCAGCCTTACAAGGACGCCAAGGAATGTCTTGTGCGCCCGTCGTACCAACGGGTATAGCCTCTTCACTGCCCTGTGTAGATCCTCACAGACATGCCAGATCGGCCCCGGCGTCTGTTCGCATCTCTACGTGGGCCGCCAAGGCTTCGAGGCAGCATGTAAATGCTGCCTATGTTTGCAAAAGTGGACAGAGCTTATGGAGAGAGTATTAACGAAAGGTGATGACAGCCATCAATGCGCGATAATGCACGAAATGACGCATTATGAGCCAGCATGACTGTAGTGGTGTGATCTAATGAAATGGCAGCCTACGATACATACTTCGAGATGATGCATGCATAGACGCACATACACCCATCAATGGGGAACCGGCGGCTCCCTGCATAGGGAAACGCCCGCATACTGCTCTGCAGAATACCGACGAGGCAGCAGCATCTCATGCGCATTCGCGATTGTACGCACAGGAGTGCCGGAATTAACATTTCTCACCTTGATCTCCGCCACACGCTGGACATGTACACGCAGGCAGCACTGTCAGACGATATCAGTTCTGTGTCGACTCACAACCTCTACAAATGTAAACTCATGCGCATTCGTCACGTATTCTCTGCAACCTTAGACAGATGCAAGACGCTTCTTGCTAGAGCTACCGCCTCTGACGAAATTGTGCATACGCCTCACATCAATCGCGCTGACACAGCAGGTCCAGACTACAGCCAGCTATACTTTACACACACATCACTTGACAGATGGTATTATTTCCGCACTTTCGCTAACATAAGCAGATTCCCAATAGCGACACTGCTATCTTAAGCCAAGACCGCCGAACATGTCAGCCAATACCTCACGACCGCCGCCCACGGCCGCTCCGGTTCACGGCAATACCGCATACACGGTTATCTGCACATGCATCATCTCTGCTTATCTCGCACTCGTCACAGCGCTGACCACACACCACTCAATGCTTCGGAGTTCTCCCCATCTCGCTTCTAGAGCGAAGCTTCTCGGCAAGCCGATGTACAGTACATTACCTTCTCCTGCAATGCAATGCTCGCGCATGTGAGCCTCACTCTGACCTACAGCTCGGGAAAGTCGACGCCCAGGTGCCACTGGTAAGCTCTTCATATACACCATCAGACTCCCGTCTCATTGACAATTCGCACCCCTCTTGACATTCGAAGCGACCTACCCACGCCCTGCGTACGACAGAAACAACCTCCATGTCCTGTCCTTCGCGCGGACCGCTCGGAGTTGGAACTCCTCACACTGATTACATCTGGTTTGCTTCGCTTCTGCTGATACATTCCAGCACACCCGTGGTCCCATGAGCACACAGTTCCACGGGACTGACACGCCGTCCTCACGCAGTCCGAACCGCTCGGTCCGCGCGGCCTTTTGCGCCCAATTTCCAAATCCATTACTTTTTGCACCGCAAGTGACCCGGCCATGACATCTCTGTTTGGTGTGGAAATGCCCGCACCTTCCTCCCAAGCACCCGACCGACCGACATGGCAACCATACTAGGAGATCAAATGGCCACCGACTCATTATGAGGTACAATACCGTCCACGCAGAGCTGACACTCGATGAGTTGTCTGCACACACACGCCCTTGTTGACAGCGAGACAAACCCTGTCTCTCTCCGAAGTCTTCTCATGACATTCCACTTGCATCCAGAGCCAGCGGGCAAGTAGTCAAGCAAACAGCGTCCACAGACGACCTTTCTCTTGCTGCAGAGTTGGAATGGAATCACATTACCTTCTGCACTTTATCACAGGCTTGCACTCGTCGCGGGTTCTTCTTCGACGTGAGCATCATAGAATTTCTGTGGGTTGTCGCCTAACGACTAACACCTTTCCCCTCTGTTTTTTTGCTTTCTGGTCTGTACTGTTAGAGGCACAATGAGATGTGCTTCGGTGTCGCTTGAGTTGGTGGTGAACGGAGTCAACTCCGTCCGAGAAACCTGTTTCAAAAGCCGAGCCGACGGCCATCATTTCAGAAAGCCGATCGATGATTAGATCGGGAAACAGGAACCAAAGACAACTCAAATCACACAGCCCAAGGTGAAAAAGTATTGATCAAGAAAAAGAAGTCGTAACATTTGCGGCCTCGCATGTCGTGTTCGCGAGATGCCGACTAAAAGTAGGTCCTATACACTTCCACTCTCTCTCTGTCCTCAAAGCCCGCAAAGATTCATACTGCGACACTCGAGAACATTATCCTTCCAATCCATTACCAACCTCTCCTCTTCTTCAAGACGACTGCCTCTTCTCGGTCCTCTGGCCGTAGGCCTTGGTGGCGTAGTCACCCTTGTGAACAATGAGGTCCTCGGGCCTGTAGTCCTCGCGACCGGAGAAGTAAGAGTCGAGGATGGCCTTGGTGCCGGCGGCGTAGCGCTGCTGGGCGTCGAGCGAGGTACCGGACATGTGAGGGACGGTGGCGTTGCCGGCGGAGCCGCCCCAGTTCTTGTAGGAGGCGGTGCGGAGGGGGTGGTCCTTGGGAGCGGGCTGGGGGAACCAGACGTCACCGCCGTAGCCGCGGAGTTGGCCGGAGGAGAGGGCCTCGGCGACGTCTTCCTTGACGACGATGGCGCCGCGGGCGGTGTTGACGAGCCAGGAGCCTGTGAGATGTGTCAGTATGAGGGTGGGGATGTGGAGGAGGTGGGCGAAACGCACCAGGCTTCATCTTGTTGATGAGCTCCTTGTTGAAGAGACCGCGAGTCTTCTCGTGGAGGGGGCAGTTGATAGTGACAACGTCACACTGTGCGAGCATCTCCTCGAGGTTCTCGACACGACGGCAGCCAATCTCCTTTTCCTTCTCAGGGCTAAGAGGCTGGTAGTCGAAGTAGAGGAGCTCCTTGCAGTCGAAGGGCTTCAGACGGCGCAGGACACGCTCGCCAATACGGCCAACGGCAACGGTACCGACAACCTTGCCCTCGAGATCGAACTCGTTCTTGGCGGCCTCGGCGACGTCCCAGTCACCACGGGCGATCTGCTCGCGAGCGGGACCGAAGTTGCGGACGAGAGTGAGAATGGTCATGACGACGTGCTCGGCGACGGATACGACGTTGGAGCCGGTGACCTCGGCGACGGTGATGCCGCCGTTGGTCTTGTTGGCCTCGTTCAGGTCGACGTGGTCAGAACCAATACCGGCGGTGACGGCGATCTTGAGGTTCTTGCACTTCTTCAGGCGGTCGGCGGTGAGGTAACCAGGGTGGAAGCTGGGTTGAGTGTTAGCTTTAGAGGTTGCGAGATTGCTGTTGCCGCTTGTTGTTGCCCGTATTTGCCACCAGCCATTGAAGGCATTGGAAGCTCACAAGGAAAGTTGTAAGGACTTACGGAGTGGTGATAATGACTTCAGCGTCAACCATCTCCTTCTCGAACACGCTGCTCTCGCCCTCCTTGTCAGAGGTAGTGACGAGAGTGTGTCCCTGGTCCTCGAGCCACTTGCGGATACCAAGCTCGTTCTCTGTGGTACCGAGGAGACGAGGCTCCTGCTTGGCGTGCTCCTTGCCCTGATTGAGTGTGTTAGTGTCTTGCTGGAAGCTGTATGGAGTTATTTGCAATGTATTTCAAACTTACATCGTACAAGCAAAGAAGAACCTTGCCCTGTCGCGAGGAAGAGGCTGTCAGTGTTCTGACCGCACCGATCTTGGAAAAGGCACTGGAGGGCGCGGCGCGCTGAGCGAACAGCGAGCCGGCGGGGCGGGCGAGGTTGATGGCGGAGCGAGCAAATACCATTGTGAATGTATGAGGGGAGAGTTTGTTGGAGTGAGAGAGGAAGAAGGCGGGTGGTGGTGGTGGTTATGTAGGCTTGATCGAGCGATTACCTAGACAGCCCGTCATTCGGGGTTAGCTTCGAGCTTCGAGCTTCGGTGCCAGGGTGCAAGTGCAGGGTAGTGCAACGGCATCTGGGTAGGCGCCACCGCTTCGAGGCAGACAGGGCGGGGATCTCTTACCGGGTATGGCGGGGATATGGATATGCCGATGGGGGATGGGAGGTAATGCCAAATAGTCGTATTCTTAAGTTGAAACGCAGCGGAAGATGCGCGGAAGAAGGTTGGATGGATAGACTGTTCTGCTATAGCTATGGATGATGAGAGTGCTTGTCTCTCTCTTTATACGTGAGCTCGTTGGCCATGTGGACATGCGCAGTGGGGTCTGATGTGCTCCTCTTCCTCGATCAGCCCGCTGGCCAGAAGGAGGATGGAGCTAGGTAACAACAATTGCCATGCTCGTCGGCTCAGTGGACGGATGGGCGAGTACCATGATACACAGACACAGGCACACGAGCAGCAGCAGCGTGCATTGGTAGCCTCGAGGCAGCTTCTTGCATCGTCGGCTGGACCCTTCTTCCTAGCAACACCCTCTGGCATTGTTGATCTCCACACACGCATAGCATTGGATGCGCCGGATGGCTCGAAAGCGGGCCAGAGCCCAGCTGACGCACCACCGCAAGACCCCACTCCTCGTAGCCATCTGTCACTATTACTCATTTCGGCAATTGTGTGTCGAGACTCTCCTCGAGGACTCTTTGCGAAACATTGCCCTCCTTGGTGAGAGCGGGGTCTGCAGCAATGCACGCGGCAAGCCAGCCTTCAGGAACGCATGCGAGCCCTGCTTCCGTGCTGGCCGCTGTACCCGCGTGCGAGAGCTGAGCCATCGTCTTCCTCGTGGCTGTCGAGGGTAGCAGTCAGGCAGTCTACCGGATGCGCATGCTCTACAGCCGTGGAGATATTGCGGAACAGCAGGATGCTTGCTTCCCTTGACGATGATTGATGATGCATGAAGCTAAGGTCGGCGGAGACACAGCCGTTTGATTGTCCGTTCTGTGTCTGTGTCTGGCAATCAATCAAGAATCTGGGGAGAGCTCGCGCCACGATTCCTCGATCTCCAGGCCGGCAGTGATGCAAGAGACGGATCATTGCTGTCGTCAGTGATGAGACAGGGAGAGACGGCACAGCGCAGAGAGAGTCAGGTGTTGTCATATCAATGATACTACATAACCTTGGAAGCAACACGAAAGCTACAGACAGCTATAGCTATACTGACAAAAAAAAACACACAGCAGTAAGTAAACATATCAATACAAGCATTCTCGCCATCCTCTCCCCTCTTTCTTCGCAGCTCGAGCTCTTTTGCCAATGCTCCAACTCCACGCCCAGCCAAATCCCCCGCCAATCTCGCGTGAACTCTATTTTCCTCTCGCTCCACAGGCCGGTGCGGCGGAACTTTGCACCGTTTCGAGACAAATCGTCACCATCGTCACGAGTGGGCTCTCGCTGTCTGGTGCCCACGGAGTTGCTTGCCGCTTTCAATGGGCCCAGTCCCCAGTCTTATGATCCAAGAAACTGTGGACGCCTCCTCTCTCGCATGACCACTCGAGCCACTGCGCTCTTTTGTTAATTGCCTGCAGTCCGCAAAGATCCCGCTCGCTTCCATTCCTGCGAGCCGCGAGAGGTCGTGATCTCTTGTCTTGTTTGGTAGTTGTCGCGCTTCGTATTGCACGGCCATTGTTCTGCCGTGGCCGTCGAGGTGGTCTTTGCGACTTGCGACTTGCGACACGAGGATGGCATCTTAGCTCATGCACTCCAGATACCAAGACGACCGCGACGGTCGAACCGCCCCAGGTTTCTGTTGTCCATCCGCAGACTGGCCGCCAGAGACCTGTGTGATGGGGCTAGGGCTTTTGGATTGAACCGCCAGGCTGCCTCGAGACGAGGATGTTAGTGCTTTCCGCAACGCCGATAACAAGTCTGAGCCAGCCGCATTCGATCATTGCGCCAAAAAGAGCTCGATTTCGTGGCGCAGTGCCCTTTCGTCCTTTTGCTTTGGAGACGGTAGGTCGTGATTGGAATTGACATTGGGAAAATTTAGGTGCCTCACCTTCCAGGATGCGTGAGAAAAGTGTCTCTCGTCTGGGGGCTAGCAACGTCGTCCCTCGAATCCTCCGAAATATCCTCATCTCTGGGCTTGCGACTGCGAAATCTAAAAGCAAGGAAGCAAGAAGGCAAGCAAGAAAGCAAGAACATAATTTTTGACACCTAGGATCGATTACCCAGGCCGCAGTTTCGCGAGTGGCATGGAAAAGTCCATTCCATTAAACTCCTCGAGCCTTCATTTCCGCAACCCAAGCCACGACCTCATCTCTGACCTCTATCTTCCGCTGGTAACGAAAGTCAAGACTGGCCGTGCGACGAGGCGAACGAATCGGAGCAGGACGATCCGGCATCAATGCCTCGACGATCTCAGCGGATGTCGAATTGGCTGAGAGGGCGGGCTTGCTGCTGGTATCTCCAATCTTGAAGGAGTCTATTCTGCGTGGTGTTGCGGTTGCTTGCTGTTCGCCGCCGCGAGTCTGGCCAGGATTCTCCGCGCGGTTCTGTTCATCCTGGGGCGGAGGACCCGCGGCGCTTTGCGCCTCCGGCTGAGAATGGCTCTGGTCGATGTTGACATGGAACACGGTGAAATTGTGCGCATGATCCACGGGGATGCTGGGAGGATACAGCAGTTCGAGTTTTCTCTTGAGCGCGGCCTTCTTGTCTTCTTCGGCCTTCTTGGCTTTTTTGGCCATCTTTTTTCTCCAGCGGCGCCGCGCATTGCGATTCGTATCAGAACGGGTCCCGTGCCATGCTGGGAGGTCCAGTAGGATAGCAACTAGA
>Ga0265797_10004052_pt1 | contig 22783 bp, 25 predicted proteins | sample P2T30metagenome_FD_192433 | JGI IMG/M metagenome (GOLD analysis project Ga0265797, IMG submission 192433) | Plant litter microbial communities from East Loma Ridge, Irvine, California - P2 T30 | ecosystem: Environmental > Terrestrial > Plant litter > Unclassified | place: USA: California... | reverse complement strand
GATGACGCTGTAGCTGATAGAGACCAGAGAAAGATCTCAAAGCTCAACTAAACGATCCACCGACTCTCGATCAGATCAGTACTGGCTGAGCATGAGACTGTGAGGCTCAAGGAGGCTCTCATCAATGAGAGGCAGCGTAGGAAGTGAGGCAAGGCTCTGCCTCTAGAGGCAGACAAGGAGTATCACGGTGGGGCTGCATTCTGGTCTCCAAGCAAGGTGGATAAGGCACGTGATCGCCTGCGACAACAAGAGCTCGAAGAAGAGCAACGACAACACCAGAAAGCTGAGGCAGCTCGCGTACGTAAGGAGCAGAGGCAGGAGAAGCTCAAGGCTGTTGAGGCAAGGCTGCAGCAAGAACAGCAACGCAATTGCTGAGGCAGAAGGAGAAGGCTCGTGAGGCTGCGGATCGAGCCTCACGACAGCCAGCTTGTAGGACTCAACAACGACTCCAACAAGCTCAAAAAAATGCCCAAAGAGGTCAGAGGAGACGTCTTAAGGTAGCTACGAAGGCATGCTTAAAAAAGAGAGTAGCTGCGCAGCCTCAGGGCGGTGGTGAAGCCTCAGGTGCAGCAGCAGGCCTACTACCATCTCAATCACGACACGGCCGAGCAATCAAGCTCCCAGCAAAGTATAGATAGCTATGTATATTAATCAAGGCCTGTAGAACTCAACACTAGAAAAATCATGATTACAGCTATAGTGCGTTGCTCAATAGCTTCATGTTGTGGTGTCGATTTTGGTGTTCGGAGCGCGCGTTACGCCGGGCAGCACGGTGTCGGACATGCGCGCAAAGCCGCAGAGCTAAGATTCAAGAGTGTGTACATACCTATCCTGCCGCTGCAATCAATCTAACGCGCAGGGCTCGAGGAGCTGACACTTGGTACATCGTAATACAGTGTAAACACGACTCAGTAGCGGTAAGCCAACCCCGCCTTGCAACACCTTTGACGAACGCATGCCAAAGTGCTTGCATGGCGTCGCGTCGCGTCAATGTCGTGAATGCTCACGTCGACCGGGCTTACGGACAGTGCATGATGCGGAGAAGCCGTTCACTGCATATGCAACGCGGGAACGCTGACGACCGAGCAAGTCCGGTCTGTGAATCCGGAGATCTCGCATCGTATTCGTTATGCGATGTTGGTGCGTACAATGTCGATCGTGGTCTCTCGATTGGGGCAGCGTGACGCGTGGGCAGCAGATCGGGAAAGGCACGCGGTCGGAGGCCTCCCATACTATTATTCTATGGCATTTATTGAGGTGCACACTTTTGGCATCTCGTCTTTTTCATCCTGGATTTCGTGCGCTGATTCATTGCGCGGTATGCAGATCGGAATACGAATCGTCGGTGAGGCTGAATCGATGGAAGCGAAGCGATTGCTTCTTCCAGGCCACTCATTTGAAGGCGACCCAGCGCCCTACAGGATGATAAACCCACGTTTTTCAACGTGGTCAGGCTATGAGAAAACCACCTAGAAGAGGCAAGTACATGCTGCCGATGACTAAGGGCAAACTGCAGTTTCGCAAATGGTGTTCACGCGTTTCGGCCTCGTTCCATACATGAACGCGATACCCACTCTACGACTCCATCGCAGGGCGCAGCATGGAAAGAATACAATCTAGGCGACGACACCAAGTGTGAGCCGCAATTTTGATACTGGGTACGTTGATTACTTTTGTTCACTTGCACGACTGCTGCCTGCAGCTGAAAAAACCTGAGACGCCAGCACACCCCACTGTCTACTCAGCAGTCTGCCTACCGTCGCTCTACGCTGCGGATACTCAGCGTTTTACACCGCCCAATACCCGAGCGCTGGAAACTAGTAGATTGTTTGAACCGAATTGGGCCTTGCGATGACCGCCTGGTCTCGAAGCAGCTGCGCAACGGGAGGCTCAATCACGATGAGATACCTGAAACCGGGATATTGATACACGTTTCTTACCAGGTTGTGTTGGTGGCGGTAAGGTAAAACAAGCTTACTTCAACATCAGGTGTGCATTGCCGCAGAGCAACACAATTTGTCGTTGAAGATCACGAGACTGAGCTCCATCGACGTGTCCAGCGACGAAATCACAGCAATTTTCGCAGGTCAGTGACATGCATTGTGTGTCGCTGACAGCAATCTAGTCACGCGCCCCAAACGCACGTACACGGTGTTTGTGAGATAATAATGCGGACACAGTGGTCAAGACATTGTTGTAAGTACACAATGTGCCAGCTTTCCAGCTAAAAGGCATATACAATTTTCCCAAGAAGTTGCATCCTCATCGCTACCAGCTGGTAACATAGTGCAACCTTTAGTAAGTATGTTCGCCTCCAAACCTTCTCCAACCTCATCGCACGGTGGGCACCACATGGCAAGTTTCTTGCACAACGTCCTCCACATTGGGCCTGACCCAGCGATAGTCGCCCGCATCGACGCTCTCCGCGCAGCGCTTGCCGTCATCAAGGTCGACATCGACACCCGACACTTCCTTTGGGATCTCACTTACACCGGCGGTCATCACTGCGCATTATGTAGCCCACTTGGTAAGGTCGGTGCATGTGGGCCGACATGCGCATTGCTACGTCCTACTGGCTCTGTTCTTCCGGGCATTGAGGCAGCTATGAGTGACAAGTGGACGCGTACTACGGGTCAACTCAGTATACGTTACGACAAGCTTATGCTGTCTGTCCCACCGTCTGGGTACAAGGTCAGCATATCAAATCTCCAGCAGTGGGAGGAGGCTGTTGAGCTTCTGCAACAGCGCCTGGCGTAGCTTGTCTGAATGGTCGTGTGCGCTAGCGCACCACACTTTGGCGTGGCTAATCTAAGTCCTCTCGTGTTCAACTCATAGCTCGAAGCGAAGACTCTATCGTCTCAATATAGATTTCACGTCCATCTCACAATTTAAGGCAGTCAACCTCTCAATTTTTTTTATTACTCGATGCAATTAAGCTCTCACATTCATCTCACGACACGATGCAGTCGAGCTCTCGTTCTCCTAATCTGTGACATTCGTGACGACTCGGAAATGAAATGAAAGACACAGGCAGTGCCGCTGAGGATGCGGAGATGTAACGAAATATCCGCCGGCCATGAAACGAGCACTGTCCGTTGTTGCCGAACGCCATCGCTATGCGTAACAAGAGACAGCCCTTGGAGGCTAGATCTACAACATGGAGCTAAAGAAGAAAGAAGTAAAGTACACTATCGAATCTGTGTACGAAAATAAGAGATTGAAACAATGCGCTAAGCCCGTGTGGAGTAACACCAGACTAAAAGATTGCGAAGACGCTCAGCCATGAAGCAACGAAAGAACAAAATCATCATGCGCTGCGACACCACATCCAACCCAAAGACGTGTAAGTAGATCCTGCGGCGCAATTTGACCACCTAAGATATTAGCTCGAAGCCTAAATGTTCATGAAGCAATACCACTTACTACACACTACTCCTCCGAATACCTTACTTCTCCTCCATCGTCCTCCCTAGCGCTTTCGCGGTATCACTTCCTCCTCCCTGCAGTAGCTATCCTTCCAGTGCCCGCAGTGAGCGCCTGTCTCTCTACTGTCATTTATGCAAGCCGGGTTCAGCTCCGTGTTGTAACCGGCGCACTTGCAACAACGCCAGATACGTTGCGGCCTGGGACCATTTGATCGGGGTGCAGACGGCATGTTTGTAGTTTGGTTGGGGTTCGGATTTGTGTGATCTAACTGGGTGAGTAAATGTGAGACCGGATTGGCGAGTGATGACTGATTTACTGATGATGAGAGTAGTTGTGCTTTTTTCATCTCTTACTTTCAAGCTGGAGCTGGGCCGTTTATATTCACGACTCTGGCGGACGTTCAAGGAGAGTGCCTTCTCACCTGATGAAGTCCTCTTCGCATGCCTCACCTCCTAACGCCTCATGGTGGCCCATCTGCGCCCCACATGCCTGTTGTTCTCGCCATCTCCGACTACTAAGGCGCGCACACTCGCGCGAATGAACAAGTCAACACTGCCAGGATGCCTCTCCGCAGTGTTCTCGAAGGTCCCTTGGTGCACATCTTCCATGTTGCCCAAAGTTGACTATGACTCCTGGCTCGTATTGAAGTGGGGACGGAGGACGTCTCATGGTAGACGTTGGGCAGTAAAGGGATTCAAGAAGATACCAAGAGTTCTTAGGTGGAGATGTAATTGCGCAAGTGACCGTCGGAACAGCCTAGCTTCTGGAAACGTGATCAATCGCGTTGCCCTCTGAGGCATACACACTTGACCCATTGCGGTTAGCGGTTTGCCTTTTTTTGCCCTGAAGTCAAAACACCATGGCTGAGTCGTCTTGCAGGGTCCTCCAATACTGTGGCGATCTTGGAAATTGATGGTGTGGTGAAGAGGACGTTGATTTGACTGGTGTTCGAGGTGAAATGTATCACGAATTGCGCGACGAATGGCTTGAGCAATCAAGGTCTAGGGTAGCACACCACCATGTTCTGGAAACTGCTTCACTGTAGTTATTTTCCATGTGGTCTCCACGATATTCCAGGCCATATGCAGGTACAGGGTGAGAGTGCGGAGATGATGGCCCCGAAGATGCAGCCACACGACGTCTCACGGCGTTGCTTGAATCAACGTCCAATCTCTGGACTTGCAGCCAAATTCCAGGATCAAATTCATATGAGCCGGTAACAATAGTGTAAGTGAAGGTATTTTGGAGCAAACGTTGGTTGAGAGAAAAGTAGATTGGTTGGAAAAGTAGACGGTCAAACTGCACAAAGACCTACTCGACGGCAGGCAACGTGAGTACCGAGCGAACACCGTCGACAACTAAAGCTTAAGGAAACTCAGATTCACACGTTTTGTAGATCGTTTATGAATGATATCTACTAGAGAACAACGCCAAATCTCAACAAACGGCCAAAGGAAAGGGTATAGTACACGTCAAAACATTCCCCTTTGTCTAAAAGCGCAAGCGAAACCATATCTAATGACCCGTAACGCCAAACAAAATGCGACAACCTTCGACTGTTAGCTCTACACATTTCATGTAGCGAGATAGCACTTACCCACGAGCACATTCAATATCAAGATGACCTTCGAAGACCGATCTCTCTCTAAGCCTTGTACACCTCACAGCAAGATCTTCTCCAGTGATTACCACAATCACTGCAACCAGCATCATTCGCATAGCTGTTGTCGCCGCCACAGTTGCAGCACGTCCATCTAAATACTTCTTCTCCTTCGACTAGAGGGCCAAGATAATATATATCCATGCTGATAGTGCTCCGTGTAACACCATGGTTGGCACCACGCGGTAGGTGAAGAGTTGTTGCGTTTAGATTCGAAGTGAATGAAGCGCCGATAAATGAGAGGTCATCGAAAGTAGAGACGACGGGAAAGGTGATAAAAGTGTGGTCGGTAGATTGTGGACACGAGTGACCGGCGTGATCTTCAACGCTGCATGAACCACACGTGACATGGCCACATTTGATGCATGAAGCGCACATCTCGCCATGTCCACCGTCTCCGCAAGCGCCTGTAATGGTAATGTCAGTCGGGCATTACGTTTCATTCATAGTCGTCGAAGGCCTACAGCAGTACCAAGTCATATCGTTGGCTGGAAGTACTTGATTTGACATGAAAAGTCTGGACGGGAAAGGGATGATGTGTTGGTGCTTGAATTGAGAATCGACAGTAGCTGAAGGTGAACAATACCGTCGGACAGCATATCCCTTATACCTCAGATTCGTGATGGACTTTTCGCACACATGATCATTCTCCTTACCGAAGCCCTACGCAATGTCTCCGCGCTTCGCTGGCATCACACTCAGCCACAGTGTCCCCTTCGCCCTCCGCTCCAGCTTCGTCCTCTTAGGCAGCATCGTGTGCACTTCACCGCCAAAATGCTCCACGCTTCACTGGCGCCCGGTGAGTGCAGCGACACAGCCATCGTAGAGCGTCCCTTGACACAGAACACGGAGCAAAAAGGTGTGATCGTACGGATCCATCGCGCGAAAAGTGGAGCCAAAGGACGATTCGAGGTATGAGTATTGGGCGCGAAAAGTCAACTAAAATGATCGGACAGAGCTGAGTGCGCGACTGATTACTTGAGTGTGGCGTAGCCAGAGTCTCTACCGGATGAATGACCGGCCCGTCGCCCTGTGAATGCCGGAGATTTTGTGATGTTGTGTCTGCCTGAGAACGCATGACTAGTGAAAAATGAGGCTGACATGGTTGTCCTCCAAACTTTGCCTGATGACGTATTCTGGCTGCGAGAAACCATACCAAAGGATGGTTTGGGCTCTAATTCGCCCTTTGAGCCCCGCCTGGACATGAATTCCGCAAAACGCTCCGAAAAGTGAGAGTAGGCACACGGGTGTGCAGCTTGGCGTACACCGACACCAGGAATCTCAACGGCTCGTTTCCGAAAAGGGTGCCAGATGTTTCATGTGCGTGTATGCAGGTACGCAAATGTTTGGCGGAGTACTCGTGCCTTCTTCATGATTGTGCGCTCGCTACAGAAACTGGAAAACACGTGCAGAAGTATTGGCGGCGGCGTTAACGCACTTGGACTATGAACACGCGATTCCAGGAAATCAGGGCCAAAGCAGAGCCCGAACAAGCGATTGCGAGTCTGGAAATGAAGACCAAAATGTGTTTGCAAGCGCGAGAATAACAATAGCATGAATTCAATCCGGGGTAAGACTATCTAGAACACGTGAAGAGCATGACAGATACTAAACACAAACACCTTGGGCAATTGCACTACGCCGAGATGCTAGGATAGATGAGCAAACCAAAGAACAGAACAACATGCGATAGTAAAGCGGGAGGGGTATCCAGCCTCGAGTGAGGGAAAAAGCTGAACGCCAATGCCAACGCCAACGCCAATGACCACAATGAATGAAAGGGGGGTATCCAGCCTCCAGAGATGAAAAGTTCCGAACGCCGAAGACTCCAACTAAAGAAAGGAATGTGGGACGCGCAGTTTGATGTAGGTTGTGGGACGCCCGAAGTGATGTGGATTGTGTTCGACGGCAAAAGATGTTGTTGAAAGGCTGCTCATCGAGGCGGAGGTGGCGGGAGTCTTGAGGAATGACAGAAGGCGGTTGTAGCTCGAATCTCAAGTGAAGGTGAATGAGAGAGGTTGCTAGGACTCCGTCCAGAGTGATCGAGACCATGGAGGTAGAAGACCCCATCTCGTCAGAGACAAGAGCATAGAGCAAGTGTGCAGAGCTTACTACTTCTCTTCGTCCTTGCAGCTAGAACATCGAGTGTGGCCACAGTTTTCGCAATTATCCCTCCAGTCTCCATGAGGACCGTCGCGGCACTCCGAACAATACCAGACGATAACCGGCTCGGGTTTGCCATCTTGAGGGCCACCAAAGTGATTACCGGCCGAAGGTGAATGTGGTGCGAGCATGAAGTTGGGAGAAGAGACACGATCGTCGGCCAGAGAGACATCGTGCGCATGAATGTGGTGAATAGGACGCGAGAGTCTGGAGAGACGCGTTTCGTGATGGCCGAGGCAGCGTTCGAGACTATTGGTGACGCTGGTGGTGTCTTCGCTTTGATCCTGTGCCAACTCGACGCGCTGAGTGATGGAATCGTAGCCGAAGGCGGTAGAAGCGTACAGGGAAGTCATCGCAATGTAGACTTGATCGAGGAGGACGAGAAAATAGTGTGACTGTAGATGCTGATTGAAGCGATCTTGAACTGCTTAGAATGGATGATTTTTGTGGTGTGATGCGGAAACAGGGGCAACGAAATGACTTATACCACCTCTCCTTTCACATAGCCATGCTTAGACCCCACCTCGTGCTCGAAAACCTCAGGGGCGGAAGGCATGTCAGGATACAACTTCTAAGACAGTGACCCTGGCGCAGACTAGGTAGGGCAGCACGCCGAGGCGTGGAGGTCCAAGCACAATTACAACGCAGCCAGTAGATAGCTTGAGAACGAGTGAAGGACCTTTCGGAGCCCAAGCACTGACCTGCCTTCCATCACTCGAAGTGTGTTCCCATGCAAATGATGTATTGCGTGAACGTGATGGCTGTTGACGGCTTTGGATATTGGCCAGCGGTCACGGACACTGAGTTCATGCCTGGCCGTTGGGTATCCGATGAAGCTATGCTCTCGCACAGGCATGGTAGCACACCGGACGTTGGGTAAAGTGGAACTGGGAATGCGACCGAGGTGATAGGTGGGTGTGCGTAATAAAAGATGCCCGGCTTATGTCGAGGCAGGATAATGGCAGTGCTGGACAAAGCCGCTCGAGGATAGGCTCAATTATTGCTGATGTCAATGGCCTGGGCTATTCGGCCAATCATTAGCATGTTTGCCTGAATTGCCTCATATATTCGAGCAGCTGGTGATCCCGGGACGGTGACAGAGTAGCTGAACAAGGACAAGATGGCAATACTCACCTCCTTTGCTCAAGGCACATCTCTGTGTACATGAGTACTCATTTGCATATGTCTCAGAGCTATATCAGGACGTATTGTAATAAGTTCCCCACGGGGGTCGTCTTGTTGTGAGACGGTCCGTCCACAAGCATGGCAGGTGGGGAGTTCAGGCTAGTAAGGGACTGGAAGTGGTCGATTACTCCTTCGCAGGGGCAGCAATGGCCATCTTGCCGGTGGATTGAATACCATAAGCTCTTAGGCCTCCAACTATGATATGATAGATTGGGCACCAGACGTTCGCTACACTCTATAGGCTGAGCGTCTGAGAAAGACTGCCCAAGGTTCGTTCAATGAAGTCGCCGGGTGGTGGCGAAGGGTAGGTGGCATGACGGTAGATTGTTGAGGAGCGTGTCTGGCGATAAAGCCTTGGGCCATTGCGCCTAGTGGAGCAGAGGCATTGCTCCGCACGAGTTCTTCACAGCCCTAGCAAGCATTCGTTGATGACACTATTCGTATGCTGAGACTAGTGGTTATGACGGTTGATGGCCAACTGCACGCGTATCCTCAGCCGAGTCGTCAATCAAGGCCGACCGACTAATGAGACTAGGTGCCACATCGCTGGGATAGACCGCAAGCTTGAGAGCGTCCGGAGAGCCTACGACAAGAATTAGCTGGGTCTGGTCTGGAAAGTAGAGCCGCACACTCACTTGGGTCATACTAAACGTGCGCAGCAGGCTTCCGCTAGGCGGCAGGCTGAATATGGGAGGCTGTAGATGCTGTAATTGCTCAAGGCTAATCAAGGCTGATATCCGACGGGTCTGTTGCGGTGAATGATACAACTGCGGCCATGGCAGGCGCAGCTCTTAAGCTCACCCTTCTCCGAAGAGCCGCATCTGAAAAGGTGCCCCGATGCAAGATATATTTGTGAATGATCTCGCCTCACGATACTGAAAGCAGTGAGTACATCGTCCAGATGGTCGCCGGAAATGGTCTGCTAGTCCGAGCTGGGGGCCATAAGGTCTCGGCACCCAGACACAGCACCAATCTCTCAAGGCTGCCGACACGGCTGAATACAACCGACAAGGCTACAAGGCTGCCAGTGAATTGTTCGAGGTCAGCTTCACGTTTGTCCTCCTGCTTGGGGCCCCGTGTGATGGAGCACAAGACCAGTGACAGCCACCGAGGCGTTAAATCGCTTGCTATCGACGCGATGCGGCTCGAAGAAGATAGAAAGACGTGGAAACAGGAGATAAAGAGGCTTGACGAGGCTGAGAAAGAGGGAAGCGGTCCACGGGCTAAAGCACATGCGGGTCATGCAGTAGTGAGAAGTTTTGCTTTTCGTGGCTTCGTCAGCACACAGAGCCTCAATCGACGTTGGACTTGTCGCGCTCAATGAGTTCCCTACTTCATCCAAACGTGTCAGACATGGAACATTGACGAGATTGGTATTCCACGAGAGCTGTTTGTGGTGTTGGGAAGCGATCGACGCGCGGATCAAATGTGGTGTGGTGGGCCATGTTCAGCCTCATTTCTAGCTGACGATCCCGAGGCGGTCAAGCCGTGGAACGATGCCCTTTGAAAGTCTGCGCTAGGAGTCCTCAAATGTTGCAATGGATAACAGACAGAATAAAGAGTGATTGAAAATCTGGCGTGATCGATGTCGGCCAGCATTTGGCAGGCGTGGCAGGCACGAAAGGAAGACACCAAAAATGGCCGTGACGTTGTCACTCCACAAATAGCCTAGACCCTTGGCGGCTTCGATCGCGACTCCCGGTCATACGACGACCATATGCGCGACATAGCCAACATCGCGCTGATTTCGAGTTGTGTCTGTTTCGACGTAATGCGCTTTATGCGCGACTGTTCTCTGTAGCGCTTCACCCGTACACCTTACGGTATCACCACAGGGCGCTTCGGGCGCGTCACCCACTCTACGATGGCCCCCTTCGTCGTGAGCCCAGAGCCAGCAAATGCGCGTCATCCTACGGCTTTGGAACAGCGAATAGGGCAAGCTACGAGTGTGGTTATGCCCTTACTCGAGTTGGGCGTCGTTGGTTTCATCACCTGGGTCCTGTGCTACCTAATCTGCATACAGTACCTTGCAAGACCATCGATCGAACTACAACAAGCCTTCGACATCCAACCACGTCAAGCCACGGGTATCGCCCTCATAGTCGTATACGCCATACTGCTCCTCATACTTCTCATCATCTGGATGCGACTCCTCCAAGTTATATGGGCCAAAGCAGACATATTGCAGCCTGGTAAACCAGGGGTCGAGAAGAAGGATGCGGACCCGTCGCATATGGAGCAATATGACGCCTACGTTTGCGACTACGAAGGGACACCGCTGTTTTGCGAGAAGTGTCGTATCTACAAGCTAGACAGAATGCATCACTGCAAAGAGCTGGGACGCTGTGTTCGCAAGATGGACCACTATTGTCCATGGGCTGGTGGCATCATCGCAGAAACCTCGCACAAGTTCTTCATGCAGGGTGTAGTTCTTGGGGCGCTGGTCATGGTCTACGCCCTGATTGTCATTGCCATCTTCCTTGCAGAGCGCGCATCCAAGGTGAGTCTTCCACAAGTATATCTCTGCTCTGTTCAATCCGTCTCAAGCACTGGCTCGAGACATGTCTTTCTCAGTATCTGACCATTACCAGACAGGTTCGCGTCCAGGCACCTGGATAGCAGCCATAGCATTGGCTGCCCTATTTAGCATCTTCGCAGGCACAATGACTTGGATGACAGGCTACAATCTCGCAATAAACTACACTACCATCGAAGCCCTCCAGCGCGGCGGCATAACACACATTGCTTTCCTCATCAACAGCATGCCAACCGATCCGACCGCGCAGCCAACACCACCTACATCCTCTAAAGACGAACGAGACAAAGCCGAAGATATCGATGACGACTGGTCAGTCCTAGGCATTGTACGACGGGGCGGTGGACGCAGCTTTGTAATTATGCACACAAAGCCTTTCCAACATCCTTGGAGTACGAGTCTCATGCGAGGGTGGAAAGACACCATGGGCGAATCCGTCTTGGACTGGTTTTCACCGCTCAAGAACAGTCCATGCACGCAGAAGACACGAAGGGGAGAGTTCAGGTGGGGAGAAGTCGTGTACGACATGGCACGGAAATACGAAAAAGAGCATCCAGGAGCGCGTTTAGCCTTGTCGGAGTAAGAGAACGAGAGATATTTCACGATATTCCTACTTAATAATGAAGGCTTCCGGAGTCAGCAAGCATTAGCGCAAGGCGTTGACAGTACATCATTGGCTCTGTCGAAAGGAAGGGAGATACCCAGTGCTGCATATACATAATCTTAGGTGGGTTCGACAATGCATATATTCACACGTCACTTCAACAGGCCACTTGGCGCCACAGACCGCGCCACATTCTCACTGACAATCACATGCCACGGTCACACGCGTCGCTATGCCCAGCCAAGACCATTACCAGCCTCAACCACGTTTCCTCTCGACTACACAAACTCTGGTACGCTACGGTACGGCGCGCACCACAACAACTTTCGCCTGCAGCACCACGGCCAGACTTCGACGCATCGCTGATCATCTGCACCCGTCAATCGATGGCCTTGGAGAAAGTACCGCTTACGGCCTCTTCGAACTAGGTCATGGCCTTCGGTCCTGTATGTTGATGCAAAGGAGCGCATATTGCCTTGGCGGTACCATGACCAAATTTCGATTATCGCGGGGGATTTGAGTGCAGTCATCGATGGCCTAGTAGGAACTTCCGCTTACGGCCTCTTCGAGTCCTGTATCGCGGCCGGTTTTGCTCAATCAGCTGCAGGATGCCTCTCCAGCTCTCCGATCGCATCGAAGTAGCGCCCATCACCTGCCTGCTGGAATCGATGGCTGAGCAGGTTCTTCCTATTGCGGCCTTTAGAGTTGTGGGTCATGGGCGAACAGCTTTGCAGCACCATGTTCACATCAACGTAGCGCTGATCACTTGCTCGCTGCAATCGACGGGCTAGGAGAGGTTTCCTATCGCTGCCTTGCGAATGGTGAATCGTGGGCCAAGCTGCAGTGATGCTTACGGACGCTTCAACGGTCTCGTAGTGCAGCTTTCGATGGCGAAGTTCATGCTGCCGCTTTCGGCAGGTCGGTCATCTTGATCGTACTTGCAGCGTTGCGACAGCTTTGTGGTTCAAATTTTGGCTACGAGTTGGAAAGTGACTTGATGAGAATACGTTCGTCCATTGCATTCGACCTTCCTACCGTTATCCTTGGGGTACTTGTAGTTGTTGTACTTGATGCCTTTCCAGTCTCGAAGGAAGAGCAACTCATCCGTGACGTTCCTCAGCGTCTAGAGCGTATACAGTCTCGACTGTTCTCCTACTGCCCCCGTTCTCTAGCGTATTCAGCGTCTGCAGTCTCGATCGTTCTGCTTGCCTTGCCCCTCATCTTCAGAAATCTGGTTCGGGTCGGATACGGCACGGTACCGTTGGACCAGATTTGGCAAGTTGCTGTACTTCACCTCATTCCTGACCTCGCCATGACGAGTCTTCGCATTGTCGATTGTGGCAGACTAATGGAGCGTAAGTGGGGATGTTGGAATGGTGTGATATTTCCATGATGAGAAGATAAATCGATGGTACTCACTAATGTACTGCGAACCTGAGAGTCTTCGTCGGCATGCATCGACGGCGATTGCCGCATCGCCAGAAGACCAAATTCGCAGAAACAGGGAATGGACATCGTGATCTTAAAGACGGTGGTTGTGATGATGCAGAAGTGCGGAGAACGTGATGATCGAGCCAATCTACTAAGTCAAGTTCATCGACATCTCACCGCATCCAAGCAAGTTGTAGCAACCTGTTCTCAATCCCCCCAGCAATACAATCTTCCTGATCCGGATACCATGTCCTAGCCTTACCACCCCATCCCAGCCTCGCATCCCGCCCCAGCTCGGGCCACATCCCACTCGCTACCCTTCGCGCACGCACCCTACCCTTGCAATCTTCCGCTGCACGACGATCACTAGGTAGTGACGTCGCCGATCCCAAGTCTGAACTGCGATACCCGGCGCCGAAGTTCTAGCCGCGCGAATCCCCCACAGAGCAAGGAAGAAGCATGGTGCACTGCGTTTGATCGTGCCTTCAAGATTTGACAAACATCAAACTCGATCTCTCGGTCCGTCCACCAAAGCTTGAACAAATGTTCCGCAGTACTCTACCCAGCCCTGTTCGAAACATTTCACCTCCAAGCGAAACATGTGCATGCACAAGCATTGCCCCGACCGTTGGATGCTGAAACACCGGATGCGATCCAAACATAGGTCCAGAGTCTAAAATGCCCGTGAGATCAACAGTGGAGAAATTTGGCGAAGTCGTTACTATAGTGCGTTTTGGGACAATTCGATAGTCGTTGTGCTAGCGTCAAGAGGGAGTTTCAGGGGCGGGAGCCGGGTAGCTAAGAGATGATTAGGTATTGCGCCACTGGGTAGTTCTGCGTGTTTCACCATTGTGCTGGGTGGCAACTTACTTCGCTGCGGAAGGCTGGCCGAGAGTGGGGTGTGTTACTGGTAAGTTTGCAATGCTCATCTTGTGAAATGATGGTGAAAGGCATGTCATGATGTGTGCTGTGCGAGTTGAAGCATGTGAACGTGATGCGTATAATTCATTTGTGTAAAGCAATACATGAGTATTGGCAAGCTCCAGTCTCGCCGAGGCGTGAGTGCCGAATCATCTAAACTCCTTTTGAGCCGTGTGCATAGCAGCGTGGGCCGGGGGTATTGTGTATGCAGTGGAAACAAGCGTCGAAGCCCAGAACAACGAGATCCATACGGTGCCGTCCCAACCGTTTTCCGTCCAAGCAAACAATATTAGAAACAATATGGTAGAAATGAGAAGCCATGTGGAGCGTGTCGAGAAGCATGCGAAGCAATGTGTCTAGAGGGAGGACGAGCGCATAAACGAACGAATCGAGATTGAGGATGTGGAGAAATGATCGGTCGATGGGACGCAGCGGCTCGAGCCGATGAGAACGTTGGCATTAAGTGATGATGACCTTCTCCTCTCGATGATGACCTTCTCCTCTCGATAGTCGGTGAAGAATTCTGGTACCGTGGGAGGGACTATGCCTCTGGACGCTTCGAGGCCTCCGCAGCTTGTTTGTCTCGGGCCTCCTTACCGGGGGCTCTCCGGCGGGCGTTGATGAACCAGTTGGAAATCTGTGCATTGTTAGCATTGCGAACTTCAAGAAATGATCGAGATGCGATGCAGACTGATATGACACTGGCAGAAAGTCCGGACACACGTCGCCATGTTGTTGCATGACAACGAGAGACGTGTAACAGCGCCGTCTCAGTGTCATCCAGCGGAGATGAAAGTGAGATTGAACGTACCTGGCTAACGGTGAGACCCGTAATTTGAGCCATCTCGAGCTTCTGCTCCTCGGTGGGATAAGGAGACACTTTGTTGTCCTGAAACCATGCCTTGAACATGTTGGTGGCCTCCTTGGGCAGGTTGCCTCGTCGCTTGCGGTTAAACGCATTGTGATCGGGGCCGACGTTCTGATGGAATCGAATGTTGTCACCGTAACCATTGTCGTAGACAGGGTGGGCCGGACCGCCGTAAGCCGGCCTTGCATAGTATGACTCCTGAGGACGACCATAACCGTAAGCGTTGCCAACTGGTGGTGCCTCTTGGTAGTAGCTGCGCCTGTGCTCGTATATGGGTCCCGAAGGCGGAGCCGGCTGGGTGTAGACGGCTGAGCTGGGATGAGCCGGAGGCTGTCGGTATGCTACATGTCCTTGAGGTACTGGTGGTGATTGATGCCGAATGTGAGGACCAACTGAGGAATGGCGGAGGGGAGCATGATACGATGAGCTCTGTCGACGTCGGTAGGCATATCCCGGGTCAATGGCGGCCTCGTGCTGAGTGCTCAGATAATGCATCGATGGCTCGACAACACTGTTGATCCGTCGAGGATCAGCAGTAGCTGGCTCAGCACTGTAATTAGATCGCTTGTGTGGCGCATAGATGTCTCCAAGAGTATCATTGCGGTCATCAAGTCTGCGTTTGCGTTCCTGCCATGATACATCCTCGAAGTGAGGTCGAGCATGCGGTGAACTATTGGCCGAGCCATTGCTGCGCTGTGGTGTCCGCGGCGGTGTGTCTGCTCGCGTCTTGTTCAGGAACTATTGGACGTTAACAACCAAGTTTCACCGTATGTTCAGTGCCAGACATACCTCTGAGAACGAAGGTAGCTTGGCCTCAGTTTCGCCAGGTTGAATGGGCGGTGAGCTGCGCATACTCATGGTGGTTTGTGTCTGCTCTCTCATTAGACCGAAGGAAGCAAGCGAATACCGGCGAAGGTCGTTCATAGAATAGCGACGATGCACAAGATCGTAGTCTGGGAAGACAGACCCGCGGCGTCTGCGTCGGGGTTTAGGAAGGATTGGGTAAGAATTGAGAGAAAGTGCCGCCAACTCAGATCGAACGGGTGAAGAAGGTGCATTGGGTTGAGGGGAGTCGTTGCTTACCGTAGCAGCCATACTGCCCGCTTGCATCTCTGAAGAGTGTGCCATTCTGCGTGAATGTAGCGGTTCGTATTGCCGATACGGAATATCTTGCAGAGAAAGATACTCCATGAGTTACGAGCTGCGTTTTATAGCAGCTTCTGTTGAGCCCGGTCAGCAAATCTTTGGTTCTCTCGTGAGTCCGAGGTGGGTGTTCGGATGCGCCAAGACGTGCGTTCCAAGGTACGTGAGCAATGGCACCCAGACTCAACGACTGGCAGCCCCTCCTACGTCCGACAGCGCACTGAGCGCGATACTACGCATTGACAACGTAAAAGCTAGGGTGACTTACGGAATCGATATGTGTGATGATGTAGCGAGACCCAAGGCGTGAAGATGTGGACTAGGGTGATGCGGACCAGATGTATATCGCAGGTATGTACTGGGTGGAAAGAATGGGCAATAGCTTGGACCGAGTATTACGGTGCAGTATGTAGTAAGTGACTGGGACAATGTTTGTGGTGAGCTAATAGGTAAGCTGGCGCAAGCACTCTGTGTTCGCGAAGGACGGATATGGTCGTAATGATGGGCGAAGGATGGTTAAGAAGCAAAGAGCAACATCAGCAAAAGAGGCGTTCCTGGGCAAAGCAGAACTGCAACGGGCCGTACTTCATCCATGCTGCGCGATCTTGCACACCAGGAGATTTGCCAGGGGAGTGCCAGCAAGCGCCAATGAGGGACAGACAGGCGCGTCTGGCACTACGTCTGCGCCTCTGACAGGTGAGCGTTAAAGTTTGGCCTACAAGTATTCTCCGAACGTGCACGAGACGGATTTTGCTGGTTGGAGACCGGCCGAAAAAGAGAGGGGACCATGCCGCAGACTCGAGGCACGAGCCGGCGATGAAGCCGCGCCAACTGCTGCAGGCCTTGCGCCGGGCGCGCTATCAGAGCTTCGACGCTGTCTCCACCCTCTGCCATCGGTACGTCGTCGATCTTGCTACTTCTGACTCGGCGTAGAAACGAGCAGGGTTGCATCTGACCACGACCCCTTTGGACGCCCGCGCCTGTTAATTGACTTGCCGCCGCTTACCTCATCTGCCCTCCCACACGCTGGACGCCGCAGTGACCTGTCAACGTGCCATCACAGCAACAGCCAAGCCCTGGCTGGCTGGCTTGGAACCGTCGTGCGCCTCGCTCACGGACTGGGCCATGAATGGAAGTCATCCTTGGCAGCCCTGCGAGCTTTCGCTACAAGTTGCCCCTACTCCAAGCCTCGTCTCCTAATGGAGCATGCTCGGGCAAAGTAGTGCGTCTACTTGAGGTGCCAGCATAGTGATACCGTGGCTGCATCTATCTGCAAATTCCGATAGCAGTGGTTGCTGGCCTCATTGCCGGTGCCACCATCGACGAGGACCGGCAGGATGGTATATTGATAATTGCTTTGTAGAAGGCCTGTAGGATCACTGGAGCAGCACGAACGTGGGGAGATGATCTGCGAGTTCGGCGGCAATCTGCTCATGAACGCATAGCATGCAGCTTTACCCGTAACCAAAACAGAGGGTAGCTCGACGAAAGCATCATGCTGTACTCACTGTAGCCACAGTGACGGCTCCCTCGCAACCCCAGTGCAAGCCACCATACCCGGTAGACAGCTGCCGCTGGCTCAAACCAGGTCGGTGGCTTGCCTGGGTGTGCTTTTGTGCGCCGCAGCCATCCCAGCATCCAGGAGCGGGAGCCTCGCTGTCGTGTCGAGATATGAGATGCGACTAGCGCTGCACCAAAGTGTTTAGAGAAGGCGTATCTTGGTGGTACGAGAATAGCAGTGTGGACAGCCATGTCCGTCGCCATATCAAGCGGCCGGTAGTCAATTGAACCCTGTGTAGCTCATGTCGACTCGCATGTTATTGCGATGTATGGCATGGCATGGCAGCCGTGAGCCACGCCGACGTCATGTGTAGCTACAGCATCCGGCGTAGGAAAATAAATAACGTGGCCGAGAGACCGTCTCCAGAGTGACGAGCAAAAATGGATAAACACATGTGTAGCGGATAGATCTGGGCCTTGGGAGGAGCGTGACAGGTCAGTGACAGTTTCGGCGGACGTCTGGCGATGTTTCCGTTTCCGTGATTGGCAGCAGGGATGAACGCGCCTTCCTCGATCCAGGATCGCACCTGCCCGACACGCCGCTGATCATAGCGCAGATCAAACCACCGCACTTTTCAGCATCCTGACGCCTCATATGGTGCCGGCCGCTACCGCTATCACCCATCTCACCACCGTACATGGTCGTATCATCCACCGCGAGGCTTCGCTGGGCGGTGGGAAGGTTCACGCCAGCTTGACCCACGGTCGCAGCGACTCAAATTGCTCACACTTTGGACCACAGGCCGCCGCGACCGTGTTTCGAGTCCTGTTTCTCGAGTCTCACGCGCCATCTCGAGTCGCATGCAGTCCGTCTACCACTGATCCGTCACCATCTCCAGCCGCCTCAGATCCGGGAAGCAGGCCGGGCGTGCACAGGTGCTTTCACCTGCTTTGGACCTTAGCGGCTTGTAGCCTGCGAGTGCGCTGCATCGCCCAGCCGTGTTCCCGATGCTCTCAGCATGGGGCACACGAACTGCTTGACCGCTCCCAGGCTTGTGTGCCTGCACGCCCCACTCGTGCTGCTGTCAAACATGCTGGTGCCGCCAGATCCTGGTAAGAGGTCAGATCCCTTCACTCGGGATCGTAACGCCCCAGAGAGGCAATTGCGACCCCACCAAACATCTCCAGCCCTTACACACGCTGCGATGCCACCATGCGACGTGCTTCAGCATCGCACGACAGCAGTTTGACCGCCTGACGTTCCGTCACTCCGTCTATGTGAGCGCCTGCCGTTTGCTGTGTCGCCAAGTCCTCCTCTGGCGCAGGGGGGCTATCAACCCACTGTGGCGTCGTCTCGCTCCACGCGGCATCACTAGCCCAGGGCACGCCTTCCTTTTCGTTCGGATGAATGCCGCTATCAATGCCGTACACGGAGGCTCGTGTTTGCAAATGATTAATTGTTCATCGTCCACGGTGAGGATATGCTTGGCAGCGTTCAGCGTTCCTATCTTCCTGATGGAGACGAGTATGCCTGGCAGTACCATTCCCTCGATGCGTGCGCATGGTGCTGCCATCATGATTACAGTCCGCAATTGGCACTGTCATACCACGATGTTAGCCACGAACGCCATGTGCTCTCCGGAAGCAACTTCAGATGTACATTCTTCACAACTAGTCGTACGTCTTCTACCTATCGAACTTGGACAACAATAGAGTACGTCGTCTCATCGTCGATGCTGGTATTCAAGCTCGTTTGTGAACGCGGGTTTTTGAATGATGGATTTTCAAGGGCCATTCGGCCAGCTGCTGAAACCCAAACACGAGCCAAATCGATCCGCTCTGGTCTCGGCGAACAGCTCACTGCTGTCATTTGCTAATTGCTTGCACATACCACTACAATTGGTAAGGAAGTGCGATCGATCAAAGATACTTACCAGGGAATGGCGGTGGGTGTGTTGGAAAGACGAAAACAGCTCCGAGAACGCGGTGACATGTGTGCGACCTGTCGCGACATCATAGTTTGTTTTTCAAGAAGGATCGTTGACCCGTCGACAGAGAACAATCATCATCCCCGGTACATGAAGGAAACACAGCAAATCGAGGTGCGACTCAGAGCACTCTGAACATGCAATTGGCCAAAAGAGGATGAGGGGTCCGTTGCACGGCGGGTGGATACTTGCATGCATTGCTTTCCGACTGATCATGTCGCGCTCAGCAGCAGCTCCTTCCGTACCCTCCTCAGATCTAGGTTGGTTCCGCGATGCACGACAGATTCAATTACCCGGTCGCTGGATTTTTAACTGCAGGCGTGAGAAGTTCCGCTTCGTGTACGATGCGCACGACCTTTTGCGACGTCGGCAGTCCGAGGTTGCCCGCGCTGCTCGATCGACTGCGGGCTCAGCGCTTTGTCCTCACGTCTTGCGTCTCTTGACCCTCCTTGGATACAGGCAGGGCAAGTTGATCAATGTCTGGGCTGTTAAGACCGACCGGGAAGTGGGGCGCCTCTACACGGCTCAGCATGGCGTGGAGCTGTCCAAATAACAAGCGCCATCTTTAACCAGGAAACACTTATGGTTTCTCATGTTCTCTTCCAAAAGCGCGATACCCCACATTATGCAGCCATGAATTTACACATGCCATCACCGAGCCAGCTCATGTGATGGCATGTGCAAGACGTATCTTACCATTTCTCGAGCCTCAACTGTTTTCTGTTTTAGTTGCGGAATACCTTGAGCCGTCTGGACTACCTATTTCGAACATCTTGGGCGATCAGCTTGACTGATCGCATTCGCATTCGCCATTATGCATCGCCAATAATCGCAGTCCTGATCGACGGAGAGACTGGCAGTTTCCTCACTTGAGTATGCGGAGCCTCATGACACGCCTTTCTGTCGGATGTCGGCTCGCTGAGCTAACATTACTACGCGCTGGTATACCTGCAAGTAGTTGTCGTTGGCTGTCACGGCTCTGTACCTGAACAAGAGGTCAGTAATCATTGGAGCTATAGAACGTCTAGCGCACTCAAACCGTCCCTTTCCCCCCCACTACGATCGCCCCCGCCAGACAGATCTAGTTTACGCTTCCTACGCCTCGCAGCGCCACTCGTCAATTGTTACCGTAGTCCACCCAAGTCTTGATAACAAGCTTGTGGAGGCATTTCCTTCTTGACAAATACTTCAGTGACGGCTCTCGATCTCGTTATCGACAGTCGCGTCGAAAGAGTAGGATGCAAGCTTTGGCGGAACATCGTTCATCCCTCGAAGACCGTTTCACAAAACACGTTTTACTTCGGACCAGTTTCAACCGACGGTCGACAAGCACTACTGCGCCACTACGAAATTTGGACAAAGGGTCAACTGCCTCGGGACGATCTCTCAAGCGATCTCTTGTTCCTGGATCGTGATTGGCGCAAGACACAATGGGCTTTCGGGAATACCATGATCGTCACCAAACTACGTCGGATATCAGCAACCGCATTTCTCACCATGAGGTCCACCGTGTCCATCACTTTTGGCGGTGAAGTGCAACTCTGGTACACCACCTGTTTCTTTCGCGCCAAGGTACGGCTGCGAGATCGTTATCGATCTTCACACGAGCCCGTCCGGTGAACTAACAACATGACGGCTCACTACGCCATGACACGAACCTAGTCGCGACGTCTGCACCAATCAGGGCCTCTCTCGAGACCTTCCTTGCATATTTCACGAAAGTTCAAGATACGCTACTCGCGTGCGGGGTGTTGACAGCTCTCGTAGTGCCGCCAATCAGACATTCTACGGATTGCTAGATCGAGATAGCCTGACAGGAGTGTGTGCAGCTGTCGCGCCAGCGCCGGTCCCTGCCTGACGTCCGCGCTACAACAGTCGACACCTCAAGGGGGCTGTAAGGTTTCTGCCGCGATGGGACGCCTGTTTTTGAAACCTGGCGCTAAGCACACCGGAAATTTTCCGAGCTGGTGTTGCAGGTCTTGTCAGGGCGCCCCTTCGCTCGAGACACAGCTGATGTGTTTCGTCGTTCTGTCAAAACATGATGGTCTTCTTTTGAGCAGTCGTGTCAAACCCTGTTCTGTTGAATGCCTGTTCCTCAGAAGTCAGGCACGACACTTACCATGCACGAGAAACCTCCAGAGTATCTATCCATCTCACGATTAAAAGCATCGGACATTCGGGCACCCAACACCGCGCAGCTAGCGACCGGGGATGTACGCCCCATCTCGGAGACATTTCCAGCCAGCACCCATCGACCATGATGGCGGAATCACAAAAAACAACACTAATTCCCCTAACGTAAGTTTAGACTTTCGCGTCTTTCCCCGTGCCCGTCAGAAGATACCCATGTAACGTAAATGGGCCACGCGATCTGCATTATTAAGCGATTGTTGTGAGAGGGTTGCTGATGCGCTGGCTACGGCTCTGCGACGCAAGGGACGAGGTTACATTCAGCTTCCTACACACTGTTGATGTACGTCTATCAGCGACTTCGATAGGTAGTTCGCTGCTGTATGTCGTGTTCGGTGTGCGTTAGATGGTGGATGTTGCTGGTGGCATTATTGTCAGAGCAGCCTAAGACCTTTGACGAAGACGTCACGAAGGGTGTGAAGTCATAGTCGCTATTGTTTCCCTGTCAAGCCCATATGACAACAAGGGTTAGTTGTGCGTGCAGCTTCGCACGTCAACGACGATCGCTCCGGTCCGTGAGATGGATGGCTTTGCTCCAGGCCTCTATAGACGGAGCTAGATCTTGCAATCAGCAGCGCTCTTCGCCGGTCCACCCTCACTCATGCTCATGTCTACAACCAAGGCCTGCATTTAAGAAGCTTACATGCAGTCGTTTGCAATCATTACTCTACGAGTCGACACGTCCAGTTTTCTCACAACTGCCACTCGTGTGTGCGGTATCACTGCACGGACAGCACTGGATAGAAACTGCGGCAAGTGCGGCAAGCAGGAGTTTTGTTGTTACTTTTTCACTTTGGAATTTTTCCGCTGTTCTTGCACGCTTCAACGGTTTGCTAGGGCAGTCCCAAATTTTGTCCACAATATGAGTTTGCACAACTACTATTTCTTGCATGTACGACCACGGGATCTTGGAAACTTTGCTTCTAGGACCCTTCTGCACTTTTTCCTCTCCCCGTCATGCATTCTTTTATTAGGTCGTGGGCATTGGGTGTGGCGCTTTCACCCCCTCTTTGTGAAGACTAGATATCCCCCAGCACCATCGATTCTTTCACATACGACCATAGGATCTTGAGAATAGCGCATCCCGTCTGCTCTGCTGTACTCAAACAAGATACCGGTGGATTAGTAGTCAGGTGGGTGACCACTGGCGAATACCCGCTGTTGTATG
>Ga0265797_10004051_pt1 | contig 22784 bp, 26 predicted proteins | sample P2T30metagenome_FD_192433 | JGI IMG/M metagenome (GOLD analysis project Ga0265797, IMG submission 192433) | Plant litter microbial communities from East Loma Ridge, Irvine, California - P2 T30 | ecosystem: Environmental > Terrestrial > Plant litter > Unclassified | place: USA: California... | reverse complement strand
TGTCAAGAACAAGGAGTGCAGGTGGAGGTTCCCTGAGGACAGGATGTTTGTCAGGGAGGATCTGAACCAGGTATGCTTCTCTTTTTGCTCAACTATATGCCGAACCACGCCTAATGCTAACATCTTTCCCAGGCCGCCGAGCGCGTCATCGTGCAATCCGCCGGCCTCAACATGAACACCTGGGTCGTCGGCAACCACCCCGTCGCCCACTATCACTTCGACTACCCCAAGCCGGTCATCCGCGAGCTCTCGCACCACCAGCCCTAGAAGGCCAGCGAAGCCGCCCTCAAAAACACCTACAAGCAGGAGGAGTTCGGCGAGAAGGTCTTCTTCATGAAGGCGCGCATCTTGGCCGGCCAGGCTGATGTCAGCAAGAGTGTCTTTGGCGACCAGCAGTTCCAGTGGTTGACCAAGGCGGAGATTGAGCCGCTTGTTACCCCGAAGTACTGGAGCTCGATCAAGAACATGCTTGTTGAGAGGTAATGGGGAGTGGGAAGTTTTGTGATGTTGATGTGTACAAAAAGTATAGGCGATACCTTAGCGTGGGTGTGTATGAATATCTTTTCAAGAGACGCATGATTGAGTTTCATTCTTTGTTGTTGCATATATTTTCAAAGCAGTCTGCTGCTGACAGTGAAAGCAGTGCACTTGAATCAATCACGCATCGAATCTTGGTACATGCATCCCGACATGGAACTTTATTCTCACCAGCTCTTCTTCAGTCGCCTGCTTATACATCTACAAGAAATTTGAGTTCAACTTCAGGACATACAAGAAGCAGGACTCGTACATCAGTCCATATGGTTGATTACATGTACGCACGCACGAGTTTGTTTTCCTCGGTCAATGGCGACAGGATATTCCAGAGGGTGGACATGTAATAGGGTTCTCGACTCTCTTCTGCATCACCAGCAGAAAATTGATAATACCACCACTTGTATTTGAACAGGCAAGAACACTCGCAGCAATGGACGCTCAAATCACCCAGCAGACTCGCGAGAACCTCGCCCAGCAATTCCGCCAGTGGGCCATGGAAAGAAATGTCTCACTGGCGCAGACCGAGCAAATAGTAATGGCTATGCTTTCGGGGCAATATGATGCGCAGATGTTGCGGGCGCCACAGCCTGCTATCCCGATCCACCATCAGTATAATGGTCTTGGGGATACAGGTCCCGCGTTTGGTTTCCAAACACCTTTCGACACTTCTCCAGTGCCAGCAATGCCACCCATGCCAATCCCGGCAATTCCTGGAGCATACCCACCGCCTGCCACTGTGGTACCAAACATGTTCCCGACAAATGGTATGGAGGTAAATTCCGTTTTGCCTAATACTCAAACCATCAGAACGACTTTCCCAGGCGGCGAGGCGATTCAGCAAAGCTCTTCATACTCGGGACAGCATGGCAGCACTACTTTCCAGTACAGTTCGAACAGTTCTTCGATGAGCTTTTCTCCCAATGTACAGCATCTGCCTCACCCAACACCTCTTCCTCCGATGCAGTATGTTCAGCAACCGGCCTTGCCTACGATGGCATCGCCGCAACAAGTCCCTATAGCCAACGTGCCAGCACCGCAGCCTCAACCATACACGCAACGACCTCACGAACCCCATACTTTCCCGCAGCCTCAGCCTCAACCTCAGCATCATCATGTGCAGGCACCCATCATCGAACTTCCTCCTGCGCAAACACCTATCGTCGAGGTCTCTCCCACACCCGAGCAGTTCTTCCATCCTACGACGGCGAATCAGGCACCACAGAACAAGCGTCTTGCAGACTCCTTCAAGCGAGAACTGAGCGAAGCGACGTACTTTAGTGATATTCCTGGGATGCCGGATCGGAGCGTGCAGCAGTCAAGGGATTAGTGGAGTTTTATCAGAGGCTGTTGATGAGAGTTGGTGTCAATTGCGATTTTATATCTATCCACATGTGGTGTGTGGTTACGGGCACGAAATAGACTGGATTACGAGTTGCTTACTGGCATTGGGCCGTATCGACCAACGATGCAACGCTTGAGCCTATTGCGTGCATGTCGAGTCAGCATTTACGAGATCGTTTGCGAGATAATGTTTAGTCATCAGTGCATATACATCAACCACAGTCAATGGCAAAAGTACCAGCATTGACACGATCAAAATGCAGCAGTAGTTAATGCTTTGAAGCGAGACCCGGACATCTCTTGTCGCATAGGCAGGTAGGCGCATGTAGTACCCCGCCAGTCAAGGCGAGGCATGGCGAATAAATATGTATACAGATTTCCGCATGAGAGTACTAAGATCAACAACATCGTCATCTTCACGATCGCTCCGCACTCGTAGAATACACAGGAGGAGCGCTCGTGGCATCACCTGTGAGACTTCCATTATCAGGCGAAGCCTGCTTCGTCATCACCTCCGCATCAGTCTCGGTCTCAGCCTGTCCGCTTTCAACGCCCTGGTTCATCTCATCCGGGTCCTGTGTGACCATCGGAGCGTACGGGATGTGGCCTTCGTTGCGGCGGTTGGGCGGGATGAAGACGTCGAACCAGCGCGGGACCATGAAACCGCCGAGGAAGACCAGCAGTACGATGTGGCCTACGCCGAAGCCCATGATGTGCAAGGGGTTGGTTTTGCCGGAGAGGGGAGAGCCGGAGTTGATGAAGTTGGGGTAGGAGAAGGAGTAGACGATTGCGAGGATGGGGCCGGAGACGTATTTTACTAGAGGGCCCCAGATGACGGGGATGTTCCAGTTTTTGCCAGTGCCGACGATGACGTTTAGGTCACGGCGGAGTTGCTCGCCCTATGGATATGTTAGCAGGAGGCTTGAGAAGTGATTTGAATGGATGTTCTTACCGAGTAGAAAGCGAGGTAGAAGAACTTGGCCAGGAAAGGGTTGGACCCAAAGATCCAGGGTGCGCGAATGTCGGGTGTCTTAGCGAACGCCATAGCGGCTACGGTGAAGACAATGTAACTTGCAAATCCTGTCACAGCACCCGCCCACGCGCTGACACCTTGTCCAATAGCGACGCCGAAAATCTGGCCGGCGAAGAAAGCGATCTGGTAAAGGATGAACGAGACCTTGCCGACCTGGCCTTCGACATCTCTCCAACGGTACACTGTTGTAGATGTCACGCATTCACTCCACACGACGAAAACAAGAGCAACGTTGTTGGTCCACACGTCGATACCGTCGAGAAGCCAGTAGCCAAATTCCGTGCAGTAGGGCAAAGAGAGCGCCAGGGACAGAAGAGTCAGGGCCGTGACGACCACCGGGCGAGAGTATTTGATGCCAGTATCCATGGTCAGCGTAACGACGGCGTCCAACATGGCGAATGCAGAGGAGAAACCAAGAGTCATGAGCGTGAAGAATAGAGCAACAGCCCAGAAGTTGGCGCCAGGCATTTGTTCTATGGCAGTCGGCAGTGTTTGGAATCCGATCGAAAATCCACCAACGTCGGGCACATCAGGGCCAGGGTACATTCTCGTGAAGCCGACGACACCATACACGGCGAAAGCGGCGATGTTCTCGAATGCGACGTTGCTTGAAACAATGGCGATAGCGTCGACTACAGCGTTCGAGTGCTTGCGGTTGTAGGAGGCGTATGAGGTGAAGTAGCCGAAACCCACGCCCGTGGAGAAGAAGACTTGACCACAAGCAGTTTGCCATACCTGGCCATTCGCGAGTTCGGAACTTCTCCATGTAGCCCAGAAGTACTTGACTCCTTCGCCAGCATTATCTAGAGAGAGCGATCTTCCGACTAGAATGATAGTGACCACGATCGGCAGTCCCATGGTCCAGTAGACGACGCGGCCAGTGAGCCCAACACCTCGGAAGATGCAAATCCAAACCAATAGCCATGTGAACACCATCCATCCAGTAGTCTCTCCAATCATTGCAGTGCCTGGAAATTGAACATAGCCAGTGTCGTTGCCACCTTCACCTGGTGGGATGGGATCTTTGTTGGCGACAACGTCGGTCATGAAATAATCGGAAGCATTGCCAGTCCAGGGCAGGGGACTGATGAAGGATCGGCGGAAGTAGCCCATGATCCAGGCCAGGTTCACGGCGAAGTAAGGTCCAACAACGAATCCAACATAGATCAAGTTCAGTCCAGTTCCCTTTAGACGATGGTGCATAGTGTTGTATGCGACAACGGACCCTCCGCGATAGGCTTGACCGATGGCGATTTCGAGAGTGAGCACAGGAATTGCGATCAGGAAGACAGTCATCAGATATGGAATAAACCATTGTAGGCCGTAGTTGTTGTATACTTGGGACGGGTATCTGATCAGATTACCCATACCAGCGCAACCGCCCATGGCAGCAAGCAGGAAACTTGCGCGACTCGGCCACTGATCTCTGCCATCTGCAGCGGCTGCGGGCGGTGGTGCGAACCACGCGCCGACCTTCTTGAGTGTGCTCAAGATAGGCATTGTCGGGACGTTGTATGTGACGGAGTTGTCCCAGGATAGTGGAGAAATGGCACAGCCAAAAAGGGTATCATACAATCAATCCCAAAACGGGCCGGTTACTGTCGAGCTTTTGAAGAAGATGAAGCTGGCTGCTTGAGCCACTGTCGTCAGAGACACACTTGGCAGATATCGGTGCGCCCGGTCTCTTGAGGACGGGAGGCATTATAAAAGCGGGTTGAGCATAGTAGATCCTTCAACCAGGATCGCGTGCGCCTTGTAATGGCCTCTCAATAGGTCTCATTGGGCCGAGAAACGGCGAGCCGTGGACAAGCAGCGCTAGCTGTTGAAGAGCCATCTTCCTTGCAGGTCATGGCATAGCAGGCCAAGACGATTGCATCCTTGGACTCAACGCGTGGTCATCAAGGCGTCGAGATTCGCGCCCGGTTCTGCTGTTTGGCGGGGCGTCTGCTTTGGCTTGTTGACATCTTGCCTGATGCAAAATTTGTTTCGGCCATTGTATACTTGACAAAATGTAATCCACCGTGCGGACAAACAGTAATGCTATGGTTGGAGTAGCAGATTGGAGGTGGGACTATGAAGATGAGGTCCAAGGCCTGGGCACTTGGCGGGCCAGGGTCTTCTCGGAACAGGTGCCGGCCTCACAGGGCAAAACTCGTCTGGGCAGACGTGACCCCTCGACACACCCAAGCAGATCTGTCAGCCCTATCACATACGCGAGCACTGGGCCAGCACGGCCGGAGTCGTTTGGTGTCTCCATGATGGAAGGAGATGGGTATCGATGAGACGAAGTTGGACCGGTGCTGCCTTCTAAATGGCCTCTTGCACCTGCGAACGAAGAACAGCAATCTGCAGTCCTAATCTCATCGCTCAAAGACGACGCGAATACGACATCTCGATACAACAGACTTTCAAAAGAGCGAACCGATGACCTGGCTCGTTACACATAGTGAATGATGGAGCTCCAAGACTATACACGTGTTCGCGAAAGGCTTGCAGCGAAAGCTTGCGCGCTTTCTCCACGCGTGCACGAGCACATCATTTCACACACTTTTACCGCAAGATAGATCAAGCCCGACGGAAGAGGGTCTTCCGAAACCAATGGGTATAATACCGTGTTGCCAGATTGCTGTGAGCGCGAGGAAGCTCGAACGGAAATCGACGCATCAATGCCAGATCATGTGTCAAGCTGCTCAACCTTCTCATCGATACCCACCAGTCACGGCGCAGGGGACCATTCCGGCATCTATTGCAAGAATCTCATCGATATAATTTCGGCATCTACGGTTCTTCCTACTGTGAAAGAACAATCTGGAGAAAATCGACGTCTGCACTTACGATTTACTATTAAAGAGGCAACCTGTCATTCAAACTGTAATATGAGACCAAACAAAACTGTACTACTCAGCCCAAGCCCAATTAATCTGCAGCTTAAAGGGCACCAATACCATCAGCCGGCAGTTTTACTGTTTGTACAGCAATCTCCTGAACCTTGGTAATACCCACAACAGGAGTGGCTCTTTCTCCGTCTTTCGGCGGAGTCGTTGCCCTCCCGATAGTCCAGCCAATGAGTACCATTCTGATTGTACTTTCTGCCGCGTCTGCCAACAACTGCTCCGCCTCCTCAATGGCCATTTCCAAGGTCATGGGCCGCTGGACGATGCTGGCGTACGCGTGGATCCCAGCATCATAATTCACACCCGCACCTTCGCCAATGGTGCCCGCCAGAGCTACAACTGGGACGTTGTGCGCGCGAGCTCGGCGAGCTACTTCGCTCGGGATTTTTCCACGCGGTGTTTGGTAGTCAATTCCGCCTTCGGCCGTGATGATCAGGTCACAATCAGCGATCAGAGAATCGATGTCGAGAAAGCGCATTATGATGTCGTAGCGTGGGTGCAGATTTGCACCAACAAGTCGAAGACCAGCACCCAAGCCACCCGAAGCACCACTACCAGGAGCCAGGGAGATATCTTCGTGGAGCGCCGCTTCCACAACACAAGATATCCGATCCATTGCGTGGGAGAGTTCGTCCACTTCAGATGGCGATGCACCCTTTTGCGGACCGAAGACGCGAGCGACACCCCTTTCGCCGCAAAGGACGTTGTGCCAATTTACCGCAGCGTCTATCTTTACAACTGACAGACGGGGATGGAGCTCAGTAAGATCGACATCGGATAACTCAGCAAGAGCTTTGCCGCCAGAAGCAATTGGAACTATGCTTCCATCGACATTGTAAAAGCGTGCTCCTAGAGCTTGAGCCATTCCGACGCCGCCATCGCAAGTGCCAGAGTCGCCACAGCCAAGCAGGATGTGCTCGGCACCGGCGTCGAGCGCGGCTGAGATGAGCTGACCGACGCCGTAGGTTGTGGTCTGAAGTGGATTCCGCTGGCCTCGGGGTACAAGGCTCAACCCTGCGGCCGCGGCCATCTCAATCACGGCTGTCTTCGGTTGCTCTCCGCCGAGGAAGCCGAAGTGGGACTGGATCATGTCGCCCACCGGGCCAACTACCTGAACATGGTGTAGGATGCCACCAGTAGAGGCGACAAGAGCTTTGGTGAAGCCTTCACCTCCGTCAACAAGTGGAGCTTTGACCACGGAGGCGTGCGGCATGATTCTGTGAATGCCTGTGATGATACAGTTTGCTGCTGTGTTTGGGTCGAGCGACTCCTTGAAGCCCGAAGGGCAAACAAGGATGCGTGGTGCTTGAGAGCGATTTTGAAAGCTCACTCGTCTGAACAAAGAGAACATATTCGCGGCTCTGTTAATGAAGAATAAGTGTTGTAAATTTATTTGTTGTTGATAGGCTGACACTCTGAAGCGACAGTGGAAACGAGTGAACTGTAGATACTGTAAGATGTTGTTGCTTGTGAGCCATCAATCCGCCGACGAGACAACTGCTCATCTTTATAGATAGCCATCTGAACCACTTCATCAGTCGTTCATTGCGACCAAGCCTCCGAAGACTACGACGACGACAACCACCACAGCGGCGTCGTAACACAGACTGTCGTGCTGCAGACAATACTGCGAACCAGTCGCTCGTGACCCCTGATTGGAATGGCTCGAAATAGCCACAATGTTCTTTGCAACTAGGGATGGCACGCGACAATCGTCACGACCGAGAGCTCCGTATGTTCAGCAGCTGAATGCCTATGATGCTGTGGCTGCATGCTTTGCGCTCTTGAAACCGCAAGCCAGACCAAATGACTGCGCCTCAGGTTTCCGGACAGACGCAAAATCCGATAGACACGACGCTGCAGCCCATACCAGGATCGATGCCGGCACACTGTTCGACCAATAGCGATGTGAGATGAGAGAATGGTATTACGATCTCACTGCAGTCTCTGCCGGGGACTACAACTGTGTCTACGCACAGCCTTCGCTTGTGAAAGTTAATAAGGTCTACTAGATTCTGGAGAGCTTCTCGAAATATGTCGATCTCCATGATCAACACTGGGGGCGAACTACTGAGTTCAGGTACCGTGCAAAGTATGCCCCGGATCCTGTGGATATGGTAGCCAGGCACACGACACTTGCCCTTGCAGATGTTGGGCTGTGCGCTCGGCATAGACGATGACACCGCTCCACTGAGCACATGGCGGAATGTCACTTGTTCCCATGGACAAGGAAGTCTAAATTTGCGGTGTGAAACGTATGCTGCTCAAGCTGTGTCGAGCATTTTGCGATTTTGTGCATTTGGCTGGTGATTCAACACATCAACATCGTTCATGCATTTGCGACCGGTACATGACCATCCCGTCAACTTTTTAGTAGAGGTATGCAACGCGATAGTCTGTTGCGATGCTCCCGGTCAAGATCGCCAGCCCCGAAGGTTTGGAAAATACCCAAGACATGGAGTCGCTGGGCACAGTTCTCGGCACTCAACTCCGCCACACACCTGCGCAATCATCTCTTGACCTCACCTTGCATCAAAATTTGTTCTCCAGAACCCTTTGTGCACTATCTTTATACATGTCGCACACATGATAGTATAGGGTTGCTTGAAAATGTATGAGGCGCAGTGCATACTTTGCACATAGAGCTGAAGTCACAGGTTGGGCGTTGCCCAAGACTGCCGCCATCATGGCTGCGGCCCAGTATTACGCTATTGTGCAAGCCACCACCGGGTTCGCATCACGTTCTTGGACTATCATTGCGTTAAGACTGTGGTGTTGAAAGGTCGACCACCAGTTGAAGTATTAAACCAAGAATGGATCTCACGATGTTCTCTGCCATCATACCACACTCGCTACTCTGCTTGATCTAATTCAAACTATCAGCAATCGATTGCTCCCACGATCGTTACTTCAACTTCAGCATCATGATCTCGGTGCAGAATGATGACTATGCACGAATCTCGGACACCGGAAGTTGTGAGAGAGAGTCAATCGACCATCAACAATACACTCTTCCTGTATTGGATTTTCCGAGTGAGCTTAGGGTTGACGACGTCTTACGACCCTCCGGCATCGAAACATATATAGATGAATCGGACTACTCAATCGAGTCCGGATCCGAATATGATTTCGAAGATGCCGTCAGCCACTTCAGCCAAGAACTCCCTCCTAATGGGTTGAACGACATAAACTTCGATCACGTTGGACCTTGTGAGATACCTACTTCGTACAGCCAGCTACCGCGGACATATAAAAATTCCTTTGGTCCACCGACAGAGTCCAAACAACAGTGCCTGTCGCTGCCATCTGTAAGACGTACACCTACTCGAACTTCTAAGCTGAAGCATTCTCCAAGCCGGCAATCAGTGAAAGATCCAAATCTGGTGACATGGGATGGTCCGGACGACCCCGAGAACCCGCACAACTGGCCTAAACATCGTCGATGGGCATCGACCATCCTGATAGCCATGTTCGCGTTCATTGCTCCGATGGCATCGACCATGGTCGCACCCGCACTGGACACTATTGCAGACGAATTCGATATCCAGTCAGACATCGAGCAGTTCCTTGTCATGTCAATCTTCCTGCTGGCATTTGCCATTGGGCCATTCGTATGGGGGCCCATGAGCGAAGTATTCGGAAGAGTAAGGGTAATGCAGTGTGCGAACCTCATCTTTCTCCTCTTCAACACTGTCTGCGGCTTCGCGAAAACCAAGCAGCAGATGATGGCTTTCCGATTCCTCAGCGGTATCGGCGGTAGTGCACCGCAGGCGATTGGCGGAGGAATCTTGAGCGACTGTTTTCGCGCAGGAGATCGAGGTGCGGCTACTGCCATCTACAGCTTGATGCCATTCCTCTCGCCGGCTGTGGCTCCCATTATGGGAGGCTACTTGACTCAATATACTACGTGGAGATGGGTCTTCTGGGCAACATCAATCTTCGATGCCCTTGTGCAGGTCGCATGCTTCTTCTTGCTGAAAGAGACTTTTGCGCCTGCCATTCTGGCTAAGAGAGCTGCGCATCTACAAAAGACTACTGGCAACACACAGCTGCATACCAAATGGCAGGGTCCCGAGCACTCGATGAAGAAGTTGATCATGAAGAGCCTGGTCCGCCCATTGATCATGCTGGGGACACAACCAGCCTTGCAAGCGATGGCGCTCTTTCGGGCATATCAATACGGATTGATGTACTTGGTCCTGGCAACTTTCAATCGCGTCTTCGAAGGAGCGTACCATCAAAGCGTTGGGCGAGCCAGTTTGAACTACTTGTCTCTCGGCGTTGGATTCGTGATCGGGTTGCAGATATCTGGCTTCATGCAAGACAAGGTGGGTCTCATCCCAACATCCAGCTGAACACAAGCGCTTATGTTTATAACAGATCTACACCTGGTGCAAGACGCATCAAATCGACCCGTCTGCTTCTGTCTTCTCGGTGGCAACTTGGAAACGGATTCACCTTCTGCGCAACGCCGATAGACACAACGACCATAAGAGCCTACTACCAACGTCCGACGCCCGCTCCAACCAGACCTTCGTCATTCCAAGGAAGCCACTACCACGTAAAGACACTGCCCGAAGCCTTGATCACGACCCAACAAAGGGCTTGCCCGAGTACCGCCTCCCGCTTGTACTTCCTTTCAGCCTACTCATTCCCATCGGCCTTTTCATATATGGATGGACCGCAGAGCGGCAAGTGCACTGGGTAGTCCCCAACATCGGCACCTGCATTTTTGCCATCGGACTCATCGTATGCTTCAACTGTGCTCAAGCGTACGTTGTCGACACATACACAACGTATGCAGCTAGCGCTACCGGTGCGGCCGCATTCGTTCGGACTATGGCGGGCTTCTCATTTCCGCTGTTCGCGCCGAAGATGTACGATGCACTTGGAGTTGGATGGGGCAATAGCTTGCTTGGTTTTATCAGTCTGTTCTTGGGATTTGTCGCACCTGTGGTTCTCTGGAGGTTTGGCGGATGGCTGCGAAGCAAAAGCACTTATTGTACGGATTAAGGATTTGGCTGATATGCTGAGCAGTATAGGCAGAGTTTGCACCAAAGCGCGGGCATTCAGGATTCTGATCTTTCCACTCACAGATGAGCATACGCCACCTTGCATCTTGGTAAACCTTCAAAATTCTATCAGTCTCCTGACGGTCACCCAACGCCAACGCGTAACGCGGCTATGCTAAGCATCAGTTGCGAAGTCACACTGTTCGTTAGAGGTCTCTTTGTCTCGACAATTAGATTGTGACAGCTCCTGGGTCTCGAAAGACTGCTGCTATTTTCAGAATCGGCTCCGACACCGACATGAAAGAGACCTTTGTCCTATTCTTCACAAACTTCGAATCCTCGAAAAATTCTACGTATATACTCGCATGGCACTTAGTGGCATAGTCCTCCAGATCAATATCATTACAACCTTTGACACGCGCATATCATATAGTGGATCAATATGTGCGGTTGTAAACGTTCCTTCGGCAACTTCGCCACACCACTGTCTCCGTTCAAGGCTGGATTCCCGAATGGAGACCTCGCCGCTCAAGGGTGGGAAACTCAGCCTGTTGAGCAAGATTTCAGAGCCCGCCCCATCCGGGAACTCCTCGCTGCTGGCAGCGATTTGGCTGGGAAGATCTTCAGTCTGACCAACGAGATCCACCCTATCTTCCAGGAAAGGAACATTTTCGCATGCAAGCATGCGGAACTTGTTCACTGCTTAGCTCCATACTTCGCTAACAATCCTGATCAATTGGCAGACAAGAAAAAGGCTCCGGCGATTGCTTCACCTTATCCGTCATAAAATCCCATGGTGCGCGTCATTCTGCAGCTAGCGACCAAATTTCTCACCCACGAAGATACACTACCTTTTTGGGCTGGTATCCTCGATTGCGCTCGCGGTCCGCGGCAGGAGGTGGCAAGGTTCCACGTTCACCCACGACAAAGGCTGTGTGAGGCCCGCAAGACGGAAACCTTGGAACAACTTAAAGGATTCGCCGATGAGATCCGTATCCATTTCCGGGAGTTTGGAGAAGAAGACGGCGCTGAAGGAACGTCCAATGGTTTTGCAAACAACATGTTTGTTAGTGCGAAAGATCCCGATTTCGACCCAGCGACATACTTTGACCTAACATGTAACCACCTGAGTCTTTCAGCGTGCGACTGTCACAAAGGGGCGGTGTACGCGTTCCGGGATGGTAAGCCTGTGGTCGAAGACAGCCGTTTCCAGCATATCTTCATGAACACTAGGCCGATTATGGGGTTCAATATGAGATCGTCCCAATGGCGGGGATTGTCCATCTGGGATCTGCAAACATCAATCTTCAATACAGCCAGCGTTCTTTGCCATGAGTTGGCTCACGCATTCATGCTGTATCATGTTGGGAGGGATGCTTATATGAATGACGAAAGCATATCAGAGACTGGATTTTCCTGGGAAACTTCGTATTCGGTGGCGTCGTACAGCCATGTCGTGAAAGTCCATCGACAGTCCTCATGCCATGGCCTAACTTGCAAATGTTTGAGTTCTACACGGCAGGATCTTCTAGGATGGGCATCCGATACTTTGGCAAACTCGAGTACACACGCCTCTTGACAGTCTCACCGGCCAAGTATGGCGAATTTCTCCATCAAAGGTTCTGGGACGAAGAGAAACCGGGCAAAGTCTTTAAGAAGATGTGGCTGAGGCCTTATCACGAAGCTCCACAGCACGAGACCGAGTTCACCTATTTCAGCTATGGACACGAGGCGCCTATCGAGGTTTCTGCCAAGAAGCGACGGCTGAGTGAAGCAGCGACGAACCGCGCGCGGGCATATGCCTCAAAATCAAGACGTAGCGAGGGTGTGGCGAGGGCGGATCGCTGGCATCGATGCAGGGAGTTGTTGCTCGAGCGAAAGGCAGACTTCCATGACCGCGCGAAAGACCGGCTGAATGCGCTCTGGACGAGCTGCATACCTGCCACGGGAGAAAAGATGTTCCGGCAGTAGGTGAGTCTCTGCGTGACTGATCAAGGTAAGGTAGGAAAAACACAGGTAAGTCTGCATTCTTCCTCCATTCCCGCTGTACTACTGATGTATTTGTGTGAGCTGGTATTTTCATGTTCGCTGAATCTGTCACGCGTATTATCTAACAGGGTTGAGTGGTGATGGTCCCCTTCTTATCTGTCCTGGAGTACAATCTGGATCTTCGGGTGGAATCTTGATCGCCACAGTGTGTTATGATGTCAGCCAGATATTGTATGACCCGGAGTAATTGTAGGCGATGTTGTGTGCACACAAGTGATGGTGGACAAAATACCAGTGTCAAGTTTCCAAGCAACAAAGGACGCCCTCTCGGAAAGTGTCCAAGGTTTTTCTGTTCTCTGATTGGTCAATTCAAGGTCATCTTCAGCCAGGACGCCGCACGTGCGTGATGCCGGCAGCCTGAGATCTGCAGAGACGGACCAAATTGCCTGTGTCGATCGACTCCTTGTTCATAAACATGCTTCACAACATATCCTTTAAGCTTCCATAGTCCCAAGATCCTTCGAAGGACGGACGTCTTCCATCATGCCATCATTCTGCCTTTTCCGGAAACCTGGCAGCGTATATAAGCCGCTGACCCCCAGCGTGCCAGTCATGTACAAGAGGCCGCATCGTGAACACCCTCCGTTTCTGGTTACAAGAATCATTTGATATACCTGAAAATGCGTCTAGCTGAAGCGCTGTTCTTCGTTGGTTTTGTGTCTGCCTCTTTGGGCGGTGGCAGCACTCTTCGCACTCACCACGATAAAGCACCTCGTGTAAATCTCGATTATGCGACGTACGAAGGAACGACCCAAAGATCAGGCATCAATGAGTTCCTTGGGATGAGGTTTGCTAGCCCAAATATGTTTGCTTGATACCCGCGCTGAGTCTCCCAGATACGCTGCAGCGCCAGTGGGCAATCTTCGGTTTAGAAAGCCTGCGTTGCCTGAACAAGAGCCTGGTGTGGTCGCCGCCAAAGAGGTACGATGCGCGTCCTGTGTTTACAGTGGGGGCTCGGTACTGATGTTGGCCACACTTTAGCATGGCGCTCTTTGCCTCAGTGTAAAGAATCCCTCGTTCAGCTTTCCTACTATCCCGGTCCCATACTCAGAAGACTGCCTCTTCATCGATGTTTACGCTCCAGCCAATGCAACTCGAGGTGGCCCCGGACACGGCCTTCCTGTCATGATCTGGTTCCAGGGAGGAGCCTTCGTGCAGTTGTTCAACCCGAACTACAACGGCACTGGTCTCATCGATGCCAGCGACAGGAATGTCATCGTTGTCAGCTTCAATTATCGGACGGGTCCCTACGGTTTCCTCGCCAATGACAAACTCCGAACGGAAGGTAATTTAAACATCGGCCTACACGATCAGCGAGCGGCGATCAAGTGGGTGCAACTCCATATATCTGCTTTTGGCGGCGACCCGGACAAGATCACTTTGTTTGGAGCTTCAGTTGGAGGAGGTAGCGTCCTACTCCAGCTTCTGGCGTACGGAGGCAACGAGCCTTGCGAAGATGAGGTTCAGTGGAGATCCGGAATCGCGGAATCCGTGTATTTACCTCCAGTTTACACTGTTGAAGAGATGGAGTTTCATTACACCGAGCTTTTGAACAGGACCCAGTGCGATGACTTGGAATGCTTGCGCACACTTTCAACAGACGAGCTACAGTCAGCCAACATTGCGACACCATATCCTGGCCAGGCTAACATTCCTATCTTTGGCTATGGTCCTGTGATAGACGACCAGCTCCTTCCAGACTCGCCAAAGACTCTCCTCAAGCAGGGCAGGTTCGCGAAAGACAAGCCCATGATAATGGGCACATCGCGAACAGAAGGCACAATCTTTGCCCCTCAGGCCGAGAACATCACCGAGGCCAATCATTTCGTCACCACACAGCTTCCAAAACTGACAAATGCAAGCCTCGCCCAATTGCAAGTGTTATACAACAGCACTCCAAGTACTCTTCCTGGCGTCCAAGCAAATATTTCCTCGTTCTTTTACTACGCTGCGAAGCTCTACGGCGATGCTTTGTTCACTTGTCCCACGATCAATTCTGCAACTGCTGTTCAGGGTCAGGGTGTCCCAGTGTACGTGTTCATCGACGACATACGCGACCCCGTGGAAGTCGCCGCTGGATACATCGTGCCTCACACTTGGGAGATCCAAGCCGTCTGGGGTCCAGAATATGCAACACAATACGTCGCACTTCCCGGAGCGGACAGCTATGATGCTGGAAAAAGCAATGCCGGTATCGTTCCCGTGTTACAGTCTTATTGGACACAGTTCGTCACATCTGGAGAAGATCCGAACAAGCCTGGGAACAATACGCCCGTTTTATGGGAAGATTTCGAAGGCGGACGCAGTGTGGTTCTGGCTACAAATCAGACTCGGATGCAGGCAATCGACGAGGACTTGCTGAAGAAGTGTGCATTCTGGGACAGCATAGCGGCCGAGATCGGCCATTGAGCACTTCCTCTCAATTTGGTAAGTATGGATTGCTTGTGATAAATTTACTTGTCTAGAGGTTTCCCTATAGAGTTGAGCAATGGAAAGATTCATTAGAATAACAGAACAGCATAGCTATAGAAAGAAGAGCTTCTGTTCACTCAAGAACCGCTTGCATTGTCACCACCATCTACTTCAACAAAGCATCAAACGGCTGTCCAAGGACAGCACACTGCGCCTCATCTGGGAACGGTGCCATGGTACTTTGCGGCTGTAACAGCATCAGCTCTGGCTTTATCGCATCCACCGGCTGCCAGGGCCCCAATGCCTCAATCGCCGCCAGCGACTCCCAGTATCCTCGGGCCCTCAAGTAGTCCAAATTCGGGTTGGGATCTAGATTCCTTGCAAAGCTAGTCCAATAGTCGACAACAAGCTGTGAGAACGGGATATCATGGGCATCCCTCTCTGCATAGCGGCTGCGAGCAAAAGTGCCAAAGCTAATTGGCAATTCGCCGGCGTGGCATTTAAAGTACTCGAGTTCCGGGTCGCCGTAAGGGTGAGTGGCAGTGATGGGCGCGCCGCAGACGCCTGTGGTGTTGTAGTCTGGTTCTTGGTATGTGCGGTTAAATTCGTAGAAATAGACGCGTGGCCAGATGCCCGTAGATGCGGCGGCGATCGCGGTGAATTCGTCACTACAGCGGAAGCCTCTGTCTGTGGCAACGCGGACTGTGGTGTTGAAGACTTGGTTCACTGGCGTGTTGTTGAACTTTGGACCGGTGCCAAGAGGAAAATCTTCGATGTTCTCGAAGATGGCGGCATTGGTAGCGTTGTTGTAGCCTTGCTTGAAAATGCTTTCGCTGAGGTTCGTACTCGGGATGAGAGGAATGAGAATGCCTTCTTCGTCTCTGTTCACGCCGGTCATAACGACGACAGAAGACGATTGCTTGTTTGCAGCACTTGAATTCAGATTGATGTAAGGACTCGTCAGATATGTGCCGTCAACAACCGGGAAGTTGAAGTTGGTCGACAGATTGATGAGTGCCGTCGCATTGTAGGCTTGTACACAAGCGAGGACATCCGGTGAACTGTTGCAACCAGTTTCGTTGAGTATCTTAGAGGTAGTCTGCGAGATAGCTTGCTGGAGCGGAACGTACGGCTGGAAGTACTGGCTCTGCATGATCGCTCCACGGAATAAACCGATGGCCTTGGGTGAGGCAAGCAGGGCTTGCACACTTTGCGCGCCTGCGCTCTCTCCAAAGATCATGACATGCTCTCGATCACCACCAAATGCGCTTATGTACTTCTGTACCCACTCAAGACCCGAGATCAAGTCTGAGATCCAGTAATTACCGTTGTGGACACCATCATCGAGAGCTAAGAAACCGAGAGTGTTCAAGCGGTAAGCGATGTCCACAACAACCACATCACCACGTGAAGCTTGGTTGCCGCCGTCATTGGTAGGGTTGCTGGCACTGCCGGTCGCAAAACCTCCTCCGTAGATGTAAACCATGACCGGCTTAAGCTTTTTCTTAGGAGGCTTTTGAGTCGCCGGCAGGAATGTCGTCCAGATGTTGAGGAAGAGACAGTCGGTACTGCCATTGTTCGGTGCTTGTAAACATTCCGGTGCAGGATCAATAGCAGGATTGGTGCCAGTCGCATTGGTGTACACGGTGGAGTAGGTGAAGCGCTCAGGCTCTTCGGCAAATCTGACACCGTGAAACTGGAAAGTATAGAAGTCTCGATAGCCGATCAAGGTTTGCTGACCTACTGTCTGAGCTACCTGGCGAGGTGTAGAGGTATCTGCAAAGACATCTGTCGATGCAGGTGCGCTATGGGTGCACAGCGCCGGCAAGCGGGCGTTGCAGTTGACTTTGTGATAGTGGCCGTGGACATCAATGGCCTGGCACTGGTACCACTTGCGGTGACCTCTCCAGGAGACCCGTCTTTCTTCTGTGGTAGACCAGAAGAGCTGGTCTGGAGGAAACCTGCCGGCAAAAACTTCGTACGATAGAGAGCTATTGAGACCGGCATTAAAGTCCTGATACGGCGAGGGTGACCAGAGCGTCTCGCACAGTTTGGCACAAGACTCGACTGCATCACTGTGAGGTCGCTTCGAAACGAGTAGCAGTGCTCCGCTGGTCGTATTGGCGTCACTTGCTGCGGACAATGTTAGCTCGTGATTCTTTACACAGCTCCGTCAATCCAGCTGCAGTAGGTCCCAAGACTGAGCAATGTAATGTGTGGCTAGGCTTACTCCGCAAGTTGTTCTGGGCTAAGAGGGTGATGTCTCCTAGCTGTTTGGGGGAAGGAGTATGAGCTGCATTAGCCCCATACACAAGCAAGCCAAGCAACAGTGATGCCAGTATCGATGGCATCTTGACGATGAGAATTCCAGGGGAGTGGCCACCAGTAAAGCAGCGTCCTTGCTTTATACCATCACAACCATAGAGCTTTCTTTACGCTGTGCCGCGTTCCGCAGATTCGTGAGGAGTACATAGTACTCGGCTAAATGTTAAGCGACCCGCTTCTTGCCCGCTTCGATGACAACGACCTCCTCTTACGATTACCATCGCTACCGTAACGCAGTGTGTCGTAACTACAGTCATGAGAATCGGATCGGCCACTGTGGTGGTTGATTGGAGCTTGTTAATCTGCCTTGTCTGAAGTCGTTCCCGCAGACCTGGTACAGCCTGAAGTCCACCATCGTCACCGTAACGTCCGTACATACTGTTAGTGACGCAGTCTCACACTTGCATGCATGGAACAACGGGGCGTTGATGTAGGATCAGTGCTACAATCAGAGAATCGTTGCGAAGCGCCTTAGTAGGAATAACGGTCTCATACCTGCAACATATGGAATCAACAAAGCCAAAACCCGATAAACGGGTGATCAGACAGACAACGCCTTGAACTTGAGCATCAAGAACTTCCCATCCTTACCCACTGGCTCGGCAAGATATCCTCCATTGTGTACCATTCCTTCATCATCCACCAACTCGGTCGAGAACTGACCCCAGATCGAAACCATTACGTTCTTCATTTCAAGCGTCGCCAGATTGCTTCCCACGCACATACGACCACCGCTCCCGAAAGCCCAGAACCATTTGCCCATCTCGCGTAGCTGTGCCTCATCGGCTTCCAGCCAGCGAGAAGGCTGCCAGGTATCTGGCTCGGGATATACGTCGGGATTGCGGTGGAGTGACCATGCTTGGGACTGTACGCGAATGCCAGCAGGGAGGTTATTTAAAGTGCCAATAGAAGCTGATGGGGGTGTCATGCGCGGCTGGTTGCCTGGTATGGCGGCATGGATGCGGAGAGTTTCCATCAAGCAAGCGTGGAGATTGGGAAGCTGATCGATCTGCTTTGCATCTTTGCTACCTTGCAAGCCGGAGATCTCTTCGCGAAGCTTGATCTGCCAGACAGCGTTTGGAGGGCGGCTTAGCTCCCATGTCAGCCAGGTAAGAGTAATGCTGGAAGTGTCGAAGCCCGCAAGGACGTGGTCGAGCATCTCGCTTGCCATGTCTAGACGGTGGGATTGGATGATTTGGGTTTCCGATACGTCAAGCTCAGATTTGCCGGCATCTTTCAATAGAGATTGTCGAAGTTGAGCGTAGACCGTAGGATAGTCTGCTGCAGACGTAGTAGCCTTCTTCTCGGACGCCATGGCAGTCATGCTTCGCTCAGCTTTATCACACATGGCCAGGATCCAAGCCTCGATGTCTCTGTTCGCCTTTGCCACCCATGACGGCACCACTAGGCCCAGCAGTCCGAAGCGCTCCAGCCACGAAGTCAAATTGGGCAACTCTTGCGGCCAGAACGTATGGATTTGTCTAGCCTTGTAGTCCTTCAGAAAATTGGCTGCGTACTCCGGCTGTCGAATGAAATCGCTCGCGTTCTCGAGGCCGAAGACATACGCAGCGACAACGTCCATGGTGATAGAGCTGAAGATGTCATAAACTTCAACAGGCTTGTCAGTCTCCGCGATGGCTTTCAATCTCGGAGTCAGTCGCTCGTCTAGCAATATGTGCGAAATAGCGGCCACAGCTTCGCTGCTTTGCAAGGTCGACTTCGCGTATATGTTGCTCATCATACGCTTCCGCTTTGAGTGAGGATTTCGCTCTGGCATTGCGAACATTGGCTGAACGCCATAGTTGCTGAAGACATTGGAGTACCAGTCTCCTTTATCGTAGCCGCCACCATAGATTGTGCGAATGCCGCCTTCAACACAGTTGACAGAGAGCTCGTTTGGTGCTAGACGGATGATTGGGCCAAGGCTTCGGTGAGCTTCATGGACAGTTGGGGTGTCGTTCTGCACGAGCCGGTGGTATAGGATCCATAATGGCGAGAAAGGAGTACTCCAGTGAGCATTGGGAACCTTTGACAGAGGAGACAGGAAGACAGGAAAGATGAGAAAGCGATAGATCGGAAGTCCCAGTAGGAGACAGCCGGCTATCGTAGGGATGAGTGGTAGGGACATGGTGTTGGATGGCTTGTGTTTCGCTAAAGAGGTCCAAGGAGGATGCGATGAGTTGGAACAGGGAGAGTGTTACGAGGAGACCTTGACCGATCAGAGTGCTGATCAAACTGACTCACCTACATACTTCGGGTAGTACAATGGCGAGAATGGGTTTTACGTTATCAGTATCGCTCTTCATCCAGGGCATTATTGCTCAAGTAGGAAAGGCAGTTGCGGGGAAGGTTACACCAACACGCCCTTGAGTGATAAGGGACGGCACGTGACCATGCGCGCCTTCCCCGGATCGTAGTCATCGATTGGAGTCATGAAGTGACGTAGGGGAAGCGGGAGCCTGGAGATTTTGGTATTACATGTAGGTACATGTTTACAGGTTGTCGATCAATTTATTCTATATTACTACTACTTTGGCATATTCAGGCTTTTGTATCACAACACGCCTACCATGCCAACAACAGCGCTAACCGACCTACCACCTGAACTGCTAGATCACATCACCACCTACCTACCAACAGCGAATTCTCTTGCGAATCTCAGCCGGACCAACAGAGCTCTACATACCTTTGTCGAGAAAAGCGCATGGCGAACATTCTCGGACCTACACTTCCCCTCGCTATGTCCCAAGACCTCACCATCATGGAAGCTCACCGCGCGAACACTCACTGGTCAATCGCGAGCATGGGACCGTCGAGCTTTTGTCGCGAGATATGTCGAGCCGCATGGCGACATCACAGCGTTTCCTGGCAAGAGGAAAGTGGACCGATGGAAGCCACCGAGAGGACAAACGATTGGCTTCACACCACACATGGGTGTATATGAGCAGATTACCAAGGGTGGTGGGAAGAGAGAAATATTGGCGTACAGTGCCGGAGCGGAAGTATGCGTGAGGACAAGAGAGTGGCGGACTGGCAAGAATGGCAAAGAGAAGGACAAAGTCAACTGGCGGACGTACAGGCCACTTACTGCTTATGAGGGAAGGGATGATGTTACAGCTGTGCACCTTGTACGGCCACAAAGTGGTGAAAAGGGCGTGAAAATGATCACAGGAACGGCAAATGGTGACTTGCAGATGTTGACCTTGCCCGACGTTGCGGCAGACGACACCGAAAAGGAGAAAGTATACCTCACAACTCAAGGCCAATCCGTACGGTCTTCTAGCCTATTGCAGCGAGAGGGACGTCCGGATTTGCTCGCTGCAGAGGTTGGAGATTCTAAGATCTGCCTATATTCGCTTGAGGATGGTCAACCAAAGATCTCACCAAGCAGCCAGATAGACATAAAGAGTGCAGCGCAAGAAAATGGCGATGTGCTCAGCAAAGCATATCGACCTTGGTCGACGAACTTCCTCTCGGGATCCCATCTTGCCATTGGACTCGGCCCTAGCGCAGAACCCATACACATATACACTCTTACACCTTCCGGCATATCGAGTGATTATGTTCGAAAGTTCACACTCTCCGACCACGACCTGGAAGATCGATCAGATGAAATCGCACCAGGCGGTGTTGCTAGAAAACCGATGAGTTCAGTGTATCCGGTCATTCCACTGCCACCTTCTTCGGCAACCAGTTCCAGCCAAGATGGTCAGGTGTTCCTATCCGGTGCCTACGATGGAATCATTCGTCTCCACGACCTGCGTTCACCGCGAGATGTTGAAGGCACCTACATCGATCCGACGGACGACAGCGCGATCTACTCTCTACTTCCTCGTGGTCGTGAAACACTTCTTGTTGGCACCAACAGACACAATTTACTCAAGATCTTTGACATGCGTCTAGGATCAAAGTGCTACTCCTACCTCAACGCGCAACCATCAGATACAGTCGCAACGTCGACCGATCAACGAAAGCAAGACTGGTCTCTTTTCCTCAAGCCGCACAGTGGCTCTTCAAATGCTGCCAATTCACGCAGCGACTGGCGCTCGCGTCGTACAGCAGAAAGCAGCATCTACACTCTCGCATCACCCTCTCCATACTCGCCACACATTTACGCTGGAATCGAGAACAACGTCGTCGAGCTTGCGTTCACGGACATTCTGGACCCTCACGCCGACCCTTCTTACTTCAAACCTTGGAGAGTGGGTGTCAACGGCAAAAAGGAGCACGAATGGAATGGCTGGAAGACGAAGGATGTGATTGATCTGGCTTGCTACGATCAAAGAGCCGATATGAAGCTTTACGCCCAGAGGGGACTGGCGGAGACGGTGCATACCAGGGACCAAGCACTAGATGATACGGTCACTGGACTGGACCGAAGGTGGAAAGTCGGCGGAAGCTGAGAGGTATTAATATATGGGTCCCAACATACTTACATGTATACATATAGAGATCCAAACCCATCATCAGGGTATAAAACCCTAGTAACCATATTCTCGATGCAGTGTACACCCTCATCTTTGGCAACATATAGATTGAGTTCGCAACCCTCCTACGGTTAAGAATGCTAAGTATGAGTCTTGATTGTTGATTATCGAATGTAACTTGATTAGATGTCGGATTGAGACGCCATTACAGATTTTCCCAGCCAACAAGCATAAATTGTTCATGGTGAACGGCTTTTTCTCTAAGTCAAAACCTCTACCCCGAGACTACCATCGCACCGTCACTGTACTGTGTTTCAAACAATGGGTAGATCGATAGATCTCGTAGTTTCCTTAGTTCACTCCATTCGATTTTACGCCAGAGAAGCGAGTTCGTGTGCATCTCGGCATCGAACCACAGATATTACCATCAATCCCCAGCCTCTCCAGACATTCTAGAACCCATACATACAAACCAACTAGGTCACAAAGTCCTCTTTCTGTTGCCATCTGGGCAATCCACACCCCAAAATTCATCCCCAAACAAAACAGACGAGCAGTCTTGTTCCCACAGCCGCCGAAAAGGCAAAAGAAACTGCCGCTTCTGTGGATCGAACACAGTACCTCCAGAAATCGCATGTAATGCGGGACTCAAGTGAACTTCAGTCTGGCGCTCTCCCAGGTGAGCTAAAGCGGCTTGATTCATGATGCTAACTCCATTTCCGGAACACTAGTAGCTTTCAACAAGCTCTCGCTA
>Ga0265797_10004050_pt1 | contig 22788 bp, 17 predicted proteins | sample P2T30metagenome_FD_192433 | JGI IMG/M metagenome (GOLD analysis project Ga0265797, IMG submission 192433) | Plant litter microbial communities from East Loma Ridge, Irvine, California - P2 T30 | ecosystem: Environmental > Terrestrial > Plant litter > Unclassified | place: USA: California... | reverse complement strand
GTCAAGAACTATCCTTCCATACCACATTGACAGACTTGGACAATTTCGAGCCGATGCGGTGAAAAGAAATCGCCATTGTTTTCGTCGACAATGGCTTTCACGCCTGGTCGTGCCAGCCATGTCGCAAAATTAAAACCGCAAAACGATTGGGAAAGACTTGACACAGTACCATTAAGCTGGATGATTGTTCATTGATACACACAAATCCCCTGATGGGCCGGCTCACACGATTATCACCTCTAGGCTTCTTGACAAGCATCTGCGCAGCCTTTTGCTCCTCCAGCCTTGTATCATCAATATGAGTCTTCTCTGATGGCACAATGTCCCATCCTTGCACCCATCGTCGCTGCCGCCGGGCATTTGTCATGTTATTCCGATAAAGTTCTTCTGTAACGCAAGTACGAAAGCATCCAAGGATCCGCTTGGTCGGAGACCGTTGTGCCTGCTGTAGGTTTGCGAGAGGGGTTACATACCTCCTCTCCTCCGCTGATAGCAGCTTTGCTGACTTCGCTCTTTTCACTCTAGCAGGCTGACATAGACCCACCAGTTCCAAACATGGAGTACGACACAGAAGTCGACATCGACCGCAAACAATGCCGTCGTGTGGTTCCCATGAAGGTTCTTGCCCTTGGATGCGGACGAACCGGCACAAAATCTCTCAAGCGGGCGCTGCAGATTCTGGGCTATGAGGACACTTACCACATGGCGAACTGCTCTGGCAAATACCCACGAGATTGTGAAATGTGGATTGAGGCTCTGGAAGCAAAGTACGACGGCAAGGGAACTTTTGGTCTAGAGCAATGGGACCAGCTCCTGGGACACTGCATGGTAGGACGATCGGACCCGCAGTCTCACAAACAATTTATTGTGCTTACCACCAATTCCAGGCCGTGACTGACTTCCCAGCTGCTTGCTTTGGACCAGAATTGATCGCTGCCTACCCAGATGCTAAGGTCGTCCTGACGACCCGTGATCCTGATGCATGGGTCGAATCGATCCGGGCGACTCTCTACTGGAGATACAACGACAAAGTTTTGTACTGGCTATCCTTCGTGGATTGGGGCCACCGCCTGTGGGCCCCGATGTATGCGATGATGTTTTCGCGTTTCTTTGAAGGGGATTTCGACAGAAACGCGAAACGAGTTTTCGAGCAGCATTCTGCAGAGTTGAGATCTCTTGTCCCAGCTGGAAAACTCTTGGAATACGATGTACGAGAGGGGTGGGGACCGCTTTGCGACTTCTTGGAAGTAGACAAGCCAGATCAACCTTTCCCTTCAGGCAACGACAAGGAGAGCTTTCGTTCGTCTAGTAGAGCGAAGGACTGGATGAAAGCTAGGAGATTTGCGAGAAAAATGTGCTTAGCAGCAGTGGCTGTAGTTGTGTGCGGTAAGATGGTGAAACGTGTATGGTAACAGTGTAGTTAGCAGGCGCAGTTTGTGGTCATTTGATATGTTTCAAGTACGCGTCTCCACCGATCTTCTTTGCCAATTTTGTCAACTCCCAGAGGTCTCTTCATATCGCCCTCATCGTCATCTTCAGCTGTTCCCTCCATCTTTCCCTTCAGTGGGGGACTTTGCGGTAACACGCCCCTCCAACAATCTACAGATCGCGCCACTCTCCAATTGTCCATGACAACTTCATACGATCGGGACAATTGGTAACCGCTCACATCATGTAATCACAAGCCCGCTGCCCCGATCAGCGCGCGTTGAACAGTCATCAACTCCCTCATCCGAGCATGATACTCTTGATCGTCGCTGCGAATTTGCTGTGCAACAGCGTCCAACATGTCTGCAGCAATACCGATCAGTCCTGCGCCGCCTAGATGATTGACGAAGTAGTGGTCCTCGCATAAATCCGATGCATGCCTCATGAAAAGCTCGATCAAGCTGGCGCGTAGTGGATCGTCAAGTGCATCGGTTCTTGCCCTGACCTCTCTCGCGACTTCGATGAAAGTCCTCGGTGTCAGTTGTAGGTCGAATCCGCCCTCTGCAACTGTTATGAAGTTTTCCAAGGCATACTGGCTTAGGTCTTCCATCTGGTAGTAGTCGGCTAGGCCGTACATTCGGGCGTGGGTGATCAGCTTGTGTTGCTCATGGACGACCTTGCTCTCGTTGTCTGAAGCCGTGCCTTCGCCACCTAGGTCAAGGGTGTATGCTTCATCGGAGCTCCAATCCAGATACTCAGAGTAGCCATCGTCAGAATCCTGAGAATCCTGCGAAGATGCAGTGGGTGTGCTGCTACTTGCCTGTGCGGCTCTGTCTGCAACGGCAGCAAACCTTTCGCGTAATGAATGTGCAGCTGCTTGCCTGTACGACTCTGTTTGCAACGGCATCGGCGGCTGCAGAGGCAGCAGCAAACCTCTCGCACCTCTCACGCCTCTGCTAAAATCATTCATCTGGTCCTCCAACTTCTCCAATTCGGCTGCTGTCTTCTCCGCCTTTGTATTCTCCGCCTCTGTCTCCTCAACCTCCGCATTCTCCGCCCTTCTTTTCGCCTTTTCCATCTTCTCTTGCATCTCTAACAACCACAAGTGAGTCGGACGCTTCGTCACCAGGTACGCCCCTGCGTAAATAAATTGAACCATCAACTCCACGGTATCGCTGTCGAATTCCTTGTGCTCGATGACTCCGGTATGTCTCTCTCTCATGTCTATTGCGCATGCTGCGGTCAGGACCGGGGAGTGTGAACATAAGATGGACTTGTGGACTTTGAACTGTCGGCCGTCGCGACAGACGATCATGAGGTCGGGATCATCATTGGTCAAGATCGTGTTGATAATAGTGATGGTTTCCATGCTTGGCTGGCGTGTCGGTGTCGGTGTCGGTGTCGGTGTTGGGTTTGATGGTTGTGGTAAGATTGTTGATGGGTATTTATCTGTCAGTAGTCCTTTGCTTGAGTTAGCTGCTATACAAAGACATTTTCGTGTCATGTTTGCACGACATAAAGAGAAGAGCCTGCGAAGTTCTTTACTGCCAATTCTGTGCTCGCCTTCTAGAGGCTATGCATGTTTGTTGAGGTGTTACTGCAAGAAAGAGCAGCAGGGACTCGAGCTGGGAAAACTGCATTTTAATATGTGACCTGAAGCACTCTCTTTGACCTCACGGTCTCGTCGTACGTGCTCGCTATCGCACGTTGGTACCACTTGGTCCGCTTCCGCTCTCCCAATTCCGTAGTAGTACAACAATCGTCACACCAGATAGCCTCATTCGGACTCCATCATTACCTCAGGCTACTCATACTTAGCCACGATGGCTTTCAGGTCCTTGTCGACCTGCACCCAGGCAGCTTTGACGGACGGAAGGAATTGCTTGAGGTCGGCTCTGGCCGCCAGTTCCGCCTCATCCACTACCTCTTCGCTGAGTAGCCCGTCCATACTTTCGTACACTTGGTCGAGAATGCACGAGATGGACTTGCTCAAGTTGTCTCTGACGTGCTTTTTGTCCGCTGAACCGAACGACCTTGAGGTTCCGCGTTGAAGGGAAGCGAAAGGCGACGAAGATGATGTGTTGGAAAGGACGCCACCAATACGATCAATAGAGCGTTGGGTGACGCCGGTGCCTTTGTCTTCTTTGCACGCTTGGTACACGGGCCGCATCTTGTTGGTGAAGGGGTTCCTCATGCTGTCCTGGCTTATGTCCATCAGAAGTTTACTGATATCGTCAGTACACGTGTTGAAGGTAGAAATAAGCCGAGAAACTTACGCGGAGTCCTTGTGGTACTCTGCCGCGTCAGAGGTGAAGGCATAGCGGATACCGCGGATGTAGGTCTCAATCGAGGAAGCCAGATCATCTTTCGGGAAGTTCGCTGGAAAGTCTAAAGTGTCGTCAGTACGCCGAAGCTAGCGAGTAGAAGCAAGAAAGCATAGATACCTTCAATGCCTTTGCTAAATTTGTTCAAGTTGGCAACGATCCCACTCTCAAGGTCTCCAGTGAGCTGTGCGCGAATCTTTCCAAGTGAGTCCAAGCTGGCGACAATCACATCCTTGAAATATTTCATGAAATTCTCATTCCATGATTCCTTCGGACACAATTTGGTGGCATGGTTTCCTTCGTTGCGGATGAAAGCCGCGATCGTCTTCCAGTGCTTATTCTTCTTTTTGGCTAGCTGTTCTAGGGAAGCCTTCGATGCTTCAGGCATGGCTTGCTGCAAAGTGCCTTCGATCATAGTCTGAAGGCTGTTGGCAAGGCTGGAGAGCCTGGTATCGACCATGGCCGGAAGCGCGTCTCGTGGTCGGCTTGCTAAAGCAAGTAGCTCCACTCGTCGGTCAGTCGGAGCGGTCTTAAGTAAGAGTTCGAGCTCTGTGAGCATGGCTTCGACGTCGTAGGTGACGTACTTTTCAAGCGTGTTCAGCAGCTCGAGCGCCACCAGGGCAATGGTGTTGGCGCGTAGTCTGGGGATGCCAGTGGTCTCAGCGGTTAATCTAGGCCCACGAATGCCGGCCCGATTCAATCCGGTGTAATGGGAGTTTGAAATGCAGTGAACCTCTAGCACATGGCTAGGTGGTAGATGACTCTGCATGGCGTCCTGCATCTGTTCTGTGACCAAGGCATTTCTGGTTTCAACGAGGAAGGCAAAACGTTCTGCTTCGACACGCGCGAAGTCTCTGGTCAGTCCTTTGAGTTGTTCTTCCTCTTCGCGGACATCCATCATTTGTTGTTTCGTGGCCCTCTTCTTCTTTCTTTTGGTTTTCGCAATCTCAGCTTTCAGGGCCGCAATCTCGATTTTTTTCGCTTTCATCCGGTCGCTTAAGGCCACGTACGGGCCAACGTCTTGATCTTCTTGCTTGAAGTGATTCACGAGCTTTGTCTCTGAACCAATGATACCATCGTCGGAGTGCGTGCATATCACACAAAGCTTATCAATCTTGCCGTAGCGTGATAGTAGCTGGAAGACCGTAGCATCATCCACCGCGCGACTGATCGGCGCAACTATCCAGATGTAGTTGCAGCTTCTAATGAAATCGTGCGTAAGCTCCACGCGAGATTGGTTCGTGTCAGAGATGCCTGGAAGATCGATGAGCGTTACTTTCTCGAGCACTCTCGAGTCGCGCACGCCGATGGTGACGTGTCGTAACAGAGGCCACAAAGACGCTTCGTCAAACGTGCCGGTCGAATTCATCAGAGGATCGATCTTGGTTCGTAGTTTTGCAAGCGTCTTTGCTTCATGGTAGGCCGTGTAGTTCTTCTTGGCTGTGTCCTTCAGCTTTAGTTCGCAGCTTATCGCGAGTTCGTCCAAAAGCGAGTCCTGCTGCGTGTACATTGACTTCATATACCCAACGGCCGCACTCTTACTTCCAAAACTCGGGTTGTCACAGAAAAGGGTACGTAACACTCTCAAGGCGTTCGAATGTGCCTTCTTCGCCGACATCCGGGTGTCCTCATCCCAATCGTCGTCTGCTTCAAACGCGAATGTGTTGTAATCCTTGATCGTCTCATGGAGTTGACGATTCATGCCATCAGAGTGTAAGTACTGGAACGAAGCCGCGAAGTCCAAAGTCTGACCAGTGAAAGCGTCTTTGTACTCTGTTGGGACACAGGTACAACTCTGCCCACCACTCAAGGATTTGGCGAGATCGGCTTTGCCAGTAATCGCATTCAACAGCGAGCTTTTGCCCGCTCCGGCGCACCCGAGGATAGCGATCCTCATCTTGGGCGTTTCTGGTAGATTGTAAAGCTTCTGGGCCTTACTGATGTGAGATTTGAGACTTGAACAGCCATGCTCTTCAAGTTTGACCAGTACTTGCTGTGGGATCGCTGTGATTCTCTTTTCAATTTCATCGATATTGTCGTCGTAAATCGCGCATTTCGGAAATGGCTCAGCCGAATCGCCGTGGGTCGGAATATCGGAGAGCTCCTCAATAACATTCTCCTCGTCCTCTTCATCCTGAGACTGGTCGTCATCATCGTTGTCCGAGTGCTCGTAGTCGTAAGGAACTACAGGGCTGGGCTCGACTGTAACGTTGCCCTCATCATGAAATAGTTCATCCTTTTGATGTTCATCCTGCTGGTGTTCATCCTGCTGGTGTTCAACCTGTTGGTGGTCATCCTCTGAGCCTGCGTCGTCCGCCTCACGCTTGCGCTTCAAATCGAGCTTGACTAACTGGCCTTGCACGCTCGGCGCAGGCGACGCCATGTTTGGTGGATGGTGTTTGGTTATCAGTGTAGCTATGTGGACTATGGGGTGCGATCCAAGAGGGGAATTTTGGTGTAGATGAAAGCGAATATGGGAAGTGGGCAGCAGCAGTTATAAACAACAGATGCAGCATTGGCTCGTGATTAATTCACACACCAGTATTGATCGTTCTTGTGACCTTTACTTACATGTAAGCTTTTATCTTGTCGAAACAGTAAGCATGTGCGCTTCACGGGCTCGAAGTGGCTTCATTGGCTCATGATGTACGTGCATCATTGCGAGGTACCTTATGCCTAGCAGAGTAGACAGCCCGCATGATAACGCTGGCAAAGCGCGGCAGCCAGAATGTCAAAGTCTTAGTACGGTATCGTGTTTGATGAATAGGTGGACGAGTTCGAGTTCTGTGCTTGGATGGCTGGCTGGAGAAAGGCCGAAGAAGTCGTCGGCCAAGAAGCTGACCAAACTTCGGCCACCCTCCTCAGGCAAACGGCAGTGGCTACCTACTGCGCCATGTACTCTAACGATAACATATCTTACCACACCACATTCCGGACCCTGAACAGTACCACATAGCGAGAGGCCATGCAGTAGCACTGACGTGACAACCTGCCTCGCCTTGCGCGCACATTCAAGTTACCTGACCGTCACGATGTTCTGCCTCCGCAGTTGGGTTCCACTGCTCATCTTCCTGTAAGGACTATTCCACTACAAACCAGCCGAATATATGCTTATTGTTTCTTCAGCACGAACGCCTCACCAATCTACGTCCTACTCTTCTTGACCGGAACTTACTGGCTGCAGAGACCCTGCGTCTACTGCTCGATCCTCCTCTTCGTCCTCGTCTTCTCCCTCTTCGATTTCCACGCCGACTGGTTTGAACCACGATGGTCGAGCGGCTTGATTGCGCCTTCAGAAACGGCATCGTCCTACCTCAGCGGCAATGCGACAATTACGGAGACACTTATGGAGACGGCGGGGATGGCTGTCACGGCGATCAATGGCACAGGCGGCTCCTTAGCCAGCACAGCAATGGAAGGAGTTAAGAAACGGGTTGAAGACGGGGGACTCGGTGCGACAGCAGGTGGGAGTGGATTCGAGCTGGCGAGAGGGTTCCTGGAGAAGAAGCAGTTCCGGATACCTTGTGTCGACGTGGTGGTACGGTTATGAGCTGGGTGGAACACGGCATCAGGACACGCATGCATTCACGATTGTTGAAATATATTACGGCTCTGGGGATAGCGGATTGGAGGCATGAACGGCGCATTGCATTGCTCGGAGTTTGTGATTTTGGTGTAATTACACAGCTAGCCCACGGGCTGCCCTTGGACGCAACCTACCTAGTTTTCAAGTATGGCGACCTACATATCTGCATAAAAGCAGCTTCATCTTGCGGCATGCCTTGCCTAAAACATTATTCAAATACATGTACATCCATGTGTCGGCTTCACTTGACGATCACGTGCCATTTCCGTCTGGTCTCGGCTCTCCGCTAGGGGCAAGACAAGCTTTATGGCCAAACTCAGGGTGTTCTACCCTGGTTGTGATCATGAACAACACGCTGGTTCATGATTTCCATCTGTAAAGTATTCCGATGAGGACAATGAGAGGAGTGCCATCGGTGGCGAGGTCGCTGGCGCAATGTAACAATGGGTGGGTCGCGCCTTCGATCGTCCAAACACGGAAGGTGGCATTCTGTTTGGCAACCGCGGGGTCGATCTCGTCTTGTGCAACGCCCATAGCTGCCAACAGAGGCACGCCTTTCACTTCACGCCGCTCTTCCATCCAATTGTTGTCCAGAGCCTGGAACAACAACATCAGATCCTGCTCCAGCCACGCTTCCAGTAGCCTCGTCAAGATGGCAACCGACCGTGATATTCTGTCCGACGAGTACGTTTCCAGTCTTTGTCTACACCCACGAGCGGGACAATCAGAAACCAAGGTCGCTAACAACATTTCCTCTAGTGTCAAGCCCACCAACTACGACATCTCCCTCTTCGATCTCCAGCCTCATGCACCATGGACCTACCAAGGTCGCGTAGCAATTGATCTTGCCGTCAAGAAGTCTACCAAGTCTATCACCCTCAACACCCACGAGCTCAAGGTCCACTCTGCTGAGGTCGCTCTTGATGCTGGCAAGACCTCTTCCACTATCAAGGCCTCCAAGATCAGCTACGATGAGAAGAACCAGCGCTGCACGCTCGCCTTTGACCAAGAGCTTTCGCAGACCGAGAAGGCGGTTTTGACTATCACCTTCGAGGGCACCATGAATAACACCATGGCTGGCTTCTACCGTTCCAAGTACACGCCCACCATCGAGGCCTCCAAGGGTGTCGCCAAAGACGACGAGCACCACTACATGTTCTCCACCCAATTCGAGTCCTCAGACGCCCGCCGCGCCTTCCCTTGCTTCGACGAGCCTAACCTTAAGGCCACTTTCGACTTTGAGATGGAGGTTCCTGAGGATCTGACCGCTTTGTCAAACATGCCCGAGAAGGAGGTCAAGAAGAGCAAAAAGGCAGGGCACAAGATCGTCAGCTTTGATCGCACACCAATTATGTCGACATACTTGTTGGCGTGGTCATTTGGTGACTTCGAATACATCGAGGATTTCACCAAGAGAAAGTACAACGGCAAGACATTGCCCGTCAGGGTTTACACCACTCGTGGCCTCAAGGAGCAGGGCAAGCTGGCTCTGGAGAGCGCCCACCAGGTCGTCGACTATTTCTCTGAGGTAGGATGTTCAGTACACTTGACGCGAGGAATTAAGCTGACAAGTGCATGTAGATCTTCCGCATTGACTACCCCTTGCCCAAGGTTGATCTGCTTGCTGTTCATGAATTCGTAAGTCTCACAGTGCGGTGATGGGTTGCGGCAGACGCATTCGTACAATGGCTGATACGTTCAGCCCATTATACGTCTCTCCAAGCGAACAACACCATCGCTTTAATCTCTTCTCTTCCATCTCGAGTCTTCGCTGACCTTCGTCTTCTAGTCACACGGCGCCATGGAGAACTGGGGCCTCATCACCTACCGTACCACCGCCGTCCTCTTCGACGAACAGAACTCTGACCAGAAGTACCGCAACCGCGTCGTCTACGTCGTGGCTCACGAGCTTGCTCACCAATGGTTCGGCAACCTCGTCACCATGGACTGGTGGAACGAGCTGTGGCTCAACGAGGGTTTCGCTACCTGGGTCGGCTGGTATGCCGTAGATCACCTTCACCCCGACTGGAACGTCTGGGGACAGTTCGTCACCGAGTCTATGCAGATGGCATTCCAGCTTGACGGCCTGAGGACTTCTCACCCTATTGAGGTTCCTGTCAAGAACGCACTCGAAGTCGACCAAATCTTCGACCACATCAGTTACCTTAAGGGAAGCTCTGTGATCCGCATGCTGGCTGCTCACCTTGGGGTCGAGACTTTCCTCAAGGGAGTTTCTGACTACCTCAAGGCACACCAGTACAGCAACGCAAGAACTGGAGATCTCTGGAGTGCTCTCAGCCAAGCTTCTGGACAAGACGTGAAGGCATTCATGGACCCGTGGATCCTCAAGATTGGTTTCCCAGTCGTCACTGTCGCCGAGGAGCCCGGTCAGTTTAGCGTGAGGCAATCCCGCTTCCTCAGTGCAGGTGATGTCAAGCCTGAAGAGGACCAAACTACCTGGTGGATTCCCATGGGTCTCAAGACTGGACCCCAAGCCACCGATGCCAAGCGCGAACCTTTCACTGCCAAAGAGGACACATACCGCGACATCGATACCAGCTTCTACAAGGTCAACAGCGACCAGACTGGCTTCTACCGCACCAACCTTCCCCCACAGCGTCTCGTCAGCCTCAGCAGTGCGCTTGACAAGCTGTCCGTAGAGGACAAGATTGGTCTCATTGGAGATGCTGCTGCGCTCGCAGTCTCTGGCGATGGTACCACCGCAGGCGTACTCGCATTCTTGGAAGGGTTCTCGAGCGAGGACAACTACCTTGTCTGGAGCGAGGTTCTCTCAAGCCTTGGCAAGATCCGCTCGGTGTTTGCCGACGACAAAGAGATCAGCGAAGGCCTTCGCAAGTACACTCTCAAGCTCGTCACCGCTGCAACGGACAAGGTCGGCTGGGAGTTTGCACCTCACGACGACTACCTCAAGGGCCAACTCCGTGCCCTGCTTCTCCTGACTGCCGGTCTTGCTGGACACGAGGGTGTTGTTGCCGAGGCCACCAAGCGATTCGATGCGTTTGTTGCTGGCGACAAAAAAGCTATCCACCCTTCGCTTCGTGGCGCAGTCTACAAAATCGGCATTAAGAACGGTGGCAAGCCCGCCTACGAGGCCATCAAGAACGAATACCTCACGACCACCTCGATCGACGGTCGCGAGATCACCCTCCAATCGCTTGGCAGGGTGCAGACCGCGGAGCTGGCCCAGGACTACCTGCAGTTCGGCTTCAGCGGCAAGGTCGCCGTTCAGGACATGCACAGCGTCGGTGTGTCGCTCGCGAACAATGCCAAGGTCCGCAATGAGGTCTGGTCATACATCAAGGCCAACTGGCCGATGATTCGTGAGCGCCTCGGTGGCAACATGGTCGTGCTGGAGCGCTTCTTGCGCATGTGTCTGCAGAAATACGTCTCCTTCGAGATCGAGAGCGATATCGAGAAGTTCTTCAAGGACAAGGACAACACTGGCTACGACCGTGGTCTGGCTGTTGCTGGAGACACCATCAAAGGCAATGCCAAGTACAGGGAGAGGGATGCGGAGACAATTCGCTCGTGGCTGGATGCGCACGATTACCTCAAGTAGAAGCTGAAGACGCCGTGGGTCCAGCTCGCGGAGCTATAAAAGTATGCAGGTGTGTTAGATCGTCCATCGCCTTTAATATCTTCGCACGGAATGGCATACATCGAATCTGATGCTTTCACTCTCAGCTATACATATGTATGTGCAGTGCCGGGAGTCCCGTGCCTTGTGTCCTTGAGGTGTTTTGAAGGTGGGATGGAGGATCGGAACGTCAACATTAGGTAGCTACAGAAACCACATGTAATCGTCTGTGAGGTGCTCCACAAATCCCGGCTCTCTCGGAGAAGCGCTATATCGTACAGCTCACTTCCTCAAACAAGCCGTAATGGCAGCAACAGCAGCTAGCGTTCCCTCGGGATCTTTCACACAGACCGTCTCCATCCCCATCTCCTTGGCCGGGTAGTCATTGCCACCAGGGAAAATCGCGTCGCCGATAAACATCATCTGCTCCAATGGAATTCCACTCGCCACATTTAACCTCCGCAACCCATACCCCTTGTCCACTCCCTCCTTGGTGATATCAATTGAAGTCGCGCCACCCATATTGATCGACAACCCAGGCAAGCGCTGTTTCAAATCCGCCTGGATGATTTTGCGCTTCGCGAAATCGGGATCCCACACCTCCTTCGCATGGACAGGAGCCTGTTGTCCCAGCGCAGAGAAGGTGATCTGGCTCCCGCGATCCTCGATCCTCTCGCCCCATGTTTGCTCCGGCACGAAGCCTGTCGCCTCGAGCGAAGCGTGGAAAGCGTCGATGATCTCGGCGCGCTTCTCGGGCGTGAAGAGCTCTGCGTAGACGGGTTGCCAGTTGCTGTTCTCGGTCCGCCAGGTGTAGAGTTTGGTGCCGGTTGTGGGCATCAGCCAGAGGTTTTTGAGGTTTGCTGTCGCTGGGAGGCGGCTGGCGACTTGTTTTTCGAATTGCGGCCAGTCGCCTCCGGAGATGACGGCGACGTGGGCGACGGTTAGGAGGGATGTTAGGGCTTCTATCATGGGCTGTTGGAGGGGTTGTTTGGAGAGGGCGAGGGTGCCGTCTAGGTCGAAGGCTATGAGAGAGATCATTTCTCCTGCTTTGTTGATTGGATGCTACTGTCTGGCAGTTCGAGGTGGACTTGTGGCGATTTCGTGAGTAGTGTGATTATCGCGAAGTGGTCAAGACGTAGAAGCTGTTGCTGTTTTGCTGGTGGGTACGTTTCGAGTGACACCACTATAGAAGAATTGAATGTGTGTCTTCGAGGTACATCAGTGGGTCGAGAAAATCAGTACTGTACATACATCAGTCGTGTGCAGACGGTGAAGTGAGAAGTCCACGAGCAAAACCCCCCTTGAGAAGGATTCCTGCCACTTGTCCTACCAATGGGCTTTAACAAGAGCTTACGCGTCCAGTCAGAATGCTGTGTTCAGATCGATACTTTACATATACTGCATGTGATCGCTAAACAACGAATGTATAAGTTCTATACCATCACTCAGTCGAGCCATATCAAGCGTCAAGCATTAACACCAACTTTGGCCCGGAGCAATAATCGATTCTCACCATTAGGCTCAAGGATTGGGAATGGACGAATCATGGTGCCCCTCGTCTGATGACCGGCGTTTGATCGCAGATGCCGATGCCGATCGGTGTTGTATTGTGCCGACCGCCTCAACGACTGGAAAGTGTTTCCGACTGGTGCAAGAATCGCGACACCTTCAAACCTTACCCTACACTTGCAGTACTACTTTTCACTTACATTTGCCATCTTTCATACTGTAAGTCAGTCTGCAGCATCTTCTACCGTTCCTCTCTCATCTCATCTCACATATCTCCCTCCATCCTCCACTGCATTCCTACGTCCTTCCGTTCGACCGTACTATCCTCCAACACTCTGCTCAACATGGCAAAGACATACACATACGACGAAGTCAAAGAGCACAACACAACAGATTCATGCTGGGTCATACTCTACGGTAATGTCTGGGACGTGACCAAGTTCCTGCCCGAACATCCCGGTGGCAGCAAGATCATCCTACAATTGGCCGGCACAGACGCGACCGAAGAATACGACCCGATCCACCCTCCTGGAACCCTCGAAGAAAGTCTGCCAGCCGATGCGAAGCTCGGAAAAATAGATGAAAGTACATTGCCCAAGGAAGAGAAGGTGCCGACACAAGAGGCAGGCGGTGCTAGTCCACAAGTCCAGCAGCAAGTCGTTCAGCGAGAATGGGACCCGGACACCGTAGAAGAATGCCTCAACATTGATGATCTGGAACATCTCGCCACAAAAACAATCAACAAGAAGGCTTGGGCATACTACTACAGCGCTGGCGATGATCTTTACAGCAAGTCATACAACGGCAATGTCTACAACAAGATACTTCTCCGGCCTCGAATCTTCGTGGATTGCACCCACTGCGACACTTCCACCTCTCTCCTCGGCAATAAAGTCAGCCTCCCAATCTACATCGCTCCAGCCGCCATGGCACGCCTAGGCAATCCCGCTGGTGAGGCAGGCATGGCTGCAGCTGCCGCCAAATTCGGCGCTATGCAGCTCATCTCCGCCAATGCTTCGCAGACTCCAGAACAAATCGTCGCCGACGCGCCTCCTGGCCAAGTTTTTGGCTGGCAACTATACGTCCAACAAGACCGCGCGAAGAGCGAAGCCATGCTCGCTCGCGTTAATGCCATTCCACAAATCAAATTCATCTGCCTCACCCTAGACGCTCCAGTACCAGGAAAACGCGAACACGACGAGCGCTCAAAGAATGTCTCTGCCAATCTTCCTGTGAAAAGTTCAGTCCAATCCGGTTCGGCGAGCGAAACCTCACCCTCCCCAGACTCCGCCTCCGCCCGCTCAGAGTCTGCCCAAGGCGGTGTCGGCAAAGCACTCTTCGCGGGCACTGCTCCGGATCTCACGTGGCGCAGCACACTCCCCTGGCTGGCAAAACACACGTCCCTTCCCATCGTGTTGAAGGGACTACAAACACACGAAGATGCCCACCTCGCCTCTCTCCACTCCCAATACGTGAAAGGAATCATTCTTTCGAACCATGGTGGCCGTGCCCTCGACACCGCTCCACCAGCCCTGCACACTCTTCTCGAGATCCGCAAGTTCTGCCCAGAAGTCTTGACAAAGCTCGAGGTCTGGGTTGATGGCGGCATCAAACGTGGTACAGACATTGTGAAAGCCCTGGCTTTGGGTGCCAAGGGAGTCGGGCTAGGAAGGGCGCCGCTTTTCGCTCTGGGAGCCGGCGGTCAGGCGGGTGTGGAGAGGATGTTTGAGATTCTCAAAGCTGAGACTGAGACTGCTATGAGACTGTTGGGATGCGAGAGGATCGAACAGTTGAGTCTTAGGCATGTCAACACTCGCGCGCTCGACCGTGACATCTTTGATGGAGAGGCTGGGCTCGAGGGCGCGGAGTTGAGAAGTAAGTTGTAGATTTGTTGAGACGTGGGCAGTCATGTTGTGGTATTTTGCTCCATTTTACGCAATCAGCAGCGCGGAACTCTCGCAGACGATATTATGAGAAGATTCAGAGGTAATTCAGTTTTACATTTGTACATACCACGTGAACCGACCGCCATCAAGAAAAGCAAGTAACGCCGTTCGCTATGCCCGTAGTCTTGTATGAAAACACAAGACAGAAAGATCGATCAACTCTCATCCCTGCTTCCTAATAAGCCTATCAAGCCTGAGATGGGGCCTCTCTCGGGAACTGGTCCTCCAATCTCAATCGTGCGCTGACGTTCATGCTCATAAGCTCTTGCACCAGAAGTTTCGCAGCGTACGGCACAGTCATCTTGACCATACCGCCACTGGCCTGACAACTCTGGCACCAGCCCTGGTAGCCCATGAGGCCGCACTTCTCGCACACGTCGACTTCGTGCGCGTCGGACGACAACATGAGGCGCTCAAGCAGCAGCTGCGACGCTCCGTACGCAATCAGACAGTCGCGCTCCATCTCTCCCAGACGAAGTCCACCTTGCCTCGAACGACCCTCGGTCGGCTGGCGGGTGAGGATGGCTCGGGGACCGGTCGAACGCGAGTGCATCTTGTCTTGCACCATGTGCTTCAGCGACTGGTAGTAGATGGGGCCGAAGAAGACGTAGGCCTGCAGGGGCTCGCCGGTGATGCCGGATGTGACGTAGTCCTTGCCTGTGTAAGAGAAGCCGTGCTTGAGGAGCAGCTCGCCCATGTCTTCGACTTTGCTGCCGCCAAAGCAGGTTCCGTATTGCTGCACGCCGGAGAGGACGCCGGCTTTGCCGGAGAGCAGCTCGATCATTTTGCCGACTGTCATACGCGAGGGGAAACCGTGGGGGTTCATGATGATGTCTGGGCAGATTCCGAGATCGGTGAAGGGCATGTCTGCTTGTTCGACGAGGGTTCCTACGACGCCTTTCTGGCCGTGGCGCGAGGAGAACTTGTCGCCGATTTCGGGGCGGCGGGTTTGGCGGGTGAGGATCTTGACGAGGGTTTGGTTGCCTTCGTTGGTGGAGATCATCACTTTGTCGGCGTAGGCTGGGTCGGGGAGCTTGTAAGACATGTGTGCTTGCGACCACTTTTGCTGCGACGCGGGGATTGACTGGAATTGATTTTGTGGGCTCTCCTTCAGCATGTAGCTGTCGCCGGCGTCGAGCTTTTCGCCAACCTCGACTAGGCCATCTTTGCCAATCTTGCGGTGCTTGGGGTTGTTGGGATCTCTGTCTGCGAGTCTGTCCGAAGCGCCGTTGGCGTAGGATTTGAGCGGCATGCTGACCTTCTTATAGACCTGGCGGCGTCCGAAGCCTCGGTCGCACGACGCCTTGTTCATGACGAGGGCATCCTCAATATCGTAGCCAGAGTATGACATGACGGCGACGGTGGCGTTCTGTCCAGCTGGAAGTTTGTCGTACTTGATGAGTTCGATCGTCCTCGTACTGCACAAAGGTTTTTGCGGGTATAACATGAGGTAGAGGATGGTGTCGATGCGAGTGTGTTGGTTGTATGCAATGGCTCCGATGGCTTGCTTGCCCATAGCGCATTGGTAGGTATTACGGGGCGACTGGTTGTGATGAGGATAGGGAATCAGACCAGCAACGGCTCCCAATACTGTAAATGGTTCGATCTCCAAGTGGGTCGTGTGCATGTTGATTTGGTCCTCGTAGACGGCAATGTTGCAGTCGTTTTCTTCGTTGACGTCGAGGTATTCAACAATACCACGAGAAAGTGCGTCATCAAAGTCCATGGTACCTTTACGAAGAGATTCCAAAAAGCGTGTTGTGATCTTTGACTTGCCCTTCTCGACGATGATCAAAGGTCGGCAGACACGTCCTTCGTCAGTCGCAATGTGCACACCGTTGTGGTGGTGGTTGATGTGAACGCTGATGAATTCCGATATTCTCCCCATGCGCCTAAACCTTCGGAAGGCTAGCAGGAACTGCTTAGGTGATCTTGTGAGCGCCAAAGGCGTGCCGTTGATGAAGATAATGTAGGCACCTTCGCCGTAGATTTCTTGGCCGCACGTACTTGTCACATCTTCCGCGCCGAGCGTGAACACCATCTTGCGAATGGGCTCTTCTTCGTCAGAGGTTGTGATGTGCGTCATTAGTGCCAAGTTCTTGACCAGACCGCAAGCTTCACCTTCTGGGGTGTCGGAAGTACACAGCATGCCGAACTGTGAGGGCTGCAATGCACGAGGACCGGAAACCTTACGAGTCTTCTCGAACTGCGACGAGATTCGAGTCATCATTCCCAACGCGGCAACATAACTCAAGCGACTGAGGACGTGTGTTACACCGGCACGCTCCATGCGGAAACGCTTGAGGTTCCAGTTACCAGTAGATATAGCTCGTTCCAGGCCGCCTGTGATTCGGAACTCGAACGCGCGAATGTGATCGTTCGGATCAAATTCCCTTGTCGGATTAGGTTTTTTCAGAGTCTTGTCCATGCTGAGTTTGAGGTGTCGCGCGAATTCCTTGAACAAATCTTCGAAGAGTAGCGACAACATCTGTCCTGCCAGCTCCAGACGCTTGTTACCCAAGTAATCTCTGTCGTCGATGAGTTTGGGGTCGTGCATGACTTGCAAGACACGGCGTGCCATGAATGCAATGTAGAGGGACTTGGCTCTGAAGTTCAGATTCTTCACCTCAACGTGAGGAATAATCGTCTGTGCAAGTTTGTCGAGAGCTTGCTGTTTGGGTGTCTTCTCCGGACGACCGAATCGAGGGAACTTGTCGCCCTTCATTTTCGAGTAGATGAAGTCAAGGGCTTGCTCTTGTGTGTGAACTCCGCAAAGCGCGGCATATTCCAGGTTGGGTGCGAATTCGTCCTGGTATTGTGAATCCTGACCAGCGCAGAGAAGAAGGATCTCGTGATCTGACTGCACACCCATAGCCCTCAAAGCGATGGCGACTGGGATGTCTTCGTTGAAGGAGTTGTGCTTCAACATGAGCAAGTCGATTTTCTGCGGGTTCTTCTTACTGCAAACAACGTATGTTTTCGTCTTGACGTTTGCCGTGTGACTGGTCACAGATGCCTGGATAACACCCTTAAACTCTTCGACAATGACACGGTTCTTGCTCAGCTGTTCTTGCACGAGAATAACCTTTTCGGTTCCGCGGACAACAAAGTATCCGCCAGGATCAACCGCACACTCGTTCAACAGGCCCATATCGGACTCAGACCTCCCGTTCAGCACACACTTGCCACTACGCAACATCATGGGCATTCGACCTATCATGACGTCTCGTCGCATAGTTTTGCCAGTAGATTTAGGGTAGATGTAGTCAACGTAGATGGGCGCAGCGTAGGTCATGTCTCGGAGTCGGCATTCGTTAGGGGTGACGTTACTTTCGCGGTGACCATGGATGTCGTCCTCCATGCGATTCGGGAGACCAACTCGAATGTCGGTGAACTCGATGTATTTACTTGGGTTTGCATCGCTCACCACCAGAGAATTGGCTTGAACGATCTTCTTCAGCTCCACGTTGGTGAAGTAATCGAAAGAGTCAATGTGCTGCTTCACAAGACCCTTGACTCGGAGGAAAGCAGGTAGAAGATTCCACTTGTCGCGAGCAGTGTTGATGGGATCCGTCAGAGATTTGTTGTAGTAAAATGGCTTGAGGACAGAGTCCATATCGTCGCCAACCCGCTTTTTCGTCGGGATCTTGGTCTGCTGAGTAGCATTTTGCTTGCTTGCTGATGCTGATTGTCCAGACTCGGCTTGTGTGGTCGCGTTTGGTTTTGCCTGTGCTGTCTGCTTTGTAGCAGCCGCCGTCGAGGGATCCTGATCTAGAGTCAGTGGATGCTTGGTTAAGAGTTTTGTCATGTGGCGCTGTACCTTCGAGGCCGAGTTTTCCGGCACCTCTGTAGGCCCGGTCTTCTTCGTCCGAGGCGGCATCACGAAGCAGCAGCGAGCTTTCAATCGCGATGTTCTGAAACTGAAGGCGCGATGGTGCGTCAGAACAATCTCATGAAAGCTGTAAATTGGTAGTTATCGCGCTGCTTTACTCGGAATCGCGAAGAAAGCTTGATCGGCAATTTACAACGCGGACCCCGATTCCGCCCTCCCGGCTGCCGAGGCGCCTCAGGCAGAGATCACTCTATCCACCCTTGCACGTGGAACACACGAGATGAAGAGGTTGTACTACGTTTTTCTGCTCGTGAATGTGACTTGATTGTCATTCAATGTTATTTCATCAGTATGAGGCTTGGTCGTGTCGGAAAGAAATTCCCTAATGTGCAGCCTCGACAGCCCGCACTGGAGAAGCCGAGCATTACTATAGGTACAGTACATATATATTGACACGAATGGACGGCAGAAAACAAAGTCTTCATCGCAATAATACACAGATACCACTAGTTTATAGTCCCTCAGCCTTGATCAAGCTTATTCGCATGCGGGTTTCGAGAATCTTGGATAGCGACATTGGAAAAGCAGATTCGAAGGAGGAAGTACTTTGTACAACGTGAAGATCCATGCAATTTCCTATCATCCATAAGGTACCTAGCCCTATAATGATCTGCGTGAGCCTTCGACATGGAGAACTCGACCACCGCCACTATTGTTGATCTGAGTAGCAACGCCTCTCGGCAACAGTTGATCCAACGCCTTGGATGTTTCATACCACCGTACTGCTTTCGTCGCGCTCTGCATGTGCTGCATGAACGATTGGCCCAAGAACCTGACTCGAAGGAAGAGACGAACGACAACTACAAATGTCAATCGCGTTGACAATGATAGTATATCGCCGGTTTCGTTAATATTACCTATCGTTACTGGATGCCGAAATGCGAGCTTTTACCGCGTGGAGTGATGGTGTCCACGATGGTCAACCCCACTACCTTACCATTGCCGCCATTATTAGCAATGACTAGCGTAGTATGGAAAAGCCAGAAGGAGCGGTGAAGCTTCTGGAGGCCCTCACCGTGACCTTGGCTTGAAAGGCAATTACATGTCGCATCCCTCTTGTCCCCAGAAAACGCAACTTGTTAATGGTGCACGGGGGCACCTGTAACCCGGTCAAGCTCAAGCCATTAGTCGCGAAAGTATTATACCCAGATGTAGTGCGTGAGATCTTCTCGGATCATTGCGAGGGTTATTGGAAGCCGGCCGCGGTCCCGACCTTGTACCTGAGTACATAATGTAACAAGCTACCGCCATTTCTTCCATGGTCCACGTCGGTAGGTCGGTTGCAGCTAAGGTGCGCCCCCACGACCATGGAACAACGCGAGCTGTGAAGAATGAGTCAAATGAGTCAAAGGTTGGGCTGCTTCGAGCAAGCGCCAGCCATCTCGATTGTAAGATGGATCCAGACGACTCCGATGGAACCAGCAGAGACCCTTGGGCACGTCATGGGGCGCTAGACTCGTGCAGCCGCAGGGATGCGAGGCCAGACGCTTGCCCGGGCAATTCAGTATCTCTACTGTATCCTGTATCAAAGGGGTCGGAGCCGGGACCCAGCAATGTTGGTAAGCTTGCAAGTACACAGCTGGACAGAAAGGTGATATATCAGCGAGACGAGACGAATCAGGCCACGGACAGCTAAAGTCCGCAGGACAGGCACGGCGGCTGATGATTTACCGCAAGGGCCGAACTTTGCGACCCTTATTGTAAGTGAAACGGGATGGTGGCCATGCAGGGAAAAGCAAGCCTGTCCACTGGGGTATCGACGGCGGGTTTGGTAGTTTGGCCGTGGCCGTGATGAGCCAGCAGCGTCGTGGCTACTAAGTCGCGGCGCTAGATACTGTAGTCTATCGCAATCGGGAGCCTGCCTGCAGTGCTGCGTAGTAACGTTGTCATTCGCCAGGCAGACCGCCGCGGCAAGTAAGGTCACGTCTGGTAGTTGACTTGCTGTCCAAGCCAAGCCTCGTGCTCGACATCGTACCTCTCGCAGAGCCCCCGCCGGTTCTTGACTTCACCACGTCTCGCACCTCTTTTCGCTCCTGTCGCCCAAGGCCGCAGAGGACGCCACTGTCATTATTGAACATACTTCTACTCGTCCTGCTGTGCGCCCCGCCGCCATTGGATCGACGCCGCCATTTCTGAAGGAGGAGGATCCACGTCTCCGCAAGCGTATGTCCTCTCCTGTGTCGTCCACCACGGCGCTTACACGCGCATCGCTCTCCACGGGCTCGACCAGGTGTAAAAAGACTGACTCCTTGCAAAGAACACAGCTTGCAACGCACCTACCATGGCTTTTTCCTACCGCAGCCCGCAATCCCCCCCGGACAGCGTGCCCTTTCCGGGCTACTCGAACAACCCGCTGTCGCCGCCTAGAACCACCAACAGACGCAGCGTGGGCGGTATGCTGGGAACCGCCTCAACCACCACCTCCAACGAGACCAGAGCCGGGCTCACGCGAAGATTCACGACCAACGGGCTTCCCACTCTTTCTCCGATCGGACAGCAGCGTCGCATGGCCGCAGGAGATACAATGCAGGTGAGTGACACGAATTTCAAAAGCGCAAGGGAAGACCAAAGGGGCTCTGAAATAAAGGCTTTCCGTTACTGGAAAGGACGATGACCCGTTTTGGGGAGCGTGGCCACATTATTTTCTCGAAAATTGGGCTCTCCTATGGAAGAAATGGATTCGCAGGGTCCACGGACGGCAAAGAGCGGACATGGTTGAAAATGCGAGGATTTGTGAGAAATCGAAATCCCGCAAGCCAGTAAACGGAATGCCACAGAAAGAGCAGCCTACTTCCAATGTTCCTGCGCCAGGCGACAGTAGCAGACAACTGACGATCGGTTTACAGAGTGGCGCCTTCGCGAGGGTGTCTCCGGTAAGTCTCTCTTGAAGTCAGATACGTGCGAGCTACGCTTTTCACGCCTCAATTTCCTTTCCGCGCCATGTCCCCAGGCAGAAAACAATCGATATGCTAACACCGTAGCCAGTCCGAGCAGAAATACCGCCATTACGAGCAACTCCTGGCCGAACAGAGAAGGATTCAGGCTTTCATCGCAGAGGTCGATCCGGACACGCGCCGTGAGGTAGATGATCACCGCCGCCATGAGGATGCTGTGTCGCAAATGATCGCACAGAGCGAGCCCACCACGCCGCCTGAATACGCCGACGCCTTTCCCTCTATCTTTTCCAAGCCGAACCGTTACAGCTCTGCGAGTTTGGCGTCACCCCCTGGTCTTGTCAACAGACCTGCACGTGCATCCACGCAATTGACTTCGCCGCATTTCAATTACAATCGTCCAGTCACGTCATCAGCCAACCTGCCGTCTTACTCCGTCCCTGGCTCTCGTAGACAGTCCGATGATGAGGAAGAGACCGACGACTACCTCTACAACTTCGATGCGAGTGTCCACCGTGCTGCTGCCAAGTAAGTTCAATCTCCTCTTCTTCACCTCACTCTTGTATCGTCAGTGTTGAAGTCAGACGCTTCACTGTGGGGCTCATTGCTGGCTTTCACATGCTATTCTCGTCTTTAGAGCAGAGCAAGCGTGTGACGTGACATGTGACAATAGCAATGATCAAGACGCTTAATCTCTCATGTGTCAATGGCACAATGGCGGCGACCATAGCACATGATCGCTCCTCTTCATCCCAACCACTTCTTTCCCCAACCGCCACATGCCACACGAGTTCAAAAAACACAGTCATCAAGAGCAACCAAGCTAACCACACCAACAGTCCCAACCGCAATTCCATGCCAGTATTGAGCCACGACCGCAAAAGATCAAACCTGCCAGATCTCTCGAGCGTGCTTGGCCCCGTCAACACAACAAGCTTCCTTTTCGACGACGAAGACAAGCCCCAGAGGCCTATCTCAAAGAGCACCCAGGTTTCTCCCGCTGACGGCAGATCATACCTGCAAGTCCAACACACCGCAGACGGCTTCCCCAAGCTCATCCGTCGCGAAGAGAACGGTGCTGTGTTCGCAAACCCAGCCGCTGCACTTGATCTTGCTTCAGGCCAGACAAACGGCGAGCAGCAGGTAACCGATCGAGCAACGGCTAGCCGTCACCGCATCTCCTTGCCTCCGTCAGCGCTAAGAAACAACGACATCAACATTGCTGGTATTGGTAGCGTCTTGGCCAACCAAGAGAAGCCGAACGCAAACAACCGTCGCTCAGTTGAATTCAACCTCGCGACCGAAACCAAGCGTCCATCACTGCGAGCCTCACCGCCTAGTGGGCTTACCAACGGCAGTAACGTGAGCTCTTATTCCACCAACGACATTCCTACCCTGAAGAGCATTTCTTCCGCCAGCGTCACTTCGCCCCTCAAGAGCGCCATCAAGCCCGCTCACCCCAACGCGTCGTCTACTTCGACCATCCACGAAAACGACCCATCTGCTACCAACGGCCAAGTCAACGGCGGTTCCAATTCCCATAACCAGTCCGATCACCCGCATCAAGACGTGACTAGCCCTGTCCAGGTTGCATCAGATCAAATGAACAAC
>Ga0265797_10004049_pt1 | contig 22788 bp, 16 predicted proteins | sample P2T30metagenome_FD_192433 | JGI IMG/M metagenome (GOLD analysis project Ga0265797, IMG submission 192433) | Plant litter microbial communities from East Loma Ridge, Irvine, California - P2 T30 | ecosystem: Environmental > Terrestrial > Plant litter > Unclassified | place: USA: California... | reverse complement strand
CGAACGAGCGTTTAGTAAGCGGCGGACGATGAAGAGGCACGAAGGCAAGAACACGCGACCGGCTAGTAGCGGATGCCTGGGCGATAAAAGCAATGCTACTTTCTTCTAATCCGATATGACAAGTCTAAACCGATACTTTCGGAGGACCTGTAGCAACCGAGTGGCCGTTCGCAAGTTAAGAGAGGTGTTCGCAGCGCAGACCACACCTCTTCTTCCAGTTTTCTAGTTAGGGCCTTGCAGGAAGACCGATATCTCGACACTGCGCACTGTCTTTCGACAAAGACGCAAGATCACAAACGCTTCGGTGTACTACCAGGCCTTGGATTTCTTCTGCGTACCGCCCTGCTCACCTGCTCGCTCAGACTTTTTGGCAATCTTTCTTATCGCGCGATACTGTACAAAGATGCTCCAAATCGCTCAACCAGCTCTGTATCTTCTCTTTCTTGGGATCCTGGTGGTCGTCCTTCTTGGACGCGGTGTGCAAGGTTGGAGTTCAGACCTCATCGCTCCAGAAGAAGAGATTCTGCTCTTTGTAAAGCAAGAATAGACAAGGCACGCGCGTGGCAGTGCTCTCGCTTCGATTCCAAGACTGCAGCCGGCGCTTCTCGACTGGACGAGAGAGCTGTTGGATCTGGGCACGCGGGACAGAGCGCGCAAGCTGCAAGCGAGTGTCACAGCCTTGTCGTGGGAACGCGGTATGCTGGCAACCTTTCAGGTGTAAACGAAGGGGTTTTGAGACTCTTCAAGGCATTTGCGCAGGGTCTGAGAGGTTCGTTCTATTGCGCGACAAGATCAAGGGACCTCGGACGCGATCTTCAAGCGGAGAGCTTTGAAGTGTGAAGTCTGGAGAAGCTTCGAACTTTGTCGTCCGAGCTGTGTTGGGCGAAAACCAAAGATTCGGGAGATCCAACAACATCAACAAGACTTCGCCAGGCTAAAGAGAAAGAGTGAGTGTGAAAGTCAATGGGAAGATCATTGGACCATCTTCTTCGCTGGCAAACCACGAGCGAGCCATGACCGGCGAGCATGGAAAAGTCTCCCAAGCTCGTGAACATAGACGACTTGGACAACGCATCAAGACGCTGCCGTCCTGGAAAGCCAGCTTTCATGGAAAGACGCTGTCGATAATACGACCGATCATTCCAGCGTTCCTCGAGAGAAATTCAACAAGTCGAGATGAGATTTGCATGTGACTGAGGCGACCACCTCGACACATGACAAGGAAGGGATCAAAGGATGACCGGATGCATGTGAAGCTTACGCTAGAACCGCGCATGGAATACATGGCACCATGTCCACATCATCGCTCACGACCAGTTTGAAAAACTTCAATCCCAGCATCTCATCCAAACGTCTGATCACTCATAACGAAAACCACAGTACAGGCAAGATCCGTGAGCACATGGGTGGCGTCTCAAGCGTCTGAAACCTGCCTTAGTCAGGGGACACAGCCAATTGCAGTATGACGCGAGACAGGAACACAACTCTGTATCTTGAGAAGGGGAAGAACAAGCCTCACAAGCGGCTCTCCGCCATATGACCCGGACACCAAGCTGGATTGCTTGATGTGCGTCGCCACCGATATCATACGGGTGATGGTGGCTGAGCAGGCGTGCATTCATGCATAATATGTCAACTAGGTGCCATGTGAGGTGATGGCTACGTCGTTTGTTGTGAATGGGGTCGCACTGTGACGATCGGTCTTGGGAGCGGCACTTGTGATGCGGTAGAGATGATTGTCTATTGGCAGACAGCATGACAGGGACGTGTGTGAGGAGGGAGGAGGAAACCTGCATGTCCTTGTTGCTATTCTTGTGTATGTGTATAGAGGGAAGGTGTACTTAAATCAACAAGAGATCATCTCTCCGTCCGGTCTTTCGGGGGAGTGTATTGTGTGTATCGTACGAAGACCCTTTATTTGTAGTGCAAAAAGCCGCAGCGCCTCCAGCACGAAAACACGCGTCGACCACGCAGGCGAAGCTCAGAGATGACCAAGAAAGCATAACAAATCAAAACATCGGCGGCACCCAGTACACAGTCAACAACAATCAACGAAATCGCATCGACATCATTCAAGGATCGGCTTGCGGTCGAGACACGCAGTCGCGCACAAGCAATTGATCGCCATTGTCCGTCCGGCGCGCTAAACACTCGCCGTCCCCTCCTCATCTTCTCCTTGACGCTGTTCTTGGCAAGCAACATCTCATCAAGCAACATCCCGACACAGACTCACGCCCAGCCCTTCTACTCTCTTCTGAACTTCTTCTTTCGCTAGTCGACTCTTCCGTAGCGCCGGCACCCCAACTCCACTCTCATCCACCCTGCAGCAAAACAAACCTCACTGTCGCTACTGCTCCTGTGCACGCGTGTCGACTGACGACCACCTCCTTCTCCTTGTTCTTCTGCCGCAATGGCATCCGGGTATGTCGCTACCATACAAAGCATCCCTTCGACAGTACTGACCACCACGCAGAATCGCCTCGCAATGGCGCTCCTTTTGGCACACCATGACCTCCAACGACCGTCATGCCTCCCACGACTCCCCTTATCGAACTGGCCAGCACGTTCCGCTGGCCCAAAACAAGAACGCTCCTCTCACCTCGGGCGTGACCAGCGCCATGGACTCTCGCGCTGACCTCAACTCCTACGACCAAGACCTCGAAGCCGGCAGCTTCTCGCGCACCAACTCATCGCCTCAGCTATCACAAGGTCAGGGTTCTCTCTCAAGAACAGGCACCAACATGGACAACATGGACGCGGGCGAGATTCAGATGCAGAACTTCAGCGATGGACTGCCTCCACCACCGCCAGTCACACATTCATGGAAGCGCATCAACCGTTGGTTAGAGGACAACTACGAGGAACTGTGGGAGAATTTATGCGAGGGAGCCACGTTCAACGATGTGAACGAATTGGAACTCGAGCTGGACTGTACCCTCCCGCAAGAGGTCCGTGAGTCGTTACAAACGCACGATGGACAAGAGCGCGGCGGCAGGCCAACCGGTATCATTTTTGGCTGCATGATGCTCGATTGCGAGGAAATCTACCAAGAATGGCAGAACTGGCGCACCGTCAACGAAGCCTACTTTTCAGACTCCAACGCGCGAAACTACGACATCCCTCAGGCACCGATCAAGGCATTTGCCGGAAGCAGCTCCTCCTCGGCCGTTCCGGTTGCACAGGCTCAAGCCAGCGTGAACCCGAACTGGCGACAAGACCTCATCGACAAGCAGGACTCACAACCCGCCAATGCCATTCAGAAAGCATATGCGCACCCTGCGTGGATCCCCATGGCTCGCGACTGGGGCGGAAACAACATTGCGATCGATCTTGCTCCTGGCCCGACCGGCAAGTGGGGACAAGTCATTCTGATGGGTCGCGACTATGACTGCAAATACGTCATCTCCCGTTCCTGGAGCGCGTTCCTCGCGACTGTTGCCGACGACATGAACACGGATAAATGGTGGATTGAGGAGGAGTCTGGTGAATTGAAGCTACGAGAGTTCAAGCAAACTGGCGTTGAACCCGCCTACATCGACATCTTGCGCTGGCGTGCCGATCAGAAATACGGTCGCAAGGGACCCAAGAAGCGTCCTGGCCAGCCTCTCAGGGTCAACAGTCAGGTCTCTGGAGGGTCGCAAGCAAACGGCTATTCTCCTTACGGCAGCCCGACCTCTGGATCAGAGGGCGATCGTGGTCGCAGCCCGCAGCGCTTCACATCCAACGGCAAAGCACCTGCGACATCGTCTCCTCGCGCACATGTGTCTAGTCCTCTTGCTCGTGTCACAGAAGAGGGTGGCGCATCGCCGCAATCCCAGAAAGCACCTACCAGCATCGATACCGCCATGACATCTCCGCCGATCGCACAGACCGATAACATGATCTCACTCGACACGCCCGTCGTACCGACGCCCACTTCCATGGTCATCCCCGAGACAGCCGAGAGCGACAAATCAAAGCCCAGCAACCTGCAGAACAACGTCCTCGTTGACGACCACGAAGAGGAGATCATCAAGAAGGTGGCCAACACTACGTTGTCAGACTCGACCAAGGCAGGAGCAGCAGAAGACGGAGAAATGAAGAACGTCGAGATATAACAGGAGACGTCATCCGATCTGAAGGACACCGAGGTCTCAGCCAACTCGGAAAGTCTGTCTACCTGTAAACCTGGCTACGAGATGTTTTTTGGCGACCCACTGTACCAACAACAACAATAACAATAACAACCGCTGTAACATCAGAGTTCTGAGAGAGAAGTAGCATTTTTGCGCGGCGTCTGTTTGAAGTTTTGTTTTAATCGCCTGCATTAATATATTATGCGAGCGAGGGAAGACGAAGATGGAACGCAGCTCGTGAGAAATGGTCAGGTCAGGTCAGGGGTTAGGTTTGAGGAGCGTTCGGTTTGGCGCCATTTTGGCAAAGGCGATGCGGTGGTGATCGTTTTCCCATCACATGGAAGATGAAACGATTGGCTTCTCTTTTTTCGCAAAGAGCACATACGCAGCGGTCCTTTTCCATACTTATGTTTCGTATTATAATCCCACGGAATTGTCCTTTTGTTGAATTTATCTTATGAGCCAGACTATGTAGAGGCAATTGATGGGACGTATAGTGTCGTTGGTATACACTCGACAGCGGGTTTCCTACCTACTTCATCTTGTCATCACAATCAATGGAAGGAGCAATCGCCTTTTCCAGCATGCGACTGTAGAGAAATGCTCTCCTTTCAACGACTGCTATTTAGATATTGTATCAGAGGATGGTATACCAAAACCGTCTTCGAATAAATGCCTTGTAGCCACGCACGTACAAAGACAATCCCCGCCGTCGATCGCGGATGACGTGCTGGTCAGCATAAATTGAATCAATGTTTCCATTCATCCATTCCACTCGCCAACACACGGCTTCCTTTGCGACAACCACGATAACCAACACCCAGAACCACCGCATAACAAACACACCAACCTGCCAAAATGAAAGCATACTGGTTCGACAACCTTGAGGTACCGCACCACCCTCTCACCACCACCACCACACACCAACACCCACCCCACTAACACCTCCCACCACCAGGGCGACCAACGCCTCCCCCACGACTCCGGCCGCCCCGTCGACCCAGCCTACCTCTCCGCCCTCGGCGTGACCCACTACTACTTCCCGGACGACCTGGACTCTGTCAACAAAATCGCGCGCGAGCGCTCCTACAAAAACCGCGACGAAATCGAAATCTCCCCCGACCTGCTGCCCGGGTACGAGGAAAAAGTCAAGACCTTCTTCCACGAACACTTGCACGAGGATGAGGAGATCCGCTACATCCTGGCGGGCGGCGGGTATTTCGACGTGCGGAGCAAGGGCGATGAGTGGGTGCGGTTGAGGCTGGAGAAGGGCGATTTGATGATTATGCCGGCGGGGATTTACCATCGGTTTACTACTGATGAGCAGAATGTGAGTGCTTTCTGAGCTTTCGCGGAGGTTGAAGGTGGTTGCGTTTCTGGACTTGTTTGTTTGTTTGTCGTGGAAGTGGTTTTGGCTGACTGACGGGTGTGGAATGCAGTACACCAAGGCTTTGCGTCTTTTCAAGGAAGATCCCAAGTGGACTCCGTTGAAGCGTGGCGGTGAGACGGATGAGAACCCTTATCGCAAGGATTACTTGCAGACTACCTCTGGCGGCAGTGCTTGAGTAGTAGGTGTGCTGGGAGGTGACTGCGAGCTGGTCCGACTTTTTTTTTCTCTTCACATACGCTTTAGTGTCTGTCGGCCAGACCAAAATGAGTTGGGGCAAAAAGCTTATGGAACGATAGGTACTACCACGATAATGAAACAGAATTTCAGCTCGCTTGATAGTGTATACATACGACAAACTACAACTACCTGGTCGCTAGGAGGGAATTTAAAATGCGAGTACCTACCAGACAGACCCGGATCATACCTCCCTAACTCTTAAGGAATCTTGGAATGGCAGAAAGCAAACATGTAAGCGAGACAAACGGAAAAGACGGCAACGAATCCTGAATCCCCTTCCTCGAGCACGCAATCGATCCTCTACACCGACACCCATAATGCAACAATATCGCCTAGACTAGCCACAAGACCCCCCGACATACCCACTTTGTAACCGCCTACTCCCTTCTACCTGCAACCTTGTGATCACCCGCCCCCCTACCTGCGACCTTACTACCACCTACCCCCCGACATACCTACTTCGTAACCGCCTACCCTCTCCTACCTATAATCATATAACTACCCGCCCCCTACCTACTATTAATAGCTAGACCCCCTCGTACTAACCCCCTTATACTAACCCTCTCGTACGACCGCGACTGTTCGTTTAAATCACTTCGTAGGTAGAAGAGAGAGGGTAGAGAGAATGTAACTACCCGTCCCCTACCTACTACTAATAGCCGGACCCCCTCGTATCGGCCCCCTCGTACTAGCCCCCTCGTACCGACCCCCTCGTACGACCGCGACCGTTAGTTTTAATCGCTTCGCGGGTGGAGGGGAGGAGGTGGGGAGGGTGGGTGGCTAGCCATCCCAGATGTACCTCCCGTAGACGACCTTTGCCGAACTGTCGTTCGGTGGGGTTTTTCTCTTTCTTTCTTTTTTTGTCTGCTGGGCCTCACTTTAGGAACGTTTAGTTTGGAACAGGAGGCATGAGAGACGAGATATGTGAGACGGGTGGTAGGATCTAGTGACGGGGGGGGCAGGATTTCAGTTTCATTTCATCTAATACCCATGGCGAAAGTAGCCCTCAGAATGCGAATAGCATTAAGCCGGCATACATACATCTACTCGTAATCATTCTGGCTCTTGTTCGAGTACTTGACGTTGAACTTGTTGGCACGCTTGTTGCCCTTGAAATGCTTCTTCGAGTTCTTCAAGTCTGCCGGGTCAATGTTCTTTTCCAGCGCAGTCATGGTCTTGAGCTTGCGGCCGCTGAACTCCTTTCCTTGTTCGGAGTACTTGTAGTGGAAAGGCTGTTCGACACGGGAACCACCTTGGCCGGGCGCGAAGAACTGGTTGTCCAGCTTCTTGCCCTTGGCACCACCAGCAGACGGCATCGGGATGAGGTCGGGGTCGTCCATGAGCGAAGGGTTGTTTGATTGCCTCATGGCGGCTTCAACACTGGCCGCGAGCGCAGCACGGCGCTTCTCGGGAAGGTGAGCTGCGTCGTAGAGCTCGCGGTTGAAGTGGTGGGGGTCTATGGGCGGGTCCGAAGGCGGTGGCTGACAGAACAGGAGCTTGCCCTTGACGTAGTCTTTGAGGATCCATCGAGCTGCTCTGCTCTCATCGGGCTGACCGAGACCTTGTGTGGCGAAACCTCTTGCACGGGCATACGCACGCAAGACTTCCTCGCCTGTGGGCCAGCCAGTGCCACCCTCCTCGATAGGGCGGGTCTGAATCTTCATACCATACACAGCCTCGAGGAAAGCTTGAGGAATACGTTGTGCGACAAGGGTACCAGGGCCGGAGTATTCGCGTAGCTGGTCGATAGGCAGGACACCGTTGCAAACGAGCTCGGCTTTTGTGTTTGCGAAGTTGGGGAACACGAGACCTGGGCAATCGCAAAGGACGACCTTGTCGGAAAGGTGAATGGTCTGGAAGTGCTTGGTCTTACCCGGCGTGGCGGAGACAGAGACCTTCTTCGCACCAAGCAGGGCGTTGATTGTGGACGATTTACCGACGTTGGGGTAACCGACAAGACCAATCTGTGTCTTGCGTGGAGGCTTGGTGGGATCTTGGTCCTTTTTCGGGATCTTGGGGGAGTGCTTCAAGAAGAGCGATTCAAGGTCTTCCGTTGTGAGAATCCTCGTCTGCTCCTCGACCGACAGAGGCACGTCCATTTGAGGCGGGCCATCAAGCGTCTCCTCGTCAACCCATTGGTTGTCCTTGTCCTCTTGATCCTTGAACTCGACCTTCTTTTGCTTTTGTGCCACCTTCTTGACATCTTCGGGAAGCTCGTCCTGAACATCTGAACCATCGTGGCTGTCCACATCGGAAGCGCTCTCCTCCTCGTCTGACTCTTCTTCGCTCTCAACCTCGCTTTCGCTTTCTTCTTCGACTCCCTCGTCGTCGCTGTCTCTCGCCTCGTTCATCTCTTTGGCGAGTTCGGCCGAGAAGAAACGGAAGTTGATGCCGTGCTCCATGAAGTACTCTGCCCACGCGACTCTCTGTTCAAGGGTCATCATATCCGCCTTGTTCACGAGAAGCAAGTTGCGCTTCTTCTTGTCAACCTCCTTGACGTACTTGTCCAGATCGTCACTCCTGAACATAAGCGGGTTGCGTGCATCGACGATCTGTACGACCAAGTCGGAACGCTCGATGACACGCCACAGCTGCCTCCACACCTCCAAGTTGCGCTCGAAGGGAGTCATGAGCAAGTCGTCGATTTCTTGAAGCTCAGCCAGGTCTCTCCGCCAGTTAAGGAAGGCTTCCTTCTCACGGGCGTGCAGCTCTCCGGCGGTCATATCCTTGTCCCAAGCAGGACGCCTGGGCACGGTAAGGCGCGCTCTCTTGGAGTTCTGCTTCTTCATGACACCCCTCTCTTCCGCCGCGGACAGCAAGTAAGGGTTCTTCTGGTCCCTGTGGATGATCTTGACGTTGTTCATCTTCTCAGCGGTGAAGTCCGTGCCTGCCAGTTCTGCGGTGGAAAGGAACTCGTCGAGCGCGCCCTGCTCGGTGATGGAGCGCATCTTGACCCAGTCATCTCCTTGGTTCTCGTTGACGATGTACTCGTTGCCGTCCATGTCGGTTCGTGTGATGCCATTCTTGCCGCCTTTAGTAGGAGCAGTCCCGCCGCGGTGCATGTTGCTCTTCTTTCCTTTGCCAAAGCGGTCGTTCATCAGCGAGTTGCCGAGACCGACCTGGTTCTTGCTCTTGGGCAGACCCATGTTGAGTGGCGTGGGATTGGTGAGATGGGCACCAGTGCCAGTGTGTTGCGTCTCTTGACAGTCGCGGAGTTTGAGTAAGACTTGTTGAGTGGTGTGTGATTTGATTGACACACGACGGGTAGGTTGTTGAAAGGAGTGAAGTGAGGTCGTGAGTCTACGCTCGTCTGGTCGCAACTTGCTGATCAATTCTAATGAAAACTTGAGACCCCGCGCCGTGCGTCACTCTGGAAGATACGGTGTCCAGTTATACTGGAGAGTGACCGGGCCGTAGCCGTAAGACTTGAGCCAATCACAGCTACTGCTAAAGACCCTGGACGCTCCCAGTTTAGTCGCTGCCGCCTTACTCCACGGCCTTTTTTTCTTATCGGGCGCCATTTAGGTGGAATCGGATCTGCGCCCACACACCCAACATTGAAACCACGGTCAAGACAACACCGCACACCACAACACACACAAAACAACGACAACGACGACACACCCGCCATCATGCCGCCCCGCCGCAAGTTCGACAAGAACACATCCACGACCTTCGCCCTCGTGCACCGCGCCCAGAACGACCCTCTCATCCACGACGAGAATGCCCCCTCCATGGTCTTTGCCGAAAAGTCGTCGCGCCGCCACAATGGCGACGACGAAAGCGACATGCCTTCTTCTTCAGGCGCCTCCATGATGTCCGGAGCTTCCACATACTCGCGACGCGGCAAGGCACGCGGCGACCTCGAGGAGGAGTTTGGCATGAACTTCCGTCCCAACGAGGGTGAGGCGGCGCAGCACGGTGTCTACTACGACGACACCAAGTATGACTACATGCAGCACATGAAAGATTTGGGCTCGGGCGACGGGCCTGTGGCGTGGATCGAGGCCAAGCCTGCAAAGGCCGAGAAGGGCAAGCAGAAGTTGGAGGATGCTTTGAGGGATATGGATATTGGCAGCAATGCTGGAAGCAGCTACGGCGGTGTTGCGCAGAGTGTTGGTCAGAGCAGCATGGCGAGCAGTGTTGCACGGAGTCTGCTGCCTGAGGATGTGCTGCCCAGCGAGTTCGTGACCAGGCGGACGTACCAGGACCAGCAGGACATTCCCGATGCGATCGCCGGTTTCCAGCCGGACATGGACCCTCGGCTGCGCGAGACTTTGGAGGCGCTTGAGGATGAGGCATACGTGGACGACGAGGACGATTTCTTCGGGGACTTGGTGAAAGAGGGCAGGGAGATTGAGCAGGACGAGTGGGAGAGACTTGGCGAGCAACAGATGTTCGAAGCAGGAGAGGGCGAACTGGACGACGGATGGGAGAGTGACGACACTATCAGGGCTGCCAGCCCGCCGCCACAACTCAACATCCCTCAGCCAGCAGACGGCGAGCTGATCGAACCTCCCAAAGACACACAAGCAGCACTACCCGCTGACCCAACAGAGGGCGCGTGGCTGGACGAGTTCAAGAAGTTCAAACATGAAGCGAAAGCCAACCAGGAAGCAGGCAGGCCTGTCAAGGCCTCACCATCCGCCTTCGACGCCTCGATGGTATCCTCCCTCGCCAGCCGACCAGGCAAGAAGCGCAAGGGCGCCAAAACCTCCACCTCCAACTACTCCATGTCATCCTCCGCCCTTGTGCGCACCGACCAGCAGAACCTCCTCGACGACCGCTTCGACAAGTTCGAGGAAGCGTACACGATCGCCGAAGAGATGGGCGAGGACGACGAAATGCTGAACGACACCATGTCCAACGCCTCCGGCATGACCGGCATGTCCAAGGCCTCGAGGATGTCCAAGTACAGCCAAATGTCCGGCCTCAGCGGCGTCAGCGGCATCTCCTCTTACAGCCGCGCCACAGACAGCGAGGCGCCGATGCTGCAACGCTCCGACTTCGACAGCATCATGGACGATTTCCTGGGCGGCCACAAGATCAGCGGCAAGGCCAGCCGCAAGCTGCAGCGCTTCGGTCCTCAGACCGGTATGGAGCAGCTGGATGAAGTCAGATCCGGTCTGGGCAAGGCGAGGCGAACCGGCAGGGCTGCGACCGGTGCTGCGCGATAGAGAGAAACCGACGTGGGCCGTCGAAAAGCGAGTTTGTTGATATTTTGATACCCAGCCTTAGCGTAGCGTAGCGTAGCAGAAAAGAAAGGTTCAGAGTCGGGCAAGACAACAAATAGAATGGGTGGCGAATCCAAGCGCTTGACAAGAAGGGACCACTCGATAATGAACCTACATGTAGAGAACACGGACAATTTCACGAATTAAAGATCCTCGAATAAAGAAGCTCGTGCCTCCCCATCCAAAGATCCATAGCAGGGACACACACGGCCGCGTCCGCAGCCCTGAGATGCGCACTCTTGGCAATCAGCGCGTTGATGTGAGTCTGCAAACCGCCGCTGGCGAGAGTTGCTTGCGAGGCGTAGGGGCCCAGGACGCTCGCTCGCACGGCGGCGCTCAGCACGGCTTTGGCGTGGTTGAGCAGGAAGAGGTAGCACGTTTCGCGCTCGCTGAGGCCTAGGGCGAACGCGACTGCGCCGAACAGGGGCGGGAAGTGGCCGTTGATGTCTTGCAGGTTGAGGTGGGCGAAAGAGGACGAGGAGGACGAGGAGGCGGAAGGCTCGGGTTTGGACGTTTTGGCTGCTTTTGCGAAGGCGCTGATTGCGGTTGCTGCTGCTGCTTTGGTTTGCGGTTGGTCCGGGTCGGGTTGTTGCACTGCGCCGGCTAGGGCTCGTTCCCAGATCGTGAGCAGGGCTTTGCCTTGGGTGATGCTGGCTCGGCGGGCGACGGTGCAGGGCGTGCTGGCGTCGATGTCGTTGTCGAGGGTTTGCAGTGAGGCGTAGGTCGGGTCGTGGTAGGCTGAGAGGACGTATGGTAGTGCTGTGCTTGCGAGGTTGGCGAGGGATTGGTCGAGGAAGAGGTTGAAGGCTTTTGTTCGCTGTTGGGTGGTGGGTTGTTTGCGGTGGCCAAGGAAGGATTCTAGGCCGCTGCTGAAGGCGAAGGAGCCTAGAGGGAGGGCGGAGTCAGAGAGTAGGAGGAGAGCATGGAGGGACATGGTTGGTTAGTGATTTTTTGGAGGTTTTGTGGTTGAGAGGCTTGAAGTGAGGTTGGTGAAGTCATCTTCTCGAGGACAGATTAATCGCAATGGACTACTGCCATCATTGGGGTATTTTGTCCCATTTAATTTGGCCTCTGATGCGTGTCCATCTCAGGGTTCGGGTTGGGGTTAGTGCGAGATCGAAATATTCGACACGTCCGAGTAGATTGATTGCTTTACAGGCGTTCGTTATCAAGATGGGTCCTGCATTCGCTAGAGCTGTTTGCGTGAGTGAGTCCAATTAGGTACTGTGATGTTGGCAGTCAATTGAGCGAAACACAGATCTAGAAGTCAGCAAGTCCTTCAACCGCGGGTCACTTGAGTGTGAGCCTGAGTTGTCAACAGAACGATCGACTAGAAAAGTATGTATCCAGCATATTTTATAGCCTACCCCATTCCATCTCAGTCGCAATCATCCTCGAGACGCTCTTCACACGCGTCAACATCACTTCATCGAATAGGTTGAACGAAGATAACGATCCTTCAAACCATCGACCGTAAGACAATCGCAACCACTGAGTCGAAACGATCCCAAACGATCATATCAAACACCATATCACCTCTATCGCTCTCCACAATCACCAGTGATCACTCCCCCTCTTCCTCCCAACAACAACAAAATGATCGCCACACCAAGCAATCCCCCTCTCCGCATCCCGCGCCGCCGCATCCACCAACCCAGCCATACGATCCCTCACCTCACCCTCCGGAATCCTACCCACCGCATCGATCCCCGCCGCAACGATACCCTCCGTCCAGAAGCTCGCGTACCGCCTAGGATAGTCCTCGCGCGTCTTCTTCTCAACCACAACATCCTCCAAACCCTGCGCCTCGACGATCTCAGGCATGCGCTGCGGCCAGTCGATCTGCCCGAGAAAGACCTTGCCCGATGCGCGGAGCTGATGTAGGCCGCTGGTTTCTGGGGTCGTGTGGGTTTCTTCGAGGCCGATGTAGACGTCGGAGCCCCAGTCGACTTCATTCCATTGCAGGTAGCCGCCGGGTTCTGGCGGGCTGTTGGTTAGGTTGCGGTCTTGCGATGGTGATGGGACTTGTTTCTTTCGGTAAGGATGGTGTTGGTTGATACTTACTGAGCAATTTCATCAGGTTCCGCAAGAGTGGGATAGGGTCGTTGTTCTTGACCAAACCGAGCAGGAAGCGAGCGTGCACGAGATCGTAACGCCCCACGAACTCAGCGGGGATCTCCTCTTCTTGCATGTCTAGGAACTTGAAGTGGACATTTTCCGGAAGCAGGTGCTGAGAGGGAGCTTGGTGCAGTGCGATGTCGAGACCGTCTAAGCTTTCGGCGTTTGGGTAGTCTTCGGCGGCTTCGAGGAGCCAGATCCTGTTGATGGCGTGTCAGTGGGGATCGTTCGGAGTATTGCCAGAAGCAGGGCTACGATCTAACTCACCCAGTACCACAGCCCACGTCCGCGATTCGCAGATCAGCTCTCCCTTCTAGCGATATGGAAGGGTGGATGACCCATGGGAACGACTTCTTCCAGATGAAGTGGCAGAGGTTCAGACGGACGGAGTCTATCACTCCGCGAGCCAGAGGGTAGGTGTCGATTTTGGGTAGGGAAGTCATTTTTCTTCGGTGTCAAGAGTCGGTTGATCGATCGAACGGAGTCGAAAGTCAGTCAAGTTTTAAGTGTTACGGAAGGTACCACCAACATCGCAGGAACGGGCGCCGGTGTCGCCGGTGTCGCCTTTAGGTACGTTGCTCATCTCTCGCACAATTGAATTAGCAATATAAACGCAAAAGTTTGCAGTCGCCTCATCAGTCAAGTGATTGATCAGGGGATATGGTCTAGCGGTATGACATCTTCTTAGCACCGTACTTCACAGTACATGTTAAGTGGAGAAGGTTCCCGGTTCGACTCCGGGTTTCTCCATCCAATCGGCTCATCACTCATGACGAGTCCATCTTTTGCTCTTTTTGACCTCTTCAAAGCGACCTTGTCCGGACAGGACGAAGGAGATCCTCAGATTGTTGGAGAGGAAAGGAAAGGTTCGGTGTCCTGGCCTCGGTGACATGAAGCGTCCAAAACCTCTCATCATTAGAGCGATTACATGTTCGCGCCTCAGAGATCTCGAACGCAATGGTATCATACATGCCTGCCTACTGTGGGTCTCTGTAGAGCGATTGAACGACTTCGATTATTAAATTCCGGATTTCCATCCACGATGCTGTCGACGGTGGTGCCGGGTGGTCACTCGGCTCATTCATCTCTCAAGCCACACACACGCTTTCCAACCATCCCATCCCTATCGCAAGAGAGGCTTCGTGCCATTGCTGGGCAAAGCAACACGCATCAGCGCCCAGGGCTTAACACGACGATCAGTACCAGGATAGCTCAAAGCCGAAAACACGAGCTGGTTGACGGTGAAGTAGAGGTATCCATCTTCAGCGACGGAGAACTGCACGGATTGAGACACATTAGCTGGTGTTGAAGAAATCAAATCCATACCCGGAACTACAACACTCACCGTATCGATCCAGTTGAGCCTAGGGTCTCGAACAAAAGTATTCACAGTCCCGTTCTTGGGGTTGAAGATCGAAATGGCGTTCTGCTCCATGTTGGCGTGGTAGATGAAACCGTTCGTATCCGTCTCCATGCCGTCTGAGATCCCGGACTGGCCGTGGTTGGCGATGGCGCCCTGGGCGAGGACTTCGCTGCTGGTGCTGCGGTCACGCAGCCTCTCGGTGGGGATCGAGAACAAGTACCTGTTGGCGACGGATTTCCAGTAAAGGCGCTCTCCGTCCGCTGCCAGCGCGATGCCGTCGGAGCCGAAGTTGAGGTAAGTGAAGGGCAGGCCGGGCTGGGCGGCGTAGATGGCTTCGCCCCACAGGTATTGGACGTGTTGCTTCTCGATCTGTACAGCGTCGTTGCCGTCGAGGTGGCGCCAGGTTTGGCCGGAGCCGAGGTCGGCGACTACGATGCCGTTGCGGCCTTCGGTTGAGGAGTCGGTGATGTATGCGATGCCTTGACCCGTGGTGCCGGAGAGGTCGGAGCGTAGGTCGAGGCGGACGTCGTTGAGGTACGAGTCTGGGTAGGCGACGGTGGGAGGGAAGACAATGGTCTTGAAGACGGTGTTGTTGGAGAGGTTGACGCCGACCAGTTTTGGCCCGCCGTAGGAAGAGGCTACGAGCGTGCCGTTCGGTGTTGCTACACGGCCGGTGTCGAGAATCCATGCCCGGTCGAGCGAGTCAATCACGATGGATTGAGAGCCAATGAGATAGTTCTCGTAGTTGGCCCCGGTTGGTGGGTATGTCGTATAGTTGATGGCACCACCTGGTCTGCGACGAGGAAAGGAGTTAGTATGCCACCGTGGGACGCAGATTCGAGTCACCTCATCATTGACAGCCTGCAACAACTTCAAGATAGAGTCAAAGGTACAACATACTACCCCAAAAAGTCAGCAAACTCCCATCCATCAAACGCCACCCTTGTTCTCCAAGCACAACTCACCGGCGAGTTCATCTCAGCACTAGGAAACGCCCTCTCAGTATTGTTAGGAAACAGCTCCGCAATAGTATAACGAGGCTCCGTCCCGCGGTACGTATTGTTAGGGTCAAGGGCTCCAGGATAGTTAGAGAACCTGCGGCCCTCTTTCGACACAGCAATGCCGGTTGGAAACTGATCCCAATACAAGTGGACGACTTCCAATGCAGGGCCGTACACGCCCGGATCCCGCAACAGCAACTCTTCGCCTTTGTACGCAGTACCGGCGCCGGTCTGGGCGGTGGTACTGATGGCGAACAGGCTCAGTGCACTGCTGAGCGCGAGGAGGGGCGAGGGCAGGTTTAGCATCTTGCTGGTAATGGTGGAGGAATTGGAAGTAGAAGAATCGGGGGCCAACAAAGATGAAGACGAGATGGCCAGAGGAGTGTTCGCCTTTACATGTGTTCTCCAACTACTACCTTCATCTTTACGTCAATGTCCTCATACTTGCCGTACGATTGCCGTGCCGAGCCTGCTAGCCAGGCACACTGGGAGCGGCTCCATGATTACATCACGTCGGTATCTCAAATCTGCAAGTTAGAGTGCGCGTGGAAAGGACTCCGAGTGACGATCGTTGTATTGATGAGGAACTCGAGGAGGTTGGCGGCGGTAGGCGGTGCGGGGATAGCGGGCAGGATCGATGGATCGACACGGCATCGCGACTTGGCGAGATGGCGAGATGGGAAGTCTGTATCACCAGTATTGGACTTGGCTACTATGCACAATGTACCTATGCTGTCACTCCAATTGTGAGAGGATCAACGCGGAGCTGGTCAGGGGATACCTCACAGGCATTTGTTCGCAATCTACAGACTGCCGAGATGCATCAAAGCATGCCACCCTTTCTGACACCCACACCCATCATTACCTATCCATTCCTAGTCACTACCATATGAGGTATACCGCTCTCATTCCTCGTAGTCGTTGAGCGCATCAATTCAGACGAAGCTCGTTGCTTCGTAGCGGTTCTCCTTCACCAGACCTGTGAAAGAACTCACTTGATAATCCAGCCACTCGCTAGACGAAACATAACATGTGGACACAACAAAAACAGCATCAACATCCGCTTCCAAGACAGCATAGCTGAGACGATCGAATCAAGAAATCCAACGCCAGCACGTCGCATACCACGGCGACTTGATCCTTCCAATGCGGGGCTTGTCGATGCCATTGTAACCTGTTGTGTCCTCGCCTTCCTAGCAACCCATCTCGGCGTCCAGGACAGAGCTGGAAGCCTGCTCATATCCGATCTGGATCTCGCCTTGAGGAGCATTGATGGCCGGCCTCTTGCTCGTCACAGGCACAGAAGCAGGCGCGCTGAAGCGTTGCTGTTCGTACTCGTATTGGGGGGCGCACGGGTCAACGTACTCGGGCTGGTACTCGTCCTCATCGAGTGGAGGCCCGTCAGGGTTGCAGTTCGCGCGCCAGTTGTAGGCAAGCGAAGCTGGCGGTGGCGGTGGAGGTGGCGGCGCAGGGCGGCGTGCCAGCAGCCTTGTGTACTGGCGGTTCTCGTACTCCGCCTGCAATCTTGCCTTTCTGACTTCCTCCATTTCCTTCTGCTTGTGCTGCTGTTGAGCCTCTCGGGCTTGCTTGTCCGCGGCCTTGCTGGCGCTGATGCGGCGATAGTGAGCCTGGTAAGCCTCAGGCTTGACATGCATGTAGTCAGTTGTGAAGTCGCTAAATTGATATTAGTAAGATGCCTATAAGTGGTACTCGCAGAGGTTATGTTGCATTGTTTCAGGTCGACACAAGGGCTACAGAATAGAGATTGATATGGCAGATGGACAAAGGAAAGATTGGCGATGTGAATGATGACGGAAAGGAAAGGAAAGGAAAGGGAAGAATATGATGTGTAGTGATGACGATGCTGTTGTATTTTTGGGTATCTCTAAAGGGACATTACCGCATGATCTCTTCGTAAATCAATTCTGTAGCGGAAAGTTAGCAAGCGAATACCGAAATCGTCAAGGGGTAAGCGGGTTAGCCTACGCTTCAATTGCTCCTTGGTCAAGTTGTCCTTGTTCTTGTCGAAGTCGAAGAATTCCTCAGGAATAGGCGCCGCCTCGGGCTCGTCCTCGGGATCGTGGTAAGGCTCCAGGTAAGGGTGTCTAAGCGCCTCCTCAACACTGATGCGCTTGACCGGGTTGAAAGAGAGAAGCTTCTCCAGCAAGTCCAGCGCAAGATCGGAGGTCTTGGGGAACATGGCCTTCCAGGGAATCTTCTTCTTGAAGGGCAAGCTGCGGATGTACTCGCGCGCACGGCGGGACTTGATGCCGTAGTAGTCCTCCATGGTCGGCGTACCAAGCACGTCGAGAATGAGTGTGAGTTGATGGTGGTAGTCCTTGCCAGGGAACAGAGGCTTGCCGCTCAGCATCTCGGCCAAGATGCAGCCAACAGACCACACATCAATGGCCTTGGTGTACTCTTTGAAGGTAAGCATGATCTCGGGAGCGCGGTACCAGCGAGTGGCGACGTATTCGGTCATGAAACCCTGGTTGTCTTCGGTGCTGGCGGCGGAGCGTGCAAGACCGAAATCGCAGACCTTCAGGTCACAGTTTGCGTTGAGAAGCAAGTTGGAGGGCTTCAGGTCACGGTGGAGGACATTGGCTGAGTGCATCGCCTTGAGGGCGCGCAGAGTCTGGTAGATGAAGTATTGGCAGTGATCGTCCGAGAGCTCCTGTGTGCGAATGACGCGGTGCATGTCTGTTTCCATGAGCTCTTGAATGAGGTAAACCTCGAAGAAGCTCTCGTAGTTGCGCGGCTTCTGGATGTCAAGGATTGAGATGATGTTTTCGTGGTTGAAGTAGCGCAGGAGCTTCATCTCACGAAGCGTGCGCAGGCTAGATAGTGCTGTCATTAGCAAGTGATGTCCGATGATTAGCAGATCGTGGAATGTGAGCTGAATAGCTTCATCGTTCCACAAATTTGCGCATCTCCAAAGTTTTGCCTCTTAGTATGGAACAAAAAGCGCTCAAGACGCCGAACCAGGGAGGCATCAGGAAGTAAGGTTGCAACAAACGTACCAGAACATGCTAAGGAAACGGTCAGCAAAGCGTCTTTCAAAATGGAGCGGGCAGGAAGGAAGAACTTACGAGTGATCGAACGGAATGATCTTCTTGATAGCAACCTTTTGCCCAGAAGGTTTGTGAAGAGCGGAGCAGACCACGCCGTATGCGCCCTCGCCAACAACATCCTGGATGTCATATTGCTCGCTCACGTTGAAGGAGATCTTGCGAGATCCGGCCTGAGGAGGAGCGCGCGACATTGCGTTTGGTGTGATGTGGTATGGGAGATGCAGGAAGAAGGTACAGAGTAGAGATGGATATGCGATCCAAGGCGATTTTTCTCTTCCCTATGTCGGGGGTTTATGACAGACGACAAAAGTGAGGTTGCTCGGCAACTAGTAAGCTAGGCGACGGATTGGGAAGGTGCGATTCGGGGATCGAGTGCGCGGCGTTTGTCGTCCGAAGTCAAGGTGAAGGTAGAAGGGTGGTGGGTTGTAGTCGGAGGATGGGAAGTGGAATCTGTTCAGGCCAGACTTGATCAGCCATGTTCGTTCCCGTTGCGTCTGGTCGTACGCCGTGAGGAATGCAAGTCTCCCAATCCGACCATGCCGCCCACGTGCGCTGCCTTGGCCTCGCTGCAGCGACCTTTTGTCTGTGTTGGTAACCTACCCTTGCGTATGTGATTCTCCTTCTCTTTCTTATCCGCGGTGAGTGTTCTGTTCTGAAATCCAGCTGGTCAGCTTTCAGCTCCTCTTCTTTCACCAACACATCTGAGGTCCAAGCCGGCCGCCTCCTCCATGCCTCTGCAGCACAGTCACACCCGTATCACTGCAGCCTCCCGTACACAGCACTTGTGCCCAGCCCTGCCACCGTCTGTTTGCGCCTCCATCCACTCACCTGTCGTCGTCGTCGCCGCAAGCCGCTTGGATGACACGCAATCGCTGTGATAGCAGTAGACGTAAGTATCCGCAATGAATGAGTTCAAAAGTCCTATAGCCAGCTAAGCGGGACCGAACAAAGTGGGATGTATGAGAGTTGGATTGGATGCAAGTGTCAAAAGTAAGGTAACCTCACATACAGACCAGTGGTAGTAGTAGCAGCAGCAACAGCAGTAGTAGTAGTAACAACTGTAACAACACATCCCTAACCTTCCCCCCTCCCTTCTCCAAGCACAAGCACAGGGACAGGGATTCGCCCAAGCCCTTTCGCGCGCCCGTTTGGTGGGGCTCACATGAGGCGCCACACAACACAAGTTCCAGAAGCCGGCCCACGCCCAAAACCTGCAGGCCAGCAGACCAAAGGACGGGCGCCTCCAGTCACGAAAAGCAGTGCGCAGGCCCAGCAGAGCAGCAGAGACCATACGCAGCCCGTCGCAGCCTCTGCGCAATCCGATTCGCCCGCTGCACGACTTGCTACGCGCCGTGTCGAAACTCCTGCAATCTCTCTTATGGCGAAGCTGCGAGCGGAGCGGCTCGCTCGACGTTTCAGGAGAGTCTGACGGTTCGACTTGCGAAACGAAGCCGGTGCGGTGGGTGCCTCTTTGGATGACGATACACGTACAGTCTTACTTTGAGAGACTTGGGTTTGCGATTTATTTTTGGGTTGGAGGCGGTTGGCAGTTGCCTGTTCCTAGTCAGAGCAAAAGGGAATGGTTCACCTGGCGGAGCGAGGCGAGCCGTGTCTCGTCGTTGCGGAACTGAGACTCAAAAGTACATGCGTTTGGTCGAGATGATACGGAAACGAAATGCGTAAGAAGCAGCAGACTGACACCGCCATGCACAGGGGAGCTATCAGTATGTGGTCAAGGTATTTATACTGTCAGCCGTTGCGGGCTGGAAACCACCTATTGCCGTCTGCAAGGAAGCTAGAAATACACCATTGCTGTACCATGAACAACTCCCATCGCCATCCGTCGTAATAGTCACATCCGATCTTACAGTTAAATATACACTCCTGCCGTCTGATTGAAAGAAGCCCCTTACCTTCCAAGACATTCCATTCCTCTCCCAAAGAAATCCCAAACCAAAATCAGAAAGCCCTCACACGCCAATGATGATACATCCCAGGCAAATCACCATGTTGTAGTAATCCCATACTCCTCCTTCGAAACCCCAAGATCGGCAAAGACGATGTCGTCGCCCTTCATATGCTCGATCCTCTCCTCCTCCTCGCCCTCCAGCATCTTCAGCTCCTCTTCAGGGACCTCTTTCGCCTCGTCATTCTCATCCTTGGCCTTCGCCTCGAGGTTGTCAGACCTCTCAAAGTCCTCGCCGATCATCAGAATCTGCGCGTTGGCGTAGTCGAGGTGCTTGGGCTCGGCCGGCATCCAGCCACGGCCGCCGAACTCTTCGATGAACTCCTTGGGCCAATCTGGACTCTGGGGGAGTTGCGCGTTGGCAGGCCCTGGAGCGTCTGGGTTCTTGAGGCTGATGACGAAGCTGCCTTTTTCTTTCAGTCCGATGTCCTGTTGCACTTCGCCCAGCGAGGAGGGAACGGTGAGCATGTAAGCCAAGTGCGCGGCGCCTCGTCCGCCGCCGGTGTTGGTGAAGGCGTAGACACCTTCGCCCACGAGGGTGACGTTGGGCGTGTGGTTGGTGCCGGTAGTCTTGGTCGAGTACTCGGAACCCTTGAAGAAGTCGTCTTTCAGCTCCGCCATGCTGGTGCCTGCTTTCTCGACAAACGACATGAACTTGTCGTTGGGGCCCTTGGGCCAGACTTTCTTGGGCAAGGCGAGGAGACGCAGGTTGTTCATTTCTTGCACGGTGCCGTCGGTGATCTTGGCGCCGGCGGGCAGAGGGTGCATCACCATGAAGCTGCGCTGGAGGTCTTGCACGCTGTCTGGGTTGTCTGTTCCTACGCGGCCGCGGGTGAAGAAGTAGAGGATACCCTTCTCGAGGATGTTGGAGGGTTGTGCTTCTTCGCGGGTTTGGTCTTCTACGATGGCATCTTCGGTCTTGGAGTCGGCGCCATGCTCGGTGTCTTTCGCGTGGCCGTTGCTGTTACCGTTTGCTCCCTTTGCACCTGTCTTGCCCTCGTCGTTTTCATCAGCCTGCACCTTGTCGAAAGCATTCGGCTCATCTGACTCCTGCTTGGTCTCAGACTCTGCGACCTCGACTGTAAAAGTTGTCAGCGACTCATCACAGAAAGCATTGGTTGCCGCACAACATACCCGCTCCGCCATTTGCATCGTGCTTGCCTTGTCCGTGCTCCACGCTGTTCTCGGGCTTCTCGTCGTTGTCCTCGTTCGCGAGAGCTGCTTTCACTTCCTCGCGCTTGGCCTCATCTGGGATCACTTCCTCTAGAGTCTTCTGCTGCTTCTTGTTGCTGGTCGGCGACGCTGCATCGGCCTTGCGCTTGGTTCCATTGCTTGAAGTCGCGGCTGGCGGGCTTGAGTTGGTGCCTTGGTCTGAGTTGCGAGCGGATTGACGGGTGCCGGCCATTGTGAACGGAGCGTTTGCTTGCTTGATCTGTCTGAGAAGAGTTGTTGAGGCCAACGAGACTATGAATCTCTAGACTACGAGTCAGCGGAGCAATGTAACAACGAATGCGTGGATGCTAAACTCACAGTGGCAATTTGAGAAGATAAAAAGGTGTTGTAAGACGGAAAGTGTTGACGCGTTTCTATTCGCGTGAAGTGTAGTGATTGAAAGAAAAGGGAAGACGCGTCGAACGTGTTACCGTATTTACATACTATCATGGACTAGGCATCGATCGCTCATCATTATTATTGATGTCGTCAATGATTCAACAATGATCGACGGCTCAGATCGCGTTTTCGATTACCCGACGCGTCTGATGCGTGATGTCATTCACTTCCGAAAGTGTAAATGCGCGGAGGATGTTCCAGCCAATCAGATCTTTGTATCGCACAACCTCACTTCGCTAAGGAGAGGACTCCGCAAAGTGGCATGAGTGGATCATACCGTGAGCGACATGTCACATATCCATCATCGTGAGCACTTCCCGTCTCCCCGAAGAACAATAAATACGGTCACCTTCTTTACCGTCATCACCACCACCTGCAGCTCTCATGAACCCGTAAAGAAGGCCTTACAAGCTATCACGCCTTTTCACCAAATACCACATCAGCATACCGCAGTCACCGAAAGCAAATACAGCACGCATGTACTAGCAAACATAGCACCCAACAAAACTGCATTCTCGCTGAAGCCTCAAAACAACATTTCCCCGGAACAAGAAGAAACGAAGCACCCTCAAAAATCAAAAGACAGAAAGAAAGGAAACCTCCAACCCGGGGGGGGGGGGGGGGGGGGGGGGGGGGGGGGGGGGGGGGGGGGGGGGGGGGGGGGGGGGGGGGGGGGGGGGGG
>Ga0265797_10004048_pt1 | contig 22791 bp, 18 predicted proteins | sample P2T30metagenome_FD_192433 | JGI IMG/M metagenome (GOLD analysis project Ga0265797, IMG submission 192433) | Plant litter microbial communities from East Loma Ridge, Irvine, California - P2 T30 | ecosystem: Environmental > Terrestrial > Plant litter > Unclassified | place: USA: California... | reverse complement strand
GGATCATGTCCTGAGTACCGTGGGCAAATCTTGACATTGGACGGAAGCGAGACGAGAAGTGAATGCACAGAGGCACGGTTATTGAGGGAGATAGTTACTTACATGTAGGTTGACTGGAGTGTGCGTATGTGATGTGGGCGCGTCATGATCTTGCTGACCTGATGTGGCGGGGTTTCCTTCCTCCGTTCTCGCTGGACGATTGCTCGGTAAGCATGTGAGAGATAGGATTGAAAAGACACAATCAACCACTCACCCTGCCATCGACCTACCACCTTACTCAGTTTCCATCCTGCAGAACACTTAGCATCCTGTAGCCATGGCGCCCTCTCTGGAAGAACCGATCCAGCCGGTAGACGACGCTCTCGACTCACACCTGAAGAAAGCGCCCGCTCTTGTCGCACCAGAACCAGAACACTGCCCTGGACCCGAATCGCAGAGTGCAGGCAAAGGTGATGCATGCGCAGGCTGTCCAAACCAACAGATATGTGCATCTGCACCTAAAGGCCCGGATCCTGACATCCCCGTCATCACGCAGCGTCTGGCCGGCGTCAAGCACAAGATCCTCGTCCTGAGTGGTAAGGGAGGAGTCGGCAAGAGCACATTCACAACTATGCTGGCACACGCTTTCGCAAGCAACGCGGACAATATGGTGGGTATCATGGACACGGACATTTGCGGGCCTAGCATACCGAAGATGATGGGAGTCGAGGCCGAAACGATTCACGTTACCAACACTGGATGGGAGCCTGTGTGGGTGAGCGACAACCTGGGAGTGATGAGCGTCCAATTCATGCTGCCGAATCGCGACGATGCTGTCATTTGGCGCGGACCCAAGAAGAATGGACTGATCAAGCAGTTCTTGAAGGATGTCGAGTGGGGTGAGATGGACTACTTGGTTGTGGACACGCCTCCCGGTACTTCAGACGAGCATCTCTCTGTTACCAGCTTCTTGAAAGAGTCAGGCATTGATGGAGCCGTTCTGGTGACTACGCCTCAGGAAGTCAGCTTGCTGGACGTACGCAAAGAGATCGACTTCTGCAGAAAAGCTGGCATCAACATCCTCGGCCTCGTTGAGAACATGTCCGGATTTGTTTGCCCAAACTGCACGCATCAATCTGAGATCTTCAGAGCGACGACCGGTGGTGGTCGGCAATTAGCCAAAGACACTGGGATTCCATTCCTTGGTGCTGTGCCCTTGGATCCCAGGATCGGTATGAGCTGCGACTTTGGAGAGAGCTTCTTCGACAACTTTGCCGATTCGCCAGCATGCCAGGCGTTGAAGGAGGTTGTGAGGAATACTGGTGAAGCCATGGGTTTGAACACCGACGATGTCCTGCCTCCTGATTACGAAGACGACGAATCCCGCGATCGTCCTTGGCATTGAGCAAAGCGTGTGCTACGAATAATACATCACGTCCGTCGGTTGCACGCCACGTTCGAAACCCTGGAATCCGCAGATTTAGACTCGACACGCCAGCAGTGTCGGTAGAAATGAGTCCCTTCTTGTTCGGCAGGTGTCCTCCAGCATTCTCCTGGCCCACCATATTCATTGCGGGGTGACATTACAACGTAAGCCATGGCCAGAGCAATCTATGTTCGACCTACGACCACAACATTGGGGTACAACACCGACCAAACCCATGTGTAACATCTGCGATTCAACACTGTGAATGCCGCTTACCTGGCGACTATCTCGACAGACATTCACATGTCTGTTCCGGGCTTCACAAACAACGATGTCCAGCATCTGCGCCATTTCGACGAGGGTTGTCGCTGCACATGTCCAAAATCGACTCAAAATGCTGCTCTCATGCTTTCGCCAATGCACAGTTGTACCCTCGTGGCACGTGGCCTCTCTCAGAGATTGCCGGAATATCCTCACTTCGATCCCTTGTGTCATAACAGATCCGCAGCAAGTAGAAGTGACTATCGTCAGATGCCTGAACATGAGCTAAAGGCCGCTCCATAACAACTACAATTCACAGCGACTTTCATTACTCCCACTGAGCATTCAGGAGGCGGAGCTCACACTCTACTATGATTGCCTTTGTTGGCACATGCCCCGCCTGATTCGACAATAATGGGAATTCCGGGACCAGTAATATTCCTCATGAAAGAGAATGTAAGTGAATTCCTTTGTACTCGTTTCACGTGTTGAGTGGCGCGACACTCGCGAACAGTGTCAAGGGACAATGAATATATGGCGATTAGCCAGATCCTTGTCCCGTCAGTTGGAACACCGCACATTGTCCACTCATCACCGTTTCCGACCGAAAATAGTCGTCGCAAAATCCTAGGCTCATCCGAGAGCCACTCGGTACGAACAAGCTCCTCTCTATACATACGACCTACCGACGAACACATCATGCATGGATCGGCCATCACCGCAGCTCTTGCTGCCGCTATTGCACTCTTTACCCTTGGATCCGACGCAGCTGCCACACCACGCCTGGGAGGCCGGAATTTCCCTGATCCCGCTATCATCCGTGCAGACGACGGTTGGAGAGCCTACGCAACCGAAGTGACGGTGGACGGCAAGAAAATCCACGTGCCGATGGCATACACCAAAGACTTCAAGTCGTGGGAGTTCCGTGGCCAGAAAGACGGGATGCCCAAGCTCGCACCTTGGATCAACACGAAAAAGCCAAAGGTCTGGGCACCCGACGTGGTGGCCTTGCCCAGCGGGAAGTTCATCCTCTACTACACCGCCGCTCTAGCCAGCAATGGCGCCATCCATTGTCTCGGTTACGCAACAAGTAACAACATCGAAGGACCTTTTGTGGACAACTCAGCCAAACCCTGGATCTGCCCCCTCAAGCAAGGCGGCGCGATCGACATCAGCGGCTTCTACGACCGCTCCACCAACAGACGCTACGTTGTCTACAAAGTCGACGGCAACTCCATCGGCCACGGCGGCGAGTGCGGTAATACTGTCAAACCCATCGTGCCGACCCCGATCCTGATGCAGCGCGTCGACGCGAACAATGGCTACGGCCTGATCGGCACGCCGCTCCAGATCCTGACCAACACCCCCGCCGATGGCCCGTACGTCGAGGCTCCGGCTCTCAACTACATGGGCGGAAAGTACGTCCTCTTCTACTCCCCGCAGTGCTACACAACACCGAAATACGACGTCTCGTACGCCATTGCGGACAGCATTACCGGACCTTACATCCGCTCTGGGAGTCTGTTCAAGACTGGTGGGCCGCTTGGGTTCCAGGCGCCGGGTGGGTTGGATGTTGCTGTGAATGGGGATCACGCAGTGTGGCATGCAAATTATGGGAAAGGCAGGGCGTTGTTTACGGGTAAACTTACGCTGAAGAACGGCAAGGTTACGGCTGTTGTGGCGTAGTTTAGGGAAGCCCGGAGTCCGTGTTTCTGTGATTGAGTCTGCATTTCGGCCGTTACTATAGAAATACAACTTTTTGCCCGTTTGAGGCCCTCTCAGTTATCGTCTCCCAGTTACCGTGATCCTTAGTGATACACTCGGCCGTTATGTCTTGGGGTTTGCATCCCTGAGGATCCGTGGTGGTTGTTCTCGCCGCCCGAACAAGATCAATCTACCCTCGCCCACTGAGATGCCCCTCTGTAGACTATCCCTCCGTCCTAGTCCCTCATTCCTCATCCAAAATGCCGTCTCCCTCATCCTCGCTCTCGCGCCCCGGAACGAACGGTGGCGGCGACCGGCGCAGACCGTTCTCCTCCTCGCACTCGTCGTCCTTGCCGTCATGAGCGAAGATGAATGGCTTGCCGTCCTCATCTTCGGTGACACGGCCGAACAGACCCATGAGTTCTTTGACGCTGATCCTCTCTTTGCGCTTCGAATCGTCGAGAGCGGCGTCGATTTCCTCTTGCTTAGAGCCTTGCAGAGCGTAAATAGCTGCATCGATGCTGTTCTTCACAACAAAATGGGTCATGAAAGTCTCCTTGGTTTGGCCGATGCGGAAAACGCGGCAGAAGGCTTGCTGCTCCACTGCTTGGTTCCACCAAGGATCCAGCGTGATGACGCGACTGGCCATGGTGAGGTTCAGGCCCAGACCACCGCACTTCAGCGAGGCGAGAAGGATGCGCACGTTCTTCCCAGGGTTGCCGAAGTTTTCGATCGCCTTGTCCCTGGCATCGTGCGACATGGAGCCGTTGTATTTCTCGAACTCCCATTTTTCAGTGAGGCAGATGCGGGAGAGGATGTGCAGCATCGGCTTGAACTGCGAGTAGCAGATGATCTTCACACTCGGGTCATCCTGGATCCACTGAAGGATCTGTACTTTAGCGGCAAGGGTTTTCGCAGATGGCAGGACTTCGCCGTACATGTTTGCCCATATCTGGATCTTGGGCTTCTGCTTGGAGTTGTGAGTCGGGCTTGCACTCTCGCCGGCAATGTTGTCGTAGGCAGGCGCGAACTGGCCGAGCAAGCGACTGACGGGTTTCGCCTCTGAATAGTACTGTCCGCACTCGTTGCAGCGGTGACGCTCCATAGCACGACGAGCGAAGCTGTCTTGAAGTTCCGTGACTATGTTTAGGTCAGTAAAGGGAACACATTAGCAATGTGGGTTTGAACTTACGGCAGGAATGACAGTATATGTGGAAGCAGCTCGTCACATGAGCATCGGCCGGTGGCTGTCTGCAACCACAGCAGAGGGTGCGTCGAATCATATCGTCCCACGAATCGGACTTCTGGATGTCTTCCAGGTAGCGGCCGAAGTTGTATGTGAGACCATGGCTCTCCCCGACATCCTTTTCGCCCGACTCAAACCCCGTCCCGTGATTTGGAACAGTCTCTGTTTCGGTGACGATGGTGGCACCTTCTCTGGTATCGATGTGTTCGCTAGGAGCATTGGCGTTCTCCTTGAGCCTCTCTCGAAGATGGACAAGAAGCACTCTCGATTCATCCGAAAGGCCGTCGGACGAGATCTTGCAAAGCCTCTCGAAGTCCTCTTGCTCCAACAGATCCATGATCGTGCTCTGAACGATAAGGACATGTGAAGTAAGCTGTCTCAGGCGGAGAAGCATGGTGCAGATGTTTCTATCGATAGGTCAGTAACGTAACATACACACGAAACGCCCATATTAACGTACCTGTATTGCTTTTGCAAGTGGCCGGCCGACGAGAAGCTGTTAATTCGGGCAATGAAACGAGCTTTGACAATGTCGTATACACTACGCTCAATCTCGTTGAACTCGAGCCACATGACCTTCTTTGTGGGCTTGGGAAGATCGATGAGTCGAGCGTTGAAAAAGGTGTCCAAATGAGTTCGCCTTATCATGAACTTCCGTAGGAAAACATCAAGTTTCTCCAAGCCGCTCGGGTCTTCTTTCGAGCAGAAGTTATCACGAAACAGCTTGAGTGAGCCAGCGTTAGGCTCCCGGAGAAACTTGAAGGTGCTGTAGAACTCGTCAACCCTGTTGAGTATCGGGGTGCCGGACATGGCCCAGTGATGCTTTGCTTCAAGGGCACGGCAAGCCATGGACGTCAGGCTTTGGTGATTCTTGATGGCCTGGGATTCATCCAATACGACCCGATGCCACTTGATCTTATGCAAAGGGCCCTTGTTTTCCTTGTAGTACTTGTCCCACCACTCTGCCTTCTGTTTCGCAGTCGTGTACTGTGCAGGGATTTCAGCTTTCGGATAGCTTTTTTGGACTTGTGTGTAAGTCGTAAGAATGATGTCGCACTCCTGCAGCTCCTCAAGCTCTTCGTTACTCTTGGTCTGGGCTGAAGCGTGGTACTCTCTGACACGGCCTATCCCGAACTTGGATTCTTTGCTGGTGTACACCTTGTCAGCGATCTCCCGTCGCCACTGAGAGACAAGAGCGGCGCTCGCCACGACGAGAGTCGTACGGCAGTTGCTCTTTTGTAAGGATTTGCCATTGACGATGTTACACAGCATCATGATGGTTTTTCCGAGTCCCATGGTATCCGCGAGGAGCCCTCCCTTCGGTGCTTGTGTCGAATTTTCGCGCTTGCGCATGAATGCGACCCCAAGGACTTGATAATGTTTGAGCGTTACTTTCAGGCCCTTGACGCTCCAATTGCCGTCGGGGGCGGGCTTCACGACACCGTGGCCAGTGAAGTCCTTCGTAGCATCATCGAGATATTTTTTGTCCGCTTTCGCTATAGGACGGTAATCTTCGGGCACGCTGGCAATGAGATCTTTCAGAGCTTTGGACTTCAGTGTTGGCCCGGTCGACGGATCGAAGGTTGATGGATCGAAGGTTGGCTGATTTGGAAGATTGCGGTTTTGGGCGGCATCCTCGAAGATGTCGTTGTTTCCAAGCATGTTGGTCATGTTCAACAGGTTCGGTTCCGCGGGCTTGGCTTGCCGTCCTCTCTTTGAAGTACCTGCGGCCTTGGACGCTGGGGTCTTCCCCTTTGCCTTGCGCTTGGTCGCCGCTTTGAGGCGGGCTTTATCAAGGAGCTCCTCTGTGTCAAGAGTTTTCACCGGTTTACCTCGCTTCTTCGGCGGCTTGGAACTCGTCGGCGTCTTTCGCTTCAGACCTCGCTTCTTTGGCTCTGCCTGATCGTCCGAATGATCTTCGTTCAGAGTCGACAGCCTGGCAAAGTCAAGACTCTCTTCCATGTCATCATCCCCCTCTTCATCCTCATGCGATATATCGTACGCCCTGTCCGAGTCCTGCTTCAAGACTCTTGCTTTCTCGGCTTCTTCGGCCCGCTGGAACTGTATGTCAACTTCTAAAGACACACTACCATGCCGACGTTTGTTGAGGTATTCCTGCTGGAGAGCTACAAAGGCGTCAGCAGCATCTGGAGTTCCAGGGCGACTGTTTGTGACAAAGATCCCATCGTCGGCTGTCTGAGTTGGCGTGGTACGCTTCGCCGATTGGGAGTCGTTGCGGAATTGCCGAGCCGTTTCTTGTGCGCCTTTCTGCGCCTTGCCCAGCAGCTTCTCCCGGTACAGTTTGTGCGCGGTATCGCTCTGAACAGTAGCGGCGGCAGTTCTTGGCTTGGAGAAAACGGATGGTCCAAGATTCGGCAGGGTGGCAGCAGCTTGGGCTCTCTTGCTCGGCGGCTCATGGGGAGATCCGAGGGGCTGTGCATTTGGGGTTGTCGACGTGTCGTCTTCGTCATCTGAGAGTAGGCTGATGACCTCACCTGGTTCGGTGTTTTGAAAGAGGCCATTATCGTCTTGCGGTTCTGATTTGATGGCAATCAGGCTGGGGGATCTCTTGAACGTCATTGGGCCAGGAGAGCCTGGACGGTCGGGATCCATCGTGCGTACTTAGCGCGCGAGGCGGTACGCTCTCGTGCTGGTGAACTGGTGTGGAGCAATGTGTTGTGTGGAAAGTAGTGGTGATGGGGAGGGTACAAGATAAGGAAGTGGATGTCGTTGAGAAGGAGGTAATTGCACAGAAACGAACTTAAGTAGTTGATGGTATGCCTCAATCACATGCTCATGAGAGCATACTGCAAGCAACGAATGCATCTGGTCTGATGAGGGAGAGCAAGCAGAGTGAAGTTGTAAGTGAATGTCACGTGATCTGGAGTGATGGTGCCGGTGTTGACTCTCCAAGTCGAGCAGGACGAGCTATGGTGCTATCAGCAGCTTTGGGCATGTTTTGATATCTGCTCACCATTGAGAGAGCAGTAGCTACTGTCACATGTAGAGCATCTCGGCGGCACCGTGGTATATTTGTGGTGTTGCCAGCGGGTATGGACTGTCTGCAACATCTTACTGCTGAGAGGATGTTCTGCCAGTCCTGGCTCATCATAACACACTCTGTACAAGTCGAACGAGTGAGGCCGGGCAGAGTGCCCTCCATTGTCTCCGTGCCTCTGGCAGAATCCGGAGGCTCCCAATGGTGTCTCTCGTATTCTCGTAGTCCGCATACGTAGCGGTTATCGGAATCCGTCGAGTGATCAGTTTGTGTGCACAGTCAAGCCCAGACGACGATGTCCGTGTTCCAGCGCTGGCGACATCGTACACATTCATGGAGGATGTCGTCAAAGGGCACGTGAGGTGAGGTGGGTGTTGTCTGCCCCAGAAGCCCACTGTTCCATGGCACTAACAAGGCCCACTCTGTTTTCCATTTCCGCGGGATCGCGGGATCGAGGTGGGGTTAGAGTACATACTCGATCGTGGTCAGCAATAGTTCAGATGCACACGTGAGACAACTCTGCCGTGTCTACCTGTTGCAAAGACCGCTGCCGTCGATCAGAGCCGTCGTCCTGGTTCGACAGCATCGCCATCGCGTCACTTTGCGCCCAGCCTTACAAACAGCCGATTGTCGATCCCTCCCCTTCGATACGACGATAGCAGCGCTGCGTCTGCCCACGCTGTCTTCGTCTCCGAGGAGATGCTGAACATGCCTTGAGAGGCTAGTTACTGTACATGTAAGATCATGTCGCAAAAACGTGCGCAGGATGCAGTCGGCCACGAAGCGACGACTGGCGGTGCAACCCAAGCCCCCAAGCCCAAGCAGCGTAGCCGGAAGAAGCATGCCTTGCAAGAGGACGACGACCCTTCGAAAAGGCGCTGCGTCTCCACCGCCTGCGTTGCATGCCGGTACGTCTCCGTTCCTTCCGAATGTAACAGCCCATCGCGACTGACCGTACTGTCTACGCAGCAAGCGTAAAAGCAAATGCGACGGAAACCAGCCGAGTTGCGCCGCCTGCGCTCAAGTCTACAATACCGAATGTATCTACTCTCCCTGGACAGACCACCGCCGCAAAGGTGTATACAAACAGGACGCCGACGGATTGAAGACGAGGAATAGTACGTTGCAGACACTCATACAGGCCATACTCAATTGGCCAGAGGAGGATGTTCCCGGTCTTGTGAGCGAAATTCGATCCTGCGAAAGCCTGGACGATATTGCCGAGAAAATTGCTGCAAAGGAAAACGGTCAGGATGTGGACGAAGATGATGAAAATGCCGCGATACCAGATGATACCTCTACCACTGATGGAGCTACCTTCGAGTCCCATCTCTTCGGAAAGATGGGAGACCTCAGGCTGGACGATGGATCCGTAAGATACATTGGCGGTACTTCAACACTCATCCACTTGGACCACAATGACGTTGCACCCGATCCAGACGAGTTTGAGCAGCAAGAAGACCCAGTCACGTCCTGGTCAAATGTCACAAAGGACCCCGAACTTGTTCTCCATCTTGTGAACATGTACTTTACATGGCACTACACGTTCTTCACTACCATGTCAAAGACTCTATTCTGGCGCGACTTTTCCCTTGGAAGGCCTCCCGCGAACAATGTCCGGAAAACACACTACTGCACTCCTCTACTGGTCAATGCAATCCTTGCACTCGGTTGTCACTTCACGTCGAATCCTGGCGCAAGAGACGACCCTGAAGATTCTGCCACAGCCGGCGACCACTTCTTCAGGGAGGCAAAGCGGCTGATCATGGAGAATGATGAGCACGAGAAGCCACGTATGGCCACAGTACAAGCGATGGCGCTCATGTCCGTCAGAGAGGCAGGCTGCGGACGAGAAGCCAAGGGATGGGTATACAGTGGGATGTCGTTCCGAATGGCGAGTGACATGGGACTGAATCTGGACTCTGGGAACATGACTTTCAACAAAAACGTCAACGGAGACGATGCCGAAGAGGACGTGCGACGAATCACATTTTGGGGTTGCTTTCTTTTCGATAAGTGCTGGTCCATGTACCTTGGGCGTTTGCCGCAGCTCCCTACGCCAATGATCACAGTGCCCAAAGTAGAGGTGTTCCCGGACGAAGATGCGACCCCCTGGTGTCCATACACAGATTCTGGGTTCACGCAGGCCAATTCACAGCCGGCACGTATCAGGACTGTTGCGTTACAGATTACCAAGTTGTGCGAGATCAGCAACGATCTATTGCAGAACTTCTACAATCCTTCAGATCTTGCCAAGGCAAAGGGCAAAGCTGGTGAGCTCAAGAAATTGAGCGACATACACACCCGCCTCGAGAGCTGGCGGCGCGACTTGCCAAAGGAACTAGAGCCAAAGGAAGGCGGTCTGTCGAGTGTACTCGTCATGCAGTAAGTATTTCCTCTATTGTGTTGTAGCCACAACTGACACAATTTAGCATGTTCTTCCAGTTGTTGTTCATCCACCTTTTCCGGCCATTCCTCAAGTACACGCAAGCGACTTCACCCCTACCTCAGACAGTGAGCCCTCGTAAGCTCTGCACTCAGGCGGCCGCCATGATTTCGAAGCTGCTACGCTTATACAAGCGTTCCCATGGTCTTCGACAGATCTGCAACATTGCGGTCTATATCGCCCATTCCGCCTGCACTATTCACCTGTTGAATCTGCCCGACAAGAATGCTCGCCGAGACATTGTTCATGGGGTCAAGCACCTCGAAGAAATAGCCGAAGGCTGGCTTGGCGCGAGACGGACGCTCAGCATACTCAGTGTTCTCGCGCGCAAATGGAACATCGAACTACCCGAGGAGGCGGAAGCAGTTCTGTCTCGCACAGAAGCAAAGTATGGCGCTTACACAGGCGATGTGTCGTCGCCATCGTCCGAGCAAAACCAGGCACTGAGGCACGCTATCAATTCTGCACCTATTATGGCACAGCCGGCCTGGCAAGTCCCGGTTTCTGCGCCCATGCCCGAAGGTTTCTACGCTACTACTGAGCAATCGCCCGTCGGGCAATTCCTTCGACCACACAGTAGCGGCGCCAGCCAGCATGCATCGCCCCCGGAGTTCGATCCCACGCGTGGGCAACAGTACCCGCAAGTAACCTCCGCTATGAATCAGCAAAGTATGACCACTGGTCATAGACCTAACCGATCTATACATGCCCGAACTGTTGGAAACAGCCCCGCTGCTATGTTCGGGGGCGTTGAGCAGCTGCTGCGCGACACTTCGGACTGGGCGTACCGAGATCAGGCTCAGCTCGCCACCGAGTTCGGGAACTGGAACGCAATGGATGCCGTAGATCCTTCCAGCAAGTGGCTCAGTGGTCCGAATGGGGCTGGAAGCGCCTCATTCCCTATACAACAACAGCTGAACCAACAAATGCAGCAGCAGATGCATCAACAGATACAACCACAACAGCACCAACAACAACAGCAACAACAACAACAAATGCAGCAGCAGCAGCCCGTCACGCAAGCTATAGCGCAGCCCGTCAGCCTGGCCCCTGCGTTCGATATGCCTAACGTCGGCCGAAATAATAGCATTGCAAGCGCGAACGCGAATGCCAATGCGTATTCTGTCATGACTTGGATGAATGGAGCGAACCCGTACACGGATGTGATGAGTTATGATGAGGAGGAATGGTATCGCTGACCACTTGGATCTCATGTCGGCGTCTCGGTACATATAGACGGGGGTCACCAGCGAGAAGCTTTCTTTGCCTTGGAAGACCGCCTGTGAGTTCCGCCGTTTTGTCAATAATGTATATGTCAATGACACTTTACTATCATACTCGACTCGTCTCTCTCACATACGTTATACCTAGTAGTTCTGTCGGCAAGCTACACGGCATGTACGAATCTCAACATTCGAGACTACCCACGCGGGATGACAAAGACAAGAAACGATTTTTAGGTATGTACCTAGAGGTAGTTGCCACATGCACGTGATGTGTACAATCCGGTCTGCAGGATGTTTACGGTTTCACCACTCGTTAGCCGAGGCGCTACGATGTGCGGGACCACGAGAAAACGCCAGCCTAGAATCCATCTAAACTTTGATTTTCGCCCAGCTTCCGGAACCAGATGTCTAAGCCACCGCATTGACACTCTTTTCATCGAGAGTGCCCGTCATGCTTCACGATCTCTTCAACTCATATCCAAAAGTATTGCACTTGCCGGACATGGGTCGCGAGTACTAACACCAGGATCACCTTGGAACATCGCATTAAAGACCAGGATATACAGTACTTGTACCTTTGACAGTGTAGCGGTCAGGCCACCCGTAACAACATCATGACGGAACCGTTGGAGGCGGAGGCAGATTCGCAGGTACGTACATTGTACTGCTACATGTGAGAGAGAAAATAAAACGGTTTGGCTAAAGATTATTGCGACACAGAAAACCGCGAATCTAGCTCGGATCCGCGACAATCAGCGACGATCGCGCGCCAGGCGGAAGGACTACCTCAAGGAACTGGAGACCAGATATCGCAACTGCGAGCAAGTGGGCGTCTCGGCCTCGACTGAACTGCAAGCGGCGGCAAAGGGCGTCGCTGAGGAGAATCGACGCCTACGTGATCTGCTGAGAGCTTATGGCATCCCGGAGGTTGAAATCGATGGCGCCAGTGGCACGCAGGGATCTGCTGCGGCAGATATGCTGGATGCCATGATCACTTATCGTCAGCCCTGTGGACCAGGCGATTGTCAACCCTCTACCGAGACGGCGCGTCAATTACAGCCAGCGCCTCCCCAAATTCAGACCCAGCTACCTCGACAACCCATTCCCTACCAGGACTCCGTCACCGCAGCGCCATCCGCAGCTTCCACTCCACAATACATGAGCCAAATGACCAGTCCCGCTGGCTTGCAAGGGCGCGAACAGTCTTCTGACACTTCTCTGTATTCTCCCATCGGCCTCGAAGCTCCGCACTACCCTCTTCTCCACGGTTACGACATGCCAGCAAATGACCAGATGGCTTTCATGAACGGCTACGGCCAGGTCACCATTCCCCAGAACGTTCCGCGAAGCAGCTCTCATCAGGACGGAAGATCTTCCTGCCAGGTTGCTGCAGATACGATCCGTAGTTTTACTCCCAACGCTGGCCACGAATTGGAACGGGAACTTGGCTGTCGCGCGCCCGGGGAGGACTGCACGGTGTCCAATCTCAAGATCTTCAATGTTATCGACAGATACACTGTGGGAGCAGATTGAATCGGGGTGCGTTGCAGCTCAAGAGATGACAACCGCCTGCGTGCCCGTCTGATCTACGTTGCGGTGCACGCATTTGACAAAAAAAAGGGCCCTCCTCCGCTGAGAGATCGGCTTCCCGGGTAGGCCCTTTTCAGTGTCATCCGCGTGCGGTGTTCTTCAATGTTATTTCACGGTAACTGCGCGTCAGGATCTCCCGCACTCGCAGAGTGCTCAATCACGAAATCGCCACATCTGAAAAGTGCATCACAGCCTCGTTGCATCTGACTCACAGCCGTGGCCAAACGGATCATACTATCCGACTCAGTCCGCAAGAGCGACCTCTAGCCGCCGTCCCGAAGTTTGCTGTAAAAGAGCCAAATAGGCCTTTGCACCACCAAAGCGTGCGGCTTTGCAAATCTCACAGCCACAAACGCACGAACGAACGCGAAAATCTGAAAGAGGTCGCCAACGTTTCCAGTGCAACACCAAATAAGACCCGGCACACACTCACCCACAAGTCAACGAAGAAGAAGAGAGATGTGCATGCAAGAAATCATCTGGTGTTCCTGCGGCCATGGCGAACTCCTACCCATCGTCATGTGCGCACACGCCGAAGCCGCGGGGAAATGCTGGACGGTGGTACATGGCGACCATCGCATTGTGCTGCAGATGAAGTGCTCTTATTGCCTTTCGGGTTTGGCGGACTACCACGGCAGCGACTCATCGACAACAGCGTTGGGCACGAAAGCGAGGCCGGAAGGCGAGCTGGCGGCCAAGATTGAGATGAAAGAGCGGGAAAGACTTGCTGGGGTTGAGTTTGATTTTTGCGAGATTGATGGTGGTGGTGATTATGATGGTGGGTTGACATTTCCGGCTGGAGAGTTGCCTTTGGAATTGCAGGATGTGATTGGGACGGATTGGACTGATGTTGGCAATTTGGATCCGGACTTGTGGCAGTACGTTTGATGGGGAGTGAGTTTGGCTGTGGAGTCTGTTGGAGGTGGAGTCTTGAGCTATGTACAGTATCATACTACAGAAGATGCTAGTGGTATGGGTGGAGGAGTCGAAGCCTGTACAGTACAACTCGTAAGATCCAACTACCACCACCAAGTGTGACACGAGTCTCTAATGTATGAATCGAATATGAAAAGACTTCAGATACTTTCACAGTATTTGATTATCCGTCAAATCTTCGCCGTGTTTTCATCTGAAAGTACAAGACACCCAAGCTTTCACAAGATCCACTGCCAAGCTGAAGGAAGGGACTTGTAGTAGCTTCTTTCTGACGTCTTCATGCTTCTCCACAACCAAGAACTTGGTCGGTGAACGGATATATGCAGCATCAACGACCTATTTTCTTGTTTCGGAGAACGCGCCACCGGCTTATCTTGATCTGCTGACTCCCGAGATGCTGCTTGTGTCCTACTAGGAAGATCGACGTCTGCATCTTCTGCCGTGTCGTTTGACTTTTGCCGCAAACAGGCACGATGACGGCGTCGGTGGCTGAGGGGCTTGCAAGTACGACCGCCGGCGACTTGCTCGTATTGCGTTGTAATGCGATGCGGGTAGAAGCATCGCCTTGAGCCATCAATTGGCATATCTGAATTGCAAACCAAACACCACAGCCACTTTCAAACTCACATGTGCCCCACCGCCCCTTTGCATGGCCTCAATCAAATCATCGGCCACAGACCTCAGCCGTGTTTGAGCTTCAACTTTAACCTTCTCGAGAGACCGCCACATGCGCCCACGCTAACCCGCATCTCGCTCGCGTGGGCTATCATCCAAGGAGGTGAGGTGCTACGCGCTGCCAACAAACACAGCAATCTCGTCACCCGTCACTCTTTTCAACACACGCCACTCTTTAAACTCGTCATTCCCTTTACTACGCCTCACTTTACGTGTCAGGGTCTCTGCGAGCCCACTGACTATTGACGCGAGCAGGAACTCTCGCCTCATTCTGATCTCTCATCAACAAAACCACCAGCCTCTCGCGGTAACACAAAACCCAGACCTGGGTACCACGCCGCGGGAACCAACACCTTTCACTTCACTCACTACTTCTTTACCCAACTCACACAATGCGTGAGTTTCCCCCTGCTGCCTTCACATTTGCAATTGCTTTGGAAGCTTCAGCGAGACCCTTGCCATGCCATCAACTTTCCCGGGGTAGACCGAGAAAACAAAGCTAACATCACCGACCACAGACTCCATCAAACGCGCCGCCAGGAGGCAAGCCTGGTATAATCAGCTGGATGGCGACAACAAAACCTACAACTTTTTCGGACGCATCAACTCCATGCCCCGACGAGCAACAGACCCGGAAGCAGATGGCGGGACATTGGTACATACCGTTTCCTCACCGATTGAGCAGCACAGGCCGGCCGACTTCGAAGCCGACGGCTTTGGCGGTACCAAAAAGGCCGGCACATTCCCAACAGGACCACCCGGAAACATGCCACCGCGCACATACGAGGCCGCTGAGCCCTTGACGACCTCCAACGAAAAGGACGAAGATCGCCTTGGCAGTAACTCCAGCGGTTCTGCACGACTGCATTCGGAGATCCCACAAGACAGCGTTGTCGACCGATCAGTAGGCGCAGAAGGCGGGCCCAGGAAACGAAAGATGCGCAAATTCATACCGTTTATGGGCAAGAAGCATGGCGAGGACGGCGAGGAAGAAACGGAGCTTCGACGCACCGAAACAGGAGAATCAAAGAAAAAGCACTGGCCTAAGCCTACGGTCGGCTCACAGTTCAAGGCCGTGTTTGCATCATGGATCAACATCATGCTGATCTTCGTTCCGGTCGGCATTGCCTTGAAACAGGTTGGAACCGTCAATGGAATCGTCGTCTTCATTATGAATTTCTTGGCCATCATCCCACTGGCCGCAATGCTGTCTTTCGCCACGGAGGAATTGGCAATCTACGTCGGAGAAACTTTGGGCGGTCTCTTGAACGCCAGCTTTGGAAACGCCGTGGAACTCATCGTCTCCATCATTGCCCTGGCGCAGAAGAAGATCATCATCGTGCAGACTTCTCTGGTCGGATCGATGCTCTCCAACCTGCTGCTTGTTCTAGGCATGTGTTTTTTCTTTGGCGGTCTCAAACGTCAGGAACAATTCTTCAATATCACAGTCGCGCAGACTGCTTCCTCGCTACTTGCTCTTGCTATTGGAAGTTTGATCATTCCGACTGCATTCCGCATTTTCGAAGACAGAGCGACGGGCGTGGCGCCTCTGTCAAGAGGAACCTCCGTCCTGCTCCTCATCACATACGCCTGCTATCTCTACTTCCAACTTAGCACACACGCTACCATGTACAACGAGCCAAGCCAGAAAGTGCCAAAGAAGCAATCTGGTAGAAAGGACTCTGGCGATGTTCTGCGCGGAATTGCTACCATGGGTGCAGGAACGGCCGCGGTTGCGGGTGGTACGGTTAACCAGCAAAACTTGGTCCACGAGGAGGAAGAGGAAGAAGTCCCTCAGCTTTCCCGTCTTGGTGCACTGATCACTCTCGCCGGTTCCACGGTCTTGGTCGCATTTTGCGCAGAGTACATGGTCAGCTCAATCGACGATCTGACCAAGGGAGGTAAAGTAACGGAAGAATTTGTCGGCTTGATCTTGCTGCCAATCGTCGGCAACGCCGCCGAGCACGCCACAGCAGTCACTGTCGCCATCAAGGACAAAATGGACCTCGCCATAGGCGTTGCAGTCGGCTCCAGTCTGCAGATCGCTCTACTCGTCTTCCCCTTGATGGTCATCATCGGCTGGATCGGCCTTGGTCAACCGGAGCAGATGACGCTCAATCTCGACGGTTTCCAAGTCGCCGTTCTCTTTATCTCCATTGTCCTTGTGAACTACCTCATTCAAGTAAGCTCTTTTCCCGATCTCTTGCAGAATTCGAAAAATTACTGACTCGCAACGCAGGATGGAAAGAGTCATTGGCTTGAAGGTGTCATGCTCAACATCACTTACCTTATCATCGCTCTGGCGGCGTGGTACTATCCCAACAGCCAGGGAGGAACAGAATAGCTTCACTCGTCGACGTAGACTTCGACTCGACATGGGATCGTAATGGCAGGTAGTGGTTTTGTGTGGTGTTTTCTGTTCCCATCTTCTCTTTTCTTGGAAAGAACAAGGCAGTAGTGCAGGGGGAAACCTTTTTCAACAGCAGCAGGAGTAGTAGCTGATTAGTACTAGTTTGATACCCGCAGTCAATACCCAGATAAATTTCCTTCCAGCCAAGTCAGCTGACATGTGCATGTTCGTGTGTTGATTGATCGACCGTGCCTGTGGCGATCGTCCGGCCAAGATCTGTATTGCACGATTTACCTGATTGCCACAATGAAGTAGGAGACCGCCAATCGGAGCCTCAAGCCACATCGACCGTTTGTCTTCTATGACTATGCCAACAGCAATCGGATCGGAACCGTAGAGGCTTATAGACTATGCGGTGATTTCTTGTTAAGCAGTCCATACCAACATCAACCTTCCTGTGCTTAACGCCAGGTAACTCTGCTGGAATAAAACCCTTTCTCAAACACAAAACTTGTGCTCATAACACATCGAACAAGTTCCGGCCCCTCCCAAAGAAAAAAAAAGACATGTGCATCACCGTCGAAACCCGCATGGCATGCGGCCACCAAGAATTCCATCCGATAACCTGCGAGACGGCAATCAACACCGCCCGGAACACGCACATCGCCGACGTGCACCTCGTGCGCTGCCAATTCCCGCAGACCAAGCTCGCGTGGTCGCCCGCCTGCTGCGAGCCCTGCTTCCAGGATGCTTTCGACAATTTGAAGGATGGTGCTTGTATCATGTGCCGCGACTGGATGAATATAAGGTGGCAGCGCGAGATTGCGCGCATGTTTGAGCGCGGGCTCGAGCGGGATATTGAGCGGTCTGAGATGCTGGAGTGACTGGTGGATAGGTGAGATGGAGGGTTGGATTGGGGGATGTCGCCGCTGTTTTGGTTTCTGGAGATGGAGATGTTTCTATGGCGTGGGTCCAGCTACGCCATTATCGATCATAGCTTGGTGGAAGGCTGAGTTCGGGCAGGAGGTCCTCGACCAAAGACATAGCCGGTTGCGACGGGACTGAAGCCTCCTCCGGTGGTGCCTGGGAGAGGGAATGGCGATTTTCGCCACGCGGAGGAGAAGAAAACAGGGTGGACGGTGGCGGGGTTGAAGGGTTGTCGTGGTGTTGGTTGATCGGTAGGGATTTGACTTGGCGGCATCGCTTCCATTTGGTTTCTGGGTGCGAGAATTCTTGGTGTTGAGGACGTTGTCGTTGTACGGCTCTGTTGTTGATGCATGGGGTTTTGAGGTTGTGGATCGGTGACCTGTTTAGTGTGAGTATGTGATTTTAGCTCTAAGGAGGAAAGGTGTCTACCTTAGGTCTTGAAGGTTGAAGTGAGGAGAACATTGTGTCGCGTTGTATGTGTATCGAGGGTTTAAAGAAAGATGTTGGTGAATGAATGAAGATACTAAGAAGGCATCGTGTGTTGTCGTCAAACCCCGCGATTTGTGATAGATGCCGAGGGACGGCAACAACTCCTTCGATGATGTACCTCTTGATGATGTGTACCGTACCTACTGTACGTTTATGTAGTATTTAAATCATTGGAAGGATGTGGAGGAGAGCGTTGGTACGCACGCAGCCATGGCGCACGACGGTCCAGCATCCATGCCGACGACACATCTCCACCAAGCCAGTCGTTGACATCCAGAACGGCACCTTCTACAAGCAACATCCCTCTACCATCAGCACCCAGGCGAACCCGCCGCTCTTCCCCAACCTCTCCTACACTCTCTCCACCACCAGCAACCCAGAGGACCGCCAGTACTGGTCGGTGATCTCACCCTCTTCGATCGCGCGAACGACTTTCCTCCAGATCCTTGCTGGCCAGCACATTTGCATACCACCCACCGCGCGTCGTTATCCCGCTCTCTCGGATGCGCACACTACACTGCAACATGCGATCAAGTATGTGGGCTTTGACGCTGAGCGCGGGACAGGAGTCAGCGGTACATCAGTCCGAGGTGCATACTTAAGTGCTCGCTACGAGAGTCGGCGCGAGGAGACGGACTTCACCGTCTTGGACTACTTGACCGGACACACAGAACTCAATGCTCTTGAAAGAGAAGAGACTGTTGGTGAGAAAGAGGCGCTTCAAGAGATCACGCGGCAGTTGGACTTGGTGAGCTTGCTGGACATGCCTGTTGCGAACTTGAGCAATGGACAGACGCGGCGAGCTAGGATTGCGAAATCATTGATGGAGCGGCCAGAGGTGCTCCTTCTGGATGGGCCTTTTATGGGCCTGGATCCCAGGACGCTGTCGAGATTGTCTGGCGTGCTGAGGCGGTTGGCTGAGAGAGGCCAACCCAGGCTAGTGATTAGTTTGAGGCCCGAGGACGGCGTGCCGGATTGGATATCTCACGTTGTTGTCGTCGATGACAATCTGAATGTGCTCGACCAGGGACCTAAAGCGAAAGTACTGAAGGCTACTAAAGACTTCCTCACGCACCGCTCCGCTATCGATGCAGGCAGTCAGCAGCTGTCTCGTGACGGATTTCCTAAACACTCACCACCTCTCCCCAAAGGCGAAGCTCTCGTCGAGCTCAATGGCGTCAGAGTTTCATACGGCTCCAAGACTGTCCTCGGAGACTGGCAACAAGTCGATAAGCCGCAGCCAGGCCTCTGGTGGTCGCTCCACCGCGGACAGCGCTGTGGCATTTTCGGTCCAAACGGAAGTGGAAAGACGACGATGCTATCCCTCATTACCTCAGACCACCCGCAAACCTACGGACTACCAATCAAGCTTTTCGGCCGCTCGCGCCTCCCAGCACCAGGGCAACCAGGCATCAGCGTCTTCGACCTCCAACGCAGGATGGGCCACTCGAGTCCTGAAGTCCACGCCTTCTTCCCCAAGAACATTTCACTGCGCCGCACACTTGAGTCGGCGTGGGCAGACGCGCCACTAGCCAAACCGATACTGGACGAGGCCGCTACCAAGCGCGTCGACGCCAGTTTGCGCTGGTTCGCAAACGATCTGCGGCCGCTGCAGCGAGGACCGCAGGCTCAGAATCAAACAGTATCAAGAACCGACCTTTCATGGGCGAAAAACCTTCGTTTCGCCGAGCTGTCGTTTTCAGCGCAGCGCCTTGCCCTCTTTCTGCGGGCAATCGTGCACCGGCCACCCCTGATCATCCTCGACGAAGCTTTCAGTGGGATGGACGAAGCAGTGCGCGATCGCGCCCTATTGTTCCTCTCGCACGGCGAGCAAAACAAGGATGGGCCAGTCGATGCTGCTACTGTCGTGGAAGGTTTGGGAGAGGAGCAGGCATTGTTAGTCATCAGCCACGCGAAGAAAGACGTGCCCGGTTGCGTGAGAGAGTGGATCTGCCTGCCTGAACCCGGTGAAAAGAAGCCACCGAGGATTGGAGAACTGGCTGGGCCGCTGGAGTTGTACCCTGAGGGTTGGGAGGGGATTTGGGAAAGTGGTGGGCAGTGAACTGTCCTGTAATATATGCACAGATTGTGCGCATTTAGAGCGGAAGGAGGGTTTTGTATAGATACATGTATCCTAGATGTTCTCCGGGAACGCGGTTGCTGTGGAAAGCAAGCTCTTCATCATGCAACATTTCAACAATCAAAACATCGAGCAAATAGGGTAAAAAGATTGCTCTTCCGACACCTGTCTTGCAAGCCTGATTGCTCAAGTACCCGCCCAAGATACCCTTGATATTCGGGGACAAGTGAGCATCGAGGTGAAGACTTTCTTTTGAAGGGAACACCCTTGTGGTCAAATGAAAAGGCAGCCAATGCATATCGGGATAACGAGGCTGGCCGACGGATTACACAGGGTGTTTGTTGTGTAGAACAAAGCGCGTGTGTTAAAAGTGGTATCATCATTTACTCCTTGCCACCAAGGTATCTATACACGACAGAGAAGTCTTTGCCCTTGCACTTGGCATCTGCATCAACAGCAGTGTAGAGCTCACGCGCTTTGTCTCCGAGGAAGGGTGAGACGTCGGCCTCCTCAGCCGCCTTCAGAGCAAGCTTGAGGTCCTTGAGCATGAGAGCCGTCCCAAAGCCTCCTTCGTAGTCCCTGCCAGCCGGAGCACCCTCTATCACGCCAGGCGCCGGGTTGTTGACTTCCGATGGCCAGCACTTGCCAGTAGCGGTGTTGATCATATCGGCCAACTTGGCGGGGTCGAGGCCCCATTTGATACCCATGTTCATCGCCTCACAGGTGGCGATGTTGTTGAGAGCAAGCAAGTAGTTGTTGGCGAGCTTTCCCTTCAGCCCGCTGGTCGGAGGACCCAAGTGTGCCACTCGCTTTCCCATCAGCATAAGAATCTCACTAACGCGGGAGACAATGTCTTCTTCGGCGCCGATCATGAATGTGAGCTTGCCAGCAGCGGCGCCTACAACACCACCAGACATTGGGGCGTCGACGAATCGACCCTGTCCACTGCTGTGTGCTTGGTTTGCCACGTCTGCAGACGTCATGGGATCAATTGTGCTGCAGTCGATGAAGAGGCGTTCCTTCTTAATCGGCGTTTCTGTTAAGAGGTTGTTGCGCTCCAGGATCTGCTTGTACACAGCCCTCACATGTTGAGGTTCGGGCAAGACGGTGATGATGTTTTCCTAAGATCGTGCAGCGTCAGCATGTTGATACTTGAAATAATGTGCTCGCATGCAAGTATGATTCTCTGAATTCTTCAGATTTTGTGGATGGTTAAAAAGTAATCACGGACAGCATTGCGCTGAGGATCATTTATATAGTTAAATTTCTTCCTTAGAGAGGTGGGAAGAGTGTGGGTCTGACAGCACCGAAGAGTCGCAACGTACCGTTTGCTCTGCAACCTCGCGAACAGTCTTTGCGATTGTGACATTGCTGTGCTCTTCCACAAATTTCTGAGTGGCAGCGTCGTTCACGTCGTTGATGACCATGGTGTCGGACTTGTGGATCTTCTGGCGAAGGTTCACAGCCATGGGATAGCCTAGGATTGTGTTGTTAGAAAACGGTATCACGGCAATACTACTCGATATATCGAGTCACTCCAAGTACTCACCCATCCTGCCCAATCCAATGAAGCCATAGCTAGCCTGCAACCTGTTACCGGTTGCGAAGCATCTCCGTCCAGCCTGCACGCCCATCGACCGTACACATTGCCTCCAAGGCGCGAGTGTTCTTGTTGTTGCGCTCATGTTTTGGCTTTCTCTTGTGTGTCCTGTGCTAGGCGCGCCAGCTCAGACGTCGTCAGGTATAGCAGATCGATCCTCGTGGTCCACTGCACCGAGGTGACCCAGCAGCGGCATTGGAGCTGGAAGCCGTCGGTTACCGAGAGGGGCTTTCCAACCCCTCGGCTTTGACTCGAGGTTCCTGCATCAGGTCAAGGCGGCCTGCGTCCGACCGAGCGGTAGGTAACCATTCACTTGAATCTTGGTGGCAGTGAGTGAAGCATCGCAAGGCAACCGCTAAAAAGCGATGTCTACCTTGCAGTGTGGAAGCCCATGGTAAAATGAAGCCCACACGCCGCAAAAGAAATACGCCAAGCGGGACGGAAGAGATCCACTTCTAACGCACGTGACCTTATCCTTCGAGAAACTGATATCGTGTATAATCCAAGGTAGGTACCTTAGGTACCTTAGGACACGGAGTAGGTAGTCCGCGATCCAACGCGATGTGGACTTGAACTCAGTATTAGGTAACTACGAACTCATTCACTCAGAACAAAGCGCACACCACGCACGGAGCGGCAGCAGCAACATGATTAACACACCACTCTCCATTATACTAGTCGCAGCACCGAACACGCATTTCTCGTTCCAATCGCGTTAAAGACACGGAAGAAGCAGATTAAGTGAAGGCAATAACGCGCTTTCCATGGCACACCTATGCACATTCACCGAGTGCCAGTCGCGCATGTCCAAGCGCCCGTGTTTCATGCTCATAAAGCAAAAAAAAAAAAAAAAAAAAA
>Ga0265797_10004047_pt1 | contig 22792 bp, 15 predicted proteins | sample P2T30metagenome_FD_192433 | JGI IMG/M metagenome (GOLD analysis project Ga0265797, IMG submission 192433) | Plant litter microbial communities from East Loma Ridge, Irvine, California - P2 T30 | ecosystem: Environmental > Terrestrial > Plant litter > Unclassified | place: USA: California... | reverse complement strand
CCCAGATCTCTACCAACAAAGGCACTAGCGTTGATAGACGTGACCGTTTCTTGCATCGTTGCATATAGCGTAATTTCCTTCCATTCTGGACATTCTCCAACTGTCATCTCAAACGATGCTGCACAGTCCTGCTGTCTCCATTGAACGAGAGAGGGAATAGCGCGAGTTAGTTCCACCGCGACGGTCCTATTTAGTACAGGCTCTGATTAGCTAAGCCCAAGTCAGGGAGTATTGAGATTTAGACAGGCGATATATCGACCATCAATAAACTTACTTGCCTAACTCCGGTGTTTGTACCCCAGCACCACTCCAAGATCCGTGGAAAACCTCATGGAAATACTTGAAGGCCGAAGCTTTATTTTCAGGGAGCCTCTTTATCTCGTCGAAGCACTTGGACGGGAAGACGACGTGTTCAGTGCCGAAAGCGTTAAGTAAAAACGGAGTGTCCGGAATCTAGGTTGAGATGAGACCTCCTAATGTACGATATATATGCAAGATTGACAGACCTTTTCAGCAGTTTCTTCAAGAACATCCTTGAAACTCATCCTGCCAGGTTTAGACTTGACTGCAGGATGAATACCAAGTCGTTTCAGCGATCGCGGACGCAAGATTCGAGCAATAATCATCAGCAGAGGAATGAGACAAACAGCAACAGTGATGATCTTAGCCGCGAACGATGCTTCTCTCCAAATTTGAGTCGCGAAAAGCTTCATGAGCTGCCATCGCGATAGCCGTAACGGCGCAAAGGTCTGCTGCACCACCTGGTAAGCCTCCAAAAGTTCAGCTATAGTAATCATAATGTTGAATCAACTGAGCAAAGAGAGCTATAGACGATGTCAAAATTACATCCAGGCTTCTATACTTCTAATAGCTTAGATCCGAAAGGATTAGACCGAAGTTTTCCCGGGTCGGCCCCCCCGAATGTGACCTAGATTCAGCAGGGATAGGCCGAAATCTTCCCGGGTCGGCCCCCCCGAATGTGACTTCGGTTTTCGAAGAAGACTCGGGAGCCAAACACCGAATACTGTCACGGCGTGCACGATAAATACAATAAAGTAAGCAGCAGAAACAAACCTGAGTGAGAACCAACAGCATAATCGTTCACTTAGCACATTAACCCATTCTCCCATTATGGCTGCCCCTGACAGCACTAGTATTTTGAATATGACGGGTAGTTGGTCCATAAACTACGTGCACTCTGATGACCTGGGCCCGACATTTCAGCTGGTATGTGTAATAGCGTATAAAAGCCTTACCTCTTTTCTGTTGTTGCCTTTATGTGCTTCGTTTTGCTTTAGACTTGTGCTGATACAGACATCATCTTAGTAGCAAGGTATCCCCTGGATTATCCGAAAGATGATTTCCTACGCTAGCGTCGAAATTAAGATGGAGCAAGAAGAGCTTACACCCTCGGACAATCCCACAACCGTTATCAACGTCAACCAGACTGTGCGACCCGGTAATTTTGACACAGTTAACAAATACGTCCTGGACGGAGAGACTAGATACGACACTGTTCCTATATTTGGAGCCATGTCGATGCGCGCCCACTACGTCTCTATGGCTGAGGTGAGCGAGGAAGACTTGATGGGCCACCAAATCGAACGAACCGAGGCCACAGACGAACGTATAGGAATCAAAGAGATAACAGAAGGAGTGAACACTGGATGGAAGACCACAGCGATCTGGGCCTTTGAGGAGGTGAACGGGGAGAAGCGCTTCTGCAAGTATTGCACGACGATCAAAGAAGATGGAAAGGTCCAGGTACGATTAGTCTACGACTACAAACCTTTACCTACCTAATTTACGGTCTTTTCAAGTAGCTTCAAATTTCACATCATTGTTAAAGACGAATTATGAAGCATAGTAGCTAGGGATTAATTATGGTTCTGTTTTAGTGGCTTTAAGCCTACTAAGGATCATGTAGCAATGCCTTTAATTAATAAATCCAGCCTATTAGTTAAAGACTATAGAGTTTTTAGGTATCTAAAGCCTTGAGACTACATGTTTTTTTCCCTACATATAACTATTCTCTTTTCTTTCTTATCTTAATTATTGTTTATTGTTGTTTTACAAGTGGTATCGATGCTTAACAGCAGATTTTCACAACGCGGTATTGTAGTGACAGCAATATACTTATCTTAATTATAGATAGTATCTAAACGGGATAGCTAAAAGATAGTTCCTAGAGACGGCTTACGTGGATAGCCTTCTATCTAATAACAAGTTAGTTACTAAGGTTAGTCTATTCTTATATTCCTAAGCATATCACACTAACTAATTCATAATGTATTCCTGAAGATCCAACTCTTTTATCCCCCAAGATTAATATATGACAAGACTATGATTATAGCCGTTTTGTGCACCTAACGCCTCCGCTCTCTAATCAAAATGTCTGCTACAGGGTTTGGATTTGATGAAAAATCATGAAACATAGTCGGTGGTCTACTTCCCCCTTTGGGCCACTTTATCTCATAATTTTGTAGCAGCTCGCAGAGTATCAACTTAATCTCGTTGCTTGCAAAGTGCCTCCCGGGACAGGAATACGTCCCGGAGCCCCAGTTGATGGAGTCCTCCGACACGTAGGCGAAGTGATACTTCTGAGGGTCATTCTTTTCACGTATTCGCAAAAAGCGATAAGGATCAAAGGTCTCAGGGTCGGGGTACACCGTTGGATCGTGGTTCAACTCGTAGTTGAGGAAGCAGCATTGCGTATTGGCAGGAATATGGAAGCCGTCCGAAAATGTATAAGGCCGACAAGCGGAACGCTGCATGGTGACTATTATTCGTCCCGTATAGTTAGTCTCTCATTTGTTTTTAAAAGAATTCGGTGATGCTGCCTTGTTGACTCACCCAGACCGGCAGGGAAGAAGCGTTGGCTCTCTTTCATGAAACTATCCAACTTAACCAGCTTGTCTAGCTGCTTTCTGGTCCATCCAGGAGAAACACTAGTTGCACGAATAGATCGAATCTCTTCTAAAATCTCGTCTATAAACTCTGGTCTCTCCAAAAGGTCATAGACAATCGAGAGCACAGAAGCCGAGCTCGAATGGATGGATGCAATACTGAGAAAGAGCTGCTCGTCTGCCAACTCAAGTAGATCTCTCTTTCCATCCGAAGACTTGTCCATTAACCACTGAATGCCGTCTAGAAATGGTTCCCCGTTGCTATTTTTCCGGGCTAGTCGGCTCTGGTAGCTGGATGCGAGAAGCTCGGCACATCTTTTACGGATCTTGTAAATCTCTTTGGCGCCCGGGTCAACCCATGGAATTACCCACCTCCATTGAGGCGAGTATTTCTTTCGAACTTGCTGCGCGGTCTGCATGAGGGTGAGGGTAATCGTGACCATCATAGTTCTCCACTCTTCGTTTGCGCACAGCTCGGGACCTGCGAGCGCGATTGATGTAATGCGTGCAATGGTATGCGCGAAGAAGAAATATGGCTGGAAAGCGGTCCAATCTAACGTTTTCATTTTGCGTAAGCTGAAGAACAAGCATGAACTATGGATAATAGTAGGTACAAAGCACTCCATATACGTACCGTTGCATTTGGGCATGCCGTCGGCAAAGGATAATTTGGTTTGTTCCCCCATTTCCTGTGTCAAGGCGGCTGCTCCAATTATCAGCGTTGTCTTATAAAATGATTCTAGTTTATGCACGTACATAGATTCTTGTTCAGGTCACTGCGAACAATATGAGAGGCCCATTTCGTCGGCTTGGGCCCGTTGATATAGTCTAAGAGGAATGCCTGTCTGGAGAAAAGCTGGAAGCTCATTACGGTCTGAGGCACTCTCCTGATCTCGTCTAGGTACTTGAATGGGAGGATGACCAGTGGGTGATCGGGATCCACCGGGTTTCGAATGCGGAATGGATCGCCATTCTTGATGTGCTGTACGCAACCCGTCAGAGCTTGGTTGAAAGATTACGGCTTGGGAAGTGTGGGATTTACTTGGAGATAGCCACGGTGTAGAAGGCTCTTGGAGTCTGTAATGTATCTCTCTGGGGTTTCCTCGCCTTCAAACTTGACAAACGCCAATTTATTCAGTTCGTTGCTCCTTTTACCTGGCCGCCTCTGGAATAGCCAGTAAAAACCAAAAGCGATTAGTGGCAAGCTGTATGGCAAAAGCTGCAACATCCTAGCATTAAGCGCAAGCACCATGGTCGGTAATCGATTTGACAATACAGTATATTTAAGGAAACGGTTAATTATATATGCACTGCTGGCTAAGAACTAGCTCCTTACCACTAGGCTGTAAGCTGATTATTCGGCACGTGATCAATTTGCTACTGGGATTTGTATGAGAAATGTCACGTGTCGGATACTGGGCTTGTAGCCCGGGGGTTATCAACAACTACCCCGAATCGGCCTTTCCGATAAGTTCGGGATCTAGCTCCGCTTCGTCGCAGAACGGCTCGGCATGTCCGTGCACTTCTCTCATAAAAACTAAGAAAATATGTATCAATGTATTAGATGTAGTAATAAGATAAGTCACCCGTTCGGACTTTTTTTTGGATTTGTGATACCCCTTATATGGCATCAGAAAATCACGTAATAAGATATGTGCACGGAAATATCAAGTAGCTTGAGGCTCCCATGAGTACAAACTAGCGAAATCAATCAATGAAGCATTTAATAATGTTCGGCGGTGGCGTTCGGACATAATAAGAAATGATGTTCGGCGTAGTGGGTCGAGTTAAAGCACATGAACTGCCGTTATGTCTAATTGATCAAATCTAGCCTAGGCCTGTCTTACTGGAGGCAGAATTTATGTAGCGCCTGTAGACAAGTTGTTAATCCACGAATCTCTACCCAAGGATTGTGCTTTCACGTAACTACCATGACACACATCTCTACCGAACCTAGAAGTTTCCTCTTTTCGTGTCTCATCCTGTATTCCCTGGTTTCTGGAGCGGCCTCGATCGCTACAACCGCAGATTGGGAGACTCTGGCCAACCGCGTTTCGGGCAACCTCCACACTGTCGTACCTTTCGCCCAGTCCTGCTTTTCTACTTTCAACGGTCAGAATGTATCGGTCAATCAAAGCGAATGCGCGGAAATTCAAAAGAACTATAATGACGGCATCGTTCGTACGAACCAATACGCAGGTTTCTACCATACCTACGGCGACGGCTGCTTATCCAACGCAACCAACCAGTGCATCCTGAATCCGGACAACCCTTATGCTAGTACCGCCGGTGAGAGCTGCAATTATGGCATCCTCTCGTCCTACTATATCGAGGTTACCTGCGCCGCAGACGTTCAAGCGGCCTACACATTTGCTCGCGATACCGGCACTGCTCTCTCTATTAAGGCTACAGGGCACGATTATATGACGCGTAGCAGTCTTGCCGGCTCATTGGCACTATGGACGCGCAATCTCAAGGATATGACCTTCCACCCAACCTTCATCCCAGCCGGTCAATTGTCTACCGAACACTCCCCAGTGCAGGCCATCACACTAGGCGGCGGCGTGAACGGAAACGAGGCGCAAGCTTTTGCAGCTGCAAACAACGTCACAATCCTCACCGCATCTTCGCCAACGGTGGCAATCAATGGCGGGTGGAGCCTCAACGGCGGCCACTCAGTACTCACGCCGGTCCTGGGGATGGGGTCTGACCGCATTCTGGAGCTGACCATCGTAACCCCCGACGGCGAGTTGAGGGTTTGTAATGCCGTGCAGAATTCTGATCTATTCTGGGCACTGCGAGGCGCCGGCGGAGGCGCTTTCGGTGTTGTACTCAACGTCACCGTGAAGGCGGAGCCTATACTCCCCCTATCGCTAGCGATCATGAACATCCCCACGACAGTAGATAACCAGGCCCCGTTCCTGGAGCTGTTGATCAACAGCACCGAAGTGTGGGCGAGAGACGGCTGGGGTGGGCCTATGAGCGCTTCGAGCATCGTGCTCGTCAACCCGCTCATGGACCTCGAGGCGGCGACGGCATCCATGGCAGACGCATCGGCCTTTGTCCAGGCAAATAATGGCACTGTCACGATTCGACATTTTGATGCCTTCTACGACTTCTACTCGCAGTACATTGCGCCTTCGGTCCAGGGCACCGGCTATGGGAACCTACTCGACTTCCGGGTTATACCCAAGTCTATGCACACGACTGCTGAAGGACGTGCGAAGCTGCTGGATTACCTGATGGCGCAGGTTCAGGCCAACTTCACTGTGTCGCTCTTCCAGACGGCTCCTTCCAACTACAACAACTCGGGCGACGCGTCGGGAAGCTCGGTACACCCGGCATGGCGGAACAGCTACTGGCTCATCGGCGGCAGTATCGAGTATGCGTGGAATGCGACCAGAGCCGAGCGCGAACAGGCCGCCCGCGCCATTCAGCAGCATTCCATCGACCTCGTCGCCCTGGCGCCCGACGGCTGTGCGTATCCCAACGAGGCTAATCCGTGGCAGCAAAACTGGGAGTCTGAGTTCTGGGGCTCCAACTACGCGCGACTGGCGGCCATTAAGCAAAAGTACGATCCAAAGTCGCTGCTGAACTGTTGGCGCTGTGTGGGATTCAAAGAGCAGAACCCGGCTTTTGAGTGTATGGCGGTTTTTGATGGGTTGGTATAAGATGAAAGCGTGTTGGAATTCAGATGACTCAGGGTTTATGTACCGTTTTGGTGCACTCAATGCGCCGATTCGGCCGATGCGCTATTACGAACCGTACATGGTGAGCGACCCACTGCATGACACTGAGCATTCTGCATATTTACGCTTATGATGAGTCTCTCTATCAAGTATATAGTCTTTCGCGATTGCCCCTATGGCACATTGTGTTCAACCTAGGTTTCAACCTTGTTGCTACCTTGACAACTTGAACTATCAACTTGTTACTCTTAGTACTCTTAGTACAGTTTGTTCAGTATCTCATACTCCACAATTGATCACTGCCTGTCCCTCTTCGATCACCAGCTCCTTTCCTTAAGAACCAAGCCTGAAAACCCTAGTCTTCTGACAAGGCTCCCGACAGCGTGCGCTTGTTTTACCCTCATGCTTGGCAACCCAGACGCCTTCCTAAAGCTCCTTGCGCTTGATATTCAGCTTTTCATCCAGGAATTTGAATGTTCTCTGGTTAGCTAACCGCAACGCCCCCATTTTGGCCTGCAGCGAACCCTGCCCTGGAGTCGCCGTCATCCATAGCTCCTTGTCGGCCTCGTCCTGGTTTACCAGCTCGTCAAACACGCGCATCGTATGGTGATTTGCGTCAAGATACAGTGATGCAGATGCGCCCGAGACTAGAACGGGGCAGTGCACGCGCTTCAGGTAGCCGTCGTTCAGAGTGTAGCGTTTCATCTCCTTCATGATTCGCGCGGGAGACGTCTCCCCGAAGAAGGTCCCGGCTACGTTGAGCTCCCACCGCATTTGAAATGACATGGCCAGCATGATATTGATGCAAGCATCGACAAAGCCGTCTGTGAGCCACCCTGCGTCCCAGGCCTTGATGAACGTGGGCGACACGTGTGTGGTAGCGAAATCCCAAAACGAGTACAAAGGGTCGAGGGCCACGCAGACCTTGATGCGCGGGTCGGCCGCGGCGCGCAAGGCGAAATAGCCGCCGAGAGACGCGCCTGCGTATGTGATGCGCGATGTGTCGAGCTCCAGATCTGGTCGTGACTCTGCGAATTCCTCGATATAGTCAATGAGGGCGCTCGCCACCACTTCCCAATCAGGCCGCATCTTGATGTCGTTTCGCCGGAGCGTTATGCCCTGCCCGGGACCCTCGAATGTCAGGACGGCGTAGCCAAGATCGGGGCCTGCAGATGCGTGCATATAAAACAGCTCTTCCTGCAGGGCGTCGGCACCGCCGCCGCTGATGAGAATGGGGATTTTGCCTGGGAGCCGCCGCTCTGGGGGTGGGAGAAAGAGAGTCGCTGCGAGTGTAGCATCGTCTTCAAACGGGACGTCTAAGAAGTGGACGGGGCTGTCGAAGAGAGCTACAGCTTTGCGGAAGAGCACCTGAACCTCCTCGACAACAGCACGCTGTCTCGGGTGCGGATTATTGGGGATATCCCCCGTGAGCATGTAGCCACTGGCGCGCGTGTAGTTGGATCCGCGAAGATAGGCGTTGCGGGCGGCGGTGCGGTCGCCGCTTTTACGGGCCTCCTCAGCGAGTGCAAGGGCACGCTCAGCCTGCGTCTTCCATGCACGAGTCCAACTAACCGGGTCGCCATCTTTGATTTGGCCCACGGCCTCAAGGACCTCGGCCACTTCGGCTCCGCCATAGACTGCTGTGCCCAGGATGCGGCATATTTCGAAATCGAAGAATTGTCCTTTGAAGAAGTGATGCATGGTCGATGTGAAGAATATACCAATTACCACGTTTCTGCCCTTCACTCGTGTTTATTTCAACTATCATCTTGTAACTAAGCCAAGTAAAAGAGCCTACGTTAGTTGCTATCGGAGCTCCGATTTCCGATTTCCTAATAGGTATGATCAGGCCTGATGGGTAGACCGAAACCGCCGAAATACTCGAGCGGCCACGGTGTTCCGGGGGTCACGTTACCTATTTTGTCACCAATTTTGATTCGCTAAACAGACAGCGCATAGTTGCTCTGCCGTCAAGTGGACTCTTGCAGCTTCTGGATTGACTCTCAAACTACCGTATTGCTGACTCGCCAAACTAATTCCATCAACTCCATCATGTCCGATTCGAATTCGAACCTCATCCCCGCCCCCGAGTTTACCGGTGGGCCACCTCAAGGACTCAGTCTGCCCTTCAGGCTACGATGGTCCAAGACTCATCCACCTATCGACCCTACCGTATCCTTTGCAGGCAAGACGGTGCTTGTGACCGGAGCCAATACCGGCCTAGGATTCCAAGCTGCAGTCAAGTACGCTTCCCTGGGGGCCGATAAACTGATCCTCGGCGTCCGATCTCTGAACAAGGGTGAGGATGCAAAGAGGCGTATCGTCGACCTTGCCGGCTGCAATCCCGACATTATCGTCGTTCTAGCTGTCGACCTTGGAGACTATGCCTCTGTGAGGGCTTTTGTAGGCGCCTTGGATAAGGTTACTACAAAGCTCGACGTCGCCTTGCTTAACGCTGGGCTCGGCAATCCTGCTTATGAAACATCGCCTGCGGGATGGGAGATGGCCGTACAAGTCAATGTTCTTTCCACAGCTCTAATGGCCGTTTTATTATTACCCATTCTTCGAGCCTCAGCAACCTCGGAGGCAACACCGCACTTGTGTTTTGTGAATAGCCATGGGCATAGCATGGTGGCAAAAGACGCAAAGCTTGTCAACGGGAGCTTACTTCAGACGGCCAACAAGAAAGATGATTGGGAGACCAACAAGAGTTACTCCCTTGTGAAACTACTAGGAATGGCTGTGATGCAAGCTCTTGCGCGCATGACCTCTGGCGAGAGACGGCCACAGGTCATTGTAAACGCCGTCTGTCCGGACCTGTGCAGTACCGATCTAGGTCGCAAATGGGAGGGTATCATATCGAAAATTGGTATGGCCATCTTCTACGCACTTTTCGCCCGCTCTGCCGAGCAAGGAGCACGATCGCTTGTCAGCGCAACTGCTCTAGGACCAGAGAGCCATGGCCGATTCTGGCACCATGATGTATTATATCCGTGAGTCTTCGTCCTGCCCTCTTGACATGTGCCTTTAAGCAACGCTATTCCGTATCTATTCAGCTAATACATCTTTCTGTGCAGATTTGGAGATTTGGCCCAAGACGAGGCTTTCATGCAAAAGTCATGGACTGAAATTATAGAGGCTATTGCCCAAGACCAGCCTGACATACGACAGATGTTATGTAATAATATCTAACTCAAGTGAATATGAAGGTGTTTGAAGGAACATTTCAACAGCACTCTCGTAGAAGTATTATTAGCGTTAAAATCTAGTCTACCACATTTCTTTATTATAATCATTTTTTACAAGAAATGCCTCCATTATAAAAGGTAACCTATATTAGTACATCTACAGCCGTTTCATAGCTAGATAGCAAACTGAAAGGCGGGTAAGTGCTAGATAATCTAAGAAATGTTCGGTCCAAAAGGCAGCCTGATTGGCCAACAGCGGTAAGCAGCGGCGGGGGCTTTTGAAAGCCTATCCCGTGATTTTTTCCGCTAATTTGCAAAGAGATTTAGTGACGTGTTAGAATATCGGCCAACTACTTAGTAGTATACAGTAAATTTCCGAGACCGAAACTCCGAGGCCACTGAACAGGCCGTTAGCGTGGTATTGGGTCGGAATATTCCAAAGGGGGAGACACCGACCATAACGGCGAAAGACCATTTCCGATCTATAATCCATGCTTCATGGCTGAACTAGAAGAAGCCGACTCCAAGCGTCCAAGTTCATGCCTTTGGACTCGTGCGATATTTAATCATTATACTATGCTAGGTATTCGATCGACTCATTAGTCAGCATTTCTCCAAACTGCTTCTCAAGCTAATCCCAAACTAGCGCAATGGAAACAAACGGGCACAAGATTCCCTTGACGCACACTGCTATAATTCAACATGAGGGTGGAATGACTAAAACAACATCCGGCCTCCCGCTTCCTATCCTGGAACAAGGCCAAGTCCTTGTGAGAACTGTTGCCGTGGCATTGAACCCCTGCGACTTCAAGATGCCCAGACGATTTCAAAGTCCTGGGACATACGCCGGTTGCGACTTTGCGGGAACTGTCGTCTTATTGAGTGACGAGGTGGCTAATAATGGGCTTCTCAAAGTCGGCGACCGCATATTTGCCGCTGTTGTTGGCAACAACCCCCATGACAAAGATTCTGGAGCCTATGGTGAGTACCTCAAGGCCACCGCCGTCTTTTCTTGGAAGATTCCGGATTGGATGTCGTTTGAGGAGGCAGCTGGCTTGAGTGGTACCTGTATCGCGACGGCGTGCATCTCGCTGTTTCGATCGCTGAAATTGCCTGGCACGTTCGAACAGCCCGCGACTACGCCTGTAGACGTCTTGATCTGGGGTGGAGCCACTTCTGTTGGAACCATGATGCTCCAGATGGTTAAACTGTAGGTCAAATAGAAATCCTCTAGTCGAGTGGGTACTAATAAGAACTGAAAATGTGGCAGTCTGGGGCATCGGGCAATCACAACATCCTCACCCAAGAACTTTGAGCTCGTCAAGTCCTACGGAGCCGACGCCGTCTTCGACTATCATTCCCCAACATGCGCTGCCGAAATTAAGAAACTCACACGTAACAACCTCAAATATGTTGTGGATCCATTCTCGGATCTCAGGACCTTGGCCCTGTGTGACGAGGCAATGGGTCGCGCAGGTGGGAAATACGTCGCTTTGGAATCATATCTAGAGACATCCGAGAAGAAGGCCAAGCTGATCGAGCGGGAACTTGTCATGGGTCAGATGATTCTGGGGAGGGCAATCCGCTTGACTGATGGTTACGGTAAGCCCGAGGATGCTGAAACAGGGGCATGGGGGATTGGTTGTTATAAGAGCATTCAGCGACTTGTTGATACACGCAAGTTAAAGCCACACCCACTCAAAATCCTAGATGGGGGTTTTGAGGCAATTCATGAGGGCCTGGAAATGCTTAAGAGGAAGGAGATATCTGGCGAGAAAATAGTTGTAAGGCTCTAGTAGGATATAGAAGATAATAAAGTATGTTTACTGTAACGATTGTTTAAACACTGCACCCAATTGTTCTAGGCATCCGTCCGAATTCAGCCCTCGCACACAACCGACCTCCTAAGCACTGGACCTCTACAAAGTATACTACTGCCGATGCAATACTAATAGCCTAGAACTCTTCTTGACTTGATACAACTTACCTCTTGCTACCATTAAGGACATATTAACATGTTTTACAAGCGAGGTGTTAGTACAAAGCGAGGCGTCGCCTCACTAACTTTTATCGACCTTCAAACTTAATTCAACCATGCCTCAACCCTAACACACTCTATCTTGATTTGTTTTGCGAAGAGCTGTTGAGCTGATATCGCGACATTGAATTGTACATTGTAAGGTTGACCCAGAGGGTTATTTGATGACGTTGAAATAACACACTCTATCACGCTAATCTAAAGCTGACATTCAGCTTGCTATTGCATCTATTCAAAGAAATCAGATCAATTCCAAGCAGGCTGCAGCTTAGACTTATAGTGTTGTCAGAAAGATGCCGTCACAAAGAATGCTATTTATTGTGATTATATTGCAGTTCGCGTATCTCTGCGAACTATGATTCTGAAAACTGCTGCCAACGCACACATCTTTATAAGCCTAAAGCTGATACACAATAAAAGGCGCTCATTCGTTTTCCTTCCATAAAGACATATCAATCTATGTGATATCTAACAAATGTCCCTCAAACCACGATACGCGACTGATGCGCCAGCAAACTTGTTCAATGCAATTGCCAGCCCAACTTCAAGAAACTTACTTAGCTAGAAGAGGATTTTATCATCAGGGCCTGTTCGGTACAGATAAAATGGAGACCTTTTATGCCTGCACCGATGCACTATGCTGATTATTTATAAGCTAGACTGCTTCAACATAGTTAGGTTTAAACAAGTACGAGTTTCGAGGAAACTCTAAGTACTCTACAAAAGCAGCGCCAAAATACTGTTTAAGGCCTATAGACCCGCCTACAGCAGTAGCGGAGAAACCAGTGCCCCCAACACCCTCTCCTAGAAAATACTCAAAACCAATGTTCTTGTAAGTAATAGTAAAACTCCACTGTTTCTTCTGCTTTGGAGATACCAAAACTAATTCGACTCCTGTTGCTTTGTCCTTTAGGTTCCCTGTCACCTTGCCATGGTACGTCCTCTCTAATACTGCATAGTTCTCAGTGTCAGAGGGCTCAAATGCTGTTGCTGAGAAGATGTGTTTCCCATCTTCCCATAATACTACTGAAGGGCGATACATGTCGCTGACGATAGCCGATCCGTAGCTAAGATGCGTCAAAGCGTAGGGACCAGCTAGGACGCGGATTGCAGAGAAGGTGCGGAGGCATGTGAACCAGCTGAAGGCCGTCCAGAGCCTCTCGTGTCCACCTAAACCGCTGAACTTGTATGGACTGCCTTCAATCATTACGTTGATAGAAGTCTCCCCAACAGGAATGGGTTCTATCCAATGAAAGTAGGGGACGACCTGTGTTGTTCCGTTCTCGCGGGGAAACAAGGAAGCATCTGGATAGCGTGGGCCTGTAACCGACTTTATCAAGGCACTTCCTTTCAGATCGTCTGTATCGAAACCGATACGTGCCGTGCTCATATCTTTGGATACCTCGAAGGTATAGCTGTAATCCTTGGTCTTCCATGTTCCACGAGTGAATGTGGGACAGGATTCGATTATGGAATCAGTAGGATAGTCGACACGAACAAAGCGGGTGCCATTGGGAAAGGCAAACTCGGCCGATAGACGAAGGTTTCCGGTGCCTAAAATGGCATAATTGGGATCGCGGTAGAAGCCAATGCAAAAAGCCATCGTTCCGTCGGAAGAAGTACCGTCAAACTCCCATTGCTCGCCCCCTGTTGAGTTGAGAGGCAGCATTTTTGGCGCCAAAGGATCATCTAGAGGGCTAGTAGAGAAGAACACAGGCTCTCGGCCTTTCTCCATTTCGTGCATGGTCAAATGGCTGACGGTGCAGCCGTCCGTTATGACATGCTGCTTTCCAGTTGACCAGTGTTCTTCCCACTCTGGCGACCATCCGGCATAATTCCAGCACCTTACTGATGGAAAAAGCAAGGTGAAAGATAAGAGGTGGGTTCTGCAGCGCATGGTTGCTAAAGACCAGTGAATAAGTTCTGAGTAGGATTAATAATGGCACAATTCGAAAAGTTTATTTTCGAAAATAAAAACAACATTGGCAGTAAACCAAAATTACTAAAAACTCAGCAACTTATTGGTAACTCAAAGTGTGATCATTGTAGTGAGTGGACTTCGGAGATATCTCCGGTGAAGCAATCGGATGAGCCGAAGCACTAAGTGGATATCCGAGCCCGAAACTATGGGCAGTCCTGGTCGTGGTCTTGGCTCTGGTAAAAAATCGGCTAAACATTTCGGACACTATAGCATGTATGGTGAGATATCTACAAAGTAGCTTGGAGTTAGAGCCTCGGCTCAAAGCACTTAGTAGTTAGTCCGCTTTAGGTTCGGTGAGGCCGAACTGCAAGATTCCGCATCCTAGAGTCCGAGATTGGGGGCTAGCACAACATGGCACTTGCGTCAGTATGCAGGGCCATGGTGATACGAAAAGCGTCGGAGTGGAACTAACGTCCAGCGCAAGGAATTTCGGCGTCATCCAGTTCCCAAGGCGGCCATTCAAGTTACCTCAGCGACCACTAGGAAATAGTCTGCAAAGATGTCTATACAACCCAATCAAAAGTAGTATATCAACCATATCTAGCTTTACGGTTCATTGTCAACGGATCGCACAACTCTTCACTCGTTCGCTCAATCTGAAACCCATATCATTGGCTGCTCTATCACCTCTCACCCACCCAACGTCATTCTCCATGGATCAACAACTCTCAGACAGCAGACGCGAGCCTATTGCTGTTATTGGTAGTGGGTGTCGCTTCCCTGGTGGATCTACGACGCCTTCAAAACTGTGGGAGTTATTAAAAGAGCCACATGAAATTCTTAGCGACATTAAAAAAGATCGTTTCAATGTCGACAGATACTTCCATCCCGACCACAAGCACCATGGAACTAGTAATGTCCGGCAATCCTACTTTCTGGACGAAGATTTCAAAGTATTCGATGCGCAATTTTTTGGAGTAAAACCCCAAGAGGCCTTGGCTATGGATCCTCAACAGCGTATACTCTTAGAGACGGTCTACGAAAGTCTCGAGTCAGCCGGTATTACCATATCCCATCTCCAAGGCTCGCAGACAGGTGTCTTTGTTGGAAACATGGGCGTGGACTATTCCGAACTTCTATCACAAGATATTGATGCGTTCCCCACCTACTTCGCCCCCGGCACAGCGAGGAGCATCCTGTCAAACAGGATATCTTACTTCTTCGACTGGCATGGTCCGTCCGTAACCATTGATACGGCATGCTCCTCTAGTTTAGTCGCCGTGCATCAAGCTGTGCAGAGTCTCCGCTTAGGGGAGATTCCGGTGGCGATCGCTTGCGGGACCAACCTATTACTCGGCCCTGCTCAGTACATCGCTGAGAGTAAGCTAAAAATGCTCTCTCCCAATGGACGCTCACGAATGTGGGACGCTTCCGCTGATGGATATGGGCGTGGGGAAGGGTTTGCTTCTATTGTGCTAAAGACACTCAGCGCCGCATTGGCAGACGGAGACCACATCGAATGCATTATCCGGGAGACTGGAGTCAACCAAGATGGTCGAACAAAGGGTATGCGCGACCTTTCAATTCCTTGCACTTTTACAATAGCAGAATATGTAACTAACAAAGTGACATGTAGGCATTACTATGCCAAGTGCTTTGGCCCAGCAAAAGCTGATCCACGAAACATACAAGCGTGCTGGCTTGGATCTCAGCAAGCGTTCTGACAGACCGCAGTATTTTGAGGCTCACGGTACCGGCACGCCAGCAGGGGATCCTGTGGAGGCTGAAGCTATCAGTTCCGCATTCTATGGCATCGAGAGCGGCTTTCAAAGGACGGGGAATGATTCCAAGCTCTATGTCGGGTCGATCAAGACCGTCATCGGTCACACCGAGGGAACCGCCGGACTCGCTGGGCTACTCAAGGTGTCACTGGCCATGAAAGCTGGCCGCATACCACCGAATCTCCATTTTAATCTCCTGGCTCCTGCCGTCAAACCTTTTTATAAGGACCTTAAGATTCCGACAACTCTGGAGGAGTGGCCGCAGCCCGAGCCTGGCCAGCCTCTCCGTGCAAGTCTCAATAGTTTCGGATTTGGAGGTGCCAATGCGCATGCCATCATTGAGAGCTACACACCAGCTCCTGTAATAAGGTTACCATCACCGTCGGCCGCGCCGGTGTTTGCACCTTTCACTTTCTCTGCTACATCAGGGAAGGCTCTGCGAGCAATATTATCCGCGTACAGAGATTATTTGATTGCCAACCCGAGGATTGATCTTCGAGACCTTGCCTTTACCCTCAACCAGTGTCGGTCAACACTAAGCACTAGGGCCGTCATTTCCGCCACCGATATTCCCTCCCTCACAACCAAGCTAGAAGCGCTCAGCAAGGAGACGAATCCTAGAGATAATACTACGACCAAGTCGCTTGCAACCCGCCCCCATATCTTGGGTGTATTTACTGGCCAGGGGGCACAATGGCCACGCATGGGAGCCGACCTCATCTTGTCATCTCCAGTCGCCCGAGGTATTTTCAAGGAGTTAGAGAAGAGTTTGAATGACCTACCCGAAGAAGATCAGCCATCGTGGTCATTGATGGAGGAGTTGCTCGCACCCGCCGAGAGCTCACGTATCCACCTAGCTCATATTTCCCAAACCCTTTGCACCGCTATTCAAATCGTGCTAGTTCAACTTCTTCGCTCAGCGGGTGTTGTCTTTTCTGCTGTTGTCGGACACTCGTCAGGCGAAATCGCAGCGGCGTATACGGCTGGCTATCTCTCCGCGAGCGACGCCATTCGCATTTCCTACTACAGAGGCCTTAACCTGCACTTGGCGGGGAGCCTGAAGGGCCAACAGGGAGGAATGATGGCCTTTGGAACATCGTTTGATGACGCCAAGGAGCTCTGCGAGCTTGACTCTTTCAAGGATCGGCTTTGCGTAGCTGCCAGTAACTCCAGCTCCAGCGTGACCCTTTCCGGAGATCTTGACGCAGTGCATGAGGCCAAGAAGATTGCAGACGCTGAGGAAAAGTTCAATAGGCTCCTACAGGTGGACAAGGCATACCATTCTCACCATATGTCGCCTTGTTTCGAGCCTTATGTCCGCTCCTTGCAGGATTGCGGCATCCAAGTTCAGTCCCCTCAGGACGCAACGGCATGTCCTTGGATTTCTAGCGTGTATGCAGATGACATAGCCAATGTCGATAGTCGTGTCCAGGACAGCTACTGGGGCGAGAACTTGATCAAGCCAGTGCTTTTCTCCCAGGCAATATCCTATGCGTTGGGTGGAGAGCACCAGTTCGATTATGTTATCGAAGTTGGACCTCACCCAGCACTGAAGGGACCAGCCAGTCAGACCATCTCAGAGGTTATTGGCGAGAAGCTGCCTTATTCAGGATGTTTGCGTAGGAATGGCAATAGTGTTGAGGCACTCGCTGAATGTCTAGGTGGTCTATGGTCGGCCTTGGGTAGTTCAGCCGTCAACTTGGCAGGCTATGAGTCTTTCTTGTCTGGTGGCGCTGAACAGCAAGTCGTGAAGGGCCTTCCGTCTTACAAATGGGACCACGAACGTGCATACTATTTCCAGTCCCGGCTTTCGAAGGCGACACTGAATAACGACATTCCTACCAACGAGCTTCTCGGAACCAGAGTAGTTGATGACAGTGCAACTGAGGTTCGGTGGCGCAACAGTCTACACTCTGCCGAAGTGCCCTGGCTGTTGCAACACCATGCGCAGGGTCAAATCGTCTTTCCTGGTATGGGATATGTCTCGACCGCGCTCGAAGCGGTCAAGCAGCTCTTTAGTAAGGAGTCTGTCCGCACAGTTGAGGTGCGAGACCTCGTCATCAGCAACGCGTTGATGATTGAGGAAAATACTGGTATCGAGACCCTGTTTTCGTTGACCGCCATCAATCGTAGCACTGGTAGAATAACCGCGCATTTCTCCTACCTCAGCCAACAAGGAAAAGATTCTGCCAAGCTGATAGAGAATGCTTCTGGTGACCTCCACGTAATTCTCGGCGAGGCTGCGGAAGACGCTCTCCACGGGAATTTCGAACCGGACAACCAGATGAAGGACATAGACGAAGAGCGCTTCTACGAGGCCATTGAAAAACTCGGGTATGGCTACGATGGTCCATTCAGGGCCCTTTCAAAGCTGCAACGCCAGATGGGCACAGCCACTGGCGTCGTAGCGATTCCTCAAGCTACGCCCTTCTTCGACAAGATGTTTTTCCACCCTGCTGCTCTTGACGCCACCGTTCAGTCCATCTTGCTAGCTTACTGCTTCCCCGGCGATACTCGCCTTCAGGGTATTCACCTTCCCACTGGTATCGACAGCATTCGATTCAACTTTGAGTCTGTTAGCCATATAGGCCCGGGTGTGCAACTTCCCTTCCGATCTTCTGTTCCTCTAGGAGACGAGGATATCACAGCTGACGTTGGCGGCGATGTCGAAGTGTTCTCTGAGGACGGACGGTTCACTGTGATTCAGCTCCAGGGACTTCACACAAAGCCTCTCTCTCCGCCGTCTGCTGCGAGCGACCTGCACATATTCTCTCAAGTAGTGTGGAAGACTGAGTCTCCCGCCGGAGGTGACATGGAGCTCCACGGTGCACGGCGTACCATTGAAGCCGACATGTATGACGCCATGGAGCGTGTGGCCTATTTCTACATGCGCAACGTGGATCGAGAGGCATCAGCTAGCAATCGCCAGAACCTGCTCCAGCATCATGTCCGCTTCCTCGAATGGGTCGACTTCACCCGCAGCCGGATCGAGCAGGGAACTCTGCTCCATATTCGTCAGGAGTGGGAGCATGATAGTTGGGATGACATTCAAAAAGTCATTGCAAAGCACCCCGAGAGCATTGACCTGCAACTGATGCACGCTGTCGGAGAGAACCTCCCAGCTGTCTTTAGGGGTGAGATGAATGCGCTCGAGCCGATGGTCAAGGAAAACAGACTAAACAGGTTCTATGTGGATGCCATGGGAATGTCTCAGTACACTGAGGACCTCGCTCGTATAGCTGGTCATATCACGCACCGATATCCACATGTGAACATTCTTGAGGTTGGCGCAGGCACTGGCGGCGCGACCAAGGTCATGCTCCGGAAACTGGATAACGCCTTTGTCTCGTACACATATACCGATATCTCCAGCGGTTTCTTTGGTGAGGCGCGCCAGGTATTCAAAGAATATGAATCCAAGATGACGTTCAAGGTTCTCGACATTGAGAAGGACATAATCGAGCAGGGATATGAGGAACATTCCTTCGATATCATCATTGCCAACCTCGTAGTGCATGCAACTCGGGTCCTAGAAGACAGTATGGCACAGCTCCGCCGCCTTCTCAAGCCGGGAGGCTACTTACTGCTTCTTGAGATCACTGACAACGATCCACTCAGATTTGGTTTCATCTTTGGCTCTCTTCCAGGCTGGTGGCTCGGCCATGAGGATGGACGAGTCTACTCGCCCTGCGTTGATCAGCAGTGGTGGAATGGCGTCATGCGCAAGACGGGCTTCTCTGGCATTGATATCCTAACGCCACACCATTCTCTAGGTCCGCTCTCTGTCATGGTGACACAAGCTGTCGATGATCGCGTGAGCCTACTCCGAGAACCTACTTCAGTCCCAGATTTCACCATCGATACGGAGCATCTCACCATAGTAGGTGGTGCCCCAGCTTTGGTTGCAGCTCTCGAGCCCTTTCTTAAGCCCAAGTACAAGACTGTTTCCGTGGTGCCTAGCATCGAAGCAGTTCTGTCCTATGACTTGCCTGTCATGGGAACCGTACTATCTCTTATCGAACTCTACGAGCCGCTTTTCAAGGAAATGACGACGCAAAAGCTCGACGGTTTCAAGCGCGTATTCCAGCAATCCAAGAGCGTCTACTGGATCACCTGCGGGGGCTCAGGTGATAACCCGTACTCGAACATGGTGGTCGGCATGTCTAGGACTATTGCCCTTGAAATGCGATACATGCGCCTTGGCTTCCTCGACTTTGGCAAAGTCGAGGATGCGAGCGTTCAAATAATAGCGGATAAGTTTCTAGAATCCGAGATTATGGGCACCCTGGAACAGAAAGAAGAGTTGAAGGGCTTGTTGTGGTACCGGGAGCCGGAGCTCCAGTTCGAAAATGGCAAGTTTCTCGTTCCTCGTATCCGGCTGAGTGAGGACCGCAACGCCCGTTACAACTCTCTCCGACGATCCTTAACCAAAAGAGTTGACTCTCACACTCTCCCAATATCTGTGGTCCCCCAAGGAGAGTCTCTAATTCTCCAGGAGAGTTTCGACACCGTCTGCGCTGAGACTCGTCCAGACACTGTGTCCATCGCCGTCAGCTATGCTATACTTAGATCAGTCAAGCTGACATCGTCGGACTATCTGTTCCTAGTTTTTGGTACAGATATTGCCTCAGGCAAAGCCGTCTTTGCTTTGACGGATGCGCAAAGATCGGTTGTTCAAGTGGACAGGCAATGGACAATCCCGTACTCAAGTGCTATGTCCCAGAGCAAGCAGACGCTGGTTGCCCTCTACGCGCAACTGCTGGTGCAAACGGCAATTGTTAGTCTCACCCCAGGCGACTCTCTCGTTGTGCTTGATGCGGACAAGTCACTAGCCTCAGCCTTTTCAACTCGATGCGCTGCAAAGGGCGTCCGTCTCACTCTGATTAGCACTCAGTCGGAATCGAAGAAGATTGGTCAGGAACAAAGTGTCGTCTACATCCATCCCCTCGAGTCAAAGCGATCTATCAAAGCAAAGCTGCCCTTGAGAGTTAGCCGTTTCTTGAATCTCTCCCCCAGTGAGAGAAGCAATCAGGATGTGGCCAAGCTCATTGCTAGTTGCCTCCCAGCCAACTGTCAAGGAGAAAACTATAGCTCGCTAACCAGTATCTCGGCTCATATCACTACGTCAGCCTTTCTCGGCGTGGACTGCGAAGTACCTAGTATCCTAAGAACGTGCTGGGCCTATGCAAAGGCTGACAGACAAGTTTTCGACCCCCGAGTCGTTACTGTTGTTACTCCTACTGACCTTGCCGTGGTGAATAAGGAAAACACTTTGCAAAACGGCAGTCTTATTCTTATAGATTGGACTGCAACGCGTACAGTTAGTGCTCGTATTCAGCCTGCCGACTCCATCGTAAGATTCAAACAAGACAAGACGTACTGGCTGGTTGGTCTGACAGGTGGACTGGCGCTTTCCCTTTGCCGATGGATGGTCGACCGAGGCGCCAGGTATGTTGTCATGACAAGCCGCAATCCAAAGATCGATCAGCAGTGGCTCCGCAGTGTAGAAGCCCTTGGTGCAACAATTAGAATATTCTCCAGGTAAGTCATCGCTGTCTCTGGTCACATCAAGACACCTATTAACCAAAATTTTAACAATATAGTGACGTTACAAAGCGTGAGGCATTGAACACATCGTTTGATACGATCTCTGCGACGATGCCTCCTATAGTCGGAGTGGTTCAAGGTGCGATGGTCCTTAGCGACGCCACTTTTGCCGACACGACACTTGAGATGGTTGACACAATTCTCGGGCCTAAGGTACTAGGTAGCATTTACCTTGACGAGATATTTCACTCTACGCCCTTGGACTTCTTCGTATTCCTCTCCTCGATTGCGAGTACGTCGGGAAATCCCGGTCAGAGCATTTACGGCGGGTCTAACACGTTTATGAATTCGCTCGCCGCTCAGCGCCGCAAGCGAGGCGTTCCCGGCTCCTCGGTAGAAATTGGCTGCATCATGGGCAACGGGTCTGTTACTAGCAAGCTAAGCTACCAGCAGCAGCAATACCTCTTCTCAGTTGGGAACATGTGGCTGAGCGAGCAAGACTTCCTTACTATGTTTGCCGAAGCAGTCCTTGCTAGCCCTCCCGACTCGCCACAGTCAGTGACAATGTCCACTGGTCTTCGCCTGCACTACAACAATGACAATCCCGACATTACGTGGTTCAGCAATCCCATCTTCCAGCACCTTGTCCTGAAGACTGGTAACACCATGTCTGCGACTGCGAGCACTTCCAAGAACGGAGTCTCTATCAAGGCCCAATTGCAAAACGCAATGAGTGCAGAAGAAGTGTTCAGTATGCTAAAAGGTGGGTTTCAACTCCGTAGCACCAAGTGGGGCTAGTGAACGGTTCATTGCTAATTTTATCATGCGACAGATGCTTTCCTAACCAAAATCATCTCCTCACTCCAGGCAGATGCAGATAGGGAAGTCATGGATCTACCCCTCGAGACACTCGGGATGGACTCCCTGGTCGCTGTAGACCTGAGATCATGGTTTTTATCGGAGCTTACTGTTGATGTTCCCGTCCTGAAGATCCTTAACGGCGGTACAACTAGAACGCTATTGGAGTTTGTCCAAGGGATACTTCCCAAGAATCTAACGCCGAAGCTCAAGTCTTCAGACATATCTGCAACCGGAGCAGTGCAAGCTACACAACCTAAACCTCTTCCTCAAAGCCAACAACCGCCTGTGACCCCTCTACCTAAGTCCAGGCCGGCTCCGCTAAATGAACCATTGGAGGCCGATTCAGACAGCTCTTCAGCTATAGGCACAAGAACACCGAGCTATACGCCTTCTGTCGATGTCGATAAAACTGCAGTTGAGGTCGAAACTATTTCTATGTCTTCAGTCTCGTCTTCGTTTGTCGATATTTCCCAACCCAAGTTGCTGCGAACCGTCCCAATGTCCTTTGGTCAGTCCCGCTTCTGGTTCCTTCGGTCCTTTGTCTCGGACCCTGTAGCCTTCAACGTCACGTCGCTGATGCGCATCAACGGACCGTTACGCACCGACGACTTCGCCAGAGCCGTAGAAAAAGTCTCTCACCGGCATGAGGCCTTGCGCACCTCGTTTGTCATTGAGAATAACCTGCCCGTACAAAAGATCTGGAGCTTGCCAGCATTTGGGCTGGAGCAGCGCGACATAGTCGATGAAGTGCAGGTTAGGGAGGCCTACGAAGCCATTCAAAACAACGTCTACGAGCTCGAGGAGGGCAAGATCATGAGAATCCAGCTACTTTCCAAGTCGCCGACAGAACACATGCTGGTT
>Ga0265797_10004046_pt1 | contig 22793 bp, 22 predicted proteins | sample P2T30metagenome_FD_192433 | JGI IMG/M metagenome (GOLD analysis project Ga0265797, IMG submission 192433) | Plant litter microbial communities from East Loma Ridge, Irvine, California - P2 T30 | ecosystem: Environmental > Terrestrial > Plant litter > Unclassified | place: USA: California... | reverse complement strand
TTAGCCTCGTTCCTAATCGTTTGCTCGACTCGCGGTCGATGATCTTCGTTAGACGGTCTGTCCCCTACGGGCCGTATTCGTTCGCCTATATGTGATCGGTCCGGCCGGAGCCTTTTATCTTCACCGTTAGATACTGCTGAAACGGTTGAACGTAAGCGAGATAGACCGCCATCATCTGTCCCACCCTCTACGGCAGAAACCGCGGGATCACCTTCGGCTTGTCGAACTGCGATTAAGACTTATGATAGCGGGTGATGAACACTATGTGTCCCTATATCGCGAACACGTTCCTGTCCTGCTGAAAGCCGTTCCGAAAGCGGATCGTCGTGATCTCCGTCCCGCGGGCCGGCTGTCCGCCCGTGACGTGAACGCAGAAGAGAAGTAGCTCTCTAAATCGATCGAGCTTCCGTAAGTACTTCTGAACCTCGACTCTCGACCATACCCCTTCTTTCCACATCTTTCTACCTCCTACGGCCGATAGAGCACGCTTGATCATCCACTCCTGTTTGTTCTGAAGTCCGTTGTTCGCATTGTCGACGAAAGAAATCCCTCTCTTCGTCCAAGTCACGTCGTCCTATAGCTTCTCGAGCGGGATCTCGAACTGTTCCGCCTGCGTCGTTATCCACATTAGATCCTCCCAGAGTTTGCGTTCTGCCTCGTCGATAACGCCTCTGATCATAGCTCCGAAGCGGGCTACGGAGATCGGCCTGCCTTTATACGACATCTCCGTTCTGTCTGTCGACCAAGACACCGACCCGGCGTTACTGTGATTCATAGCGATGCTCTTTCCGTACGCGAGAATGCTGAGTGCCTTGCTTATCACGCTATACGTGCCGTCGGCTAAGAAGTTGTCTCTCGTCTGCTTGAATCGCTCGTCGTCCTCGTCGTCCTGATCTTCTCTCTCCTCCGACGGCAGTATAATCTCTGCTACGATCACCCGTATGTAGTAGACTATGCCGGCTAGCATATAAGAGAAGTCGTTCGCCTCCCGGAGTCGTCTCGTCTCCTCGTTGATCCCGAGAACGGCGAGAAAGTGTAAGATCGCACTCTTAAACGTGTCTCCCCTTACATGCTGAAAGATGAGCGACTCGTAGAACTCGAGCAGAGCCTGCTGTTGAGACTTCGGGTCCTAGTCCTCTTCGATGCTCTCGCGAAACCGGCGTAGTAGCTCCTTCTATCTTCCTTACCACGGATATAGCTTTCGGGCATCTCGAAAGACGTCGATAGCGGGTTCGGTGCCGACCTCCACGTTGCTATTACTGTCATCGTCGCCGTCGCCGTCGCCGCCGCGGTCTCTGTCGCTATCTCTGTCTCTGTCGTCTTCTGTATCACTCTCTTCGCCTCCGCTAGCGCTTTACCGTTGACTGCCTACTTCGGCTACCTCTAACCCCTCGCAATCTTCGCAGCTCTGAAGCACTCTGAGACTATAGCAGAGTAGCCGTGCCATATATACGGCATACGTCTGCTGACTCTCCGTGTTCTGCAGCCTTGCTAGCGGGCGTTGATCGATCTCTGAGTGCTTTGCACTACGTAGCTACCGCCGGGTTTCGTTATCGAGTGATGACAGACCTGCGACGCACCTCTCGAGTAGTACGCCGTTCAGCTCGACTGCTTTCTTTAGCGTATGTTCGTCGCGGTCCGGAAGTCGACTCGCTTCGCTTAGATGTCTTAGAGTGCAGCCTGCGATGTGTTCTGCCCAGCCTGTCTTTTTAAACCAGAGAGTGTGATCTGTCTTTGCGGTCTCTGCATCTGCGACTTCTAGTTCCTCGTTCAGCTTCTCCTCTTGCTTCTTCCAGTCTGTGACAATTGTCTCGACGTCGGCATTGTCTATCACTCCTCGGGTGCCTCCTTCGATAGCACTTGTTGTCTGTAGAGTAGTTCCTACGCCGTCTACTTGCCCGTCGACGTTCTCTTCCTCGTCATGTAAGACAGTAAAGTACCTCTATAGACCTGCCGATTTGAAGAATGTCTATACCTAGACGGAATTCCAGTGTTCTCGTTGTTTTGCTGAAGATTTCCAATTGTGCGCCTGATTGTAGTGTATCCTCATATTGTTCCGGTTGATACTGATGTACCCATACTCCGGTTCGTTATAGATGAATACGTTTAGCGGCTTTCTAAGCGATGTAAACGGCTCTTCTAGCGGCGGCGGTAGTGTAACTCCCTTCGGGTCTGAGAGTTGATGTCCTTTGAAGAGTTATACGACTGCTTTCTTTTCCTTTATACTACCCGAGTGATAATCACGTAAGTGATAGTGCAGATTCTTGATAGTAAATTGATGTGTCCGGCAGATCAATACGGCGTAGTTCTCGTGCTATTCCAGATGTTCGTATGCATTATCAACTACTATCTTCTGTCTCCTAAGCGTCTCATGTTTTTCATTTATGTTCCTATGATCTTGCGGGATAGCCGTGTCTTACGGGATGTTCGAAGTAGCGGTTGCGACTATAGTAGCGCGTTCGGCGTTCGCTGAAGCGGGTGTGGCCATCGCTAATACTAAGCCGGGTAGATAACTTGACAATAGTGCATATAGTGAGTACGGGACCCTAAAAATACTCTCAGCTGATTCAAAAGCGTTCAGAGATGAGATGTATATTTGTTTTGTATCGTGGTAACGCGTAGAACGCGTGGACACGGGGGTCGAGTCCAGCTGGTCGAGTCCTGTCGGTTTGAAGCCGTGCACGACCGCGCCTTACCTAAAACAGTAAGCGCTAAGCGCGAGTCCAGCTGAACTCGAGGCCTCATATTGGTTAGGCCTCAATCGTACCAACAACTTGGAACAAATAGTCTGGCAGAAAATTCCGCAAGGTACTGCCAAAGTGCGTATCTCGGCACGGAGCTTGACCAGGGGTCCCCAATCGTATGCGGTGGCTTGGAAGGTGTTTTTATAATGAGACTGTGTGGCAAACTGTAAGTTATGCAGTGCCAATCCAAAGACGTCGCGTCGAGCGCGTACGCATTTGATTCAGCTCCCATACAAATTTCTTTAGGGTTACGCTAGCTAAGGTCCTATTCGATCCATGGCGCATTCGATTCATGAATTGAGTTCAGAATACGCCCTAAGTAGTATAGTTAATTTGATTTGATATTCCGTTATCCTGGTGTAGCTCCTTTACGGGTCCATGCAGGCTGATACTATCTAAAATATCAAGGAGGAAAACCGTGGTGTTCGGTATGAGCCTCTACCCGGGTAAGACTCCTTCTTCTATGATGGGTGGCCACTACCCTTCCGCTAGTGAGTCTATGTTACAGTTGTTCAAGATTGCCGGACAAGAGCATCCAGACCGCCATAGACCCACTGCCGGTATAAAGCAGTGGATGGCCCTAGCAGTAGATACATGTGATAACGCCTAGAGATACGACTGCGCTTCGGGCGCAGCCGTAACAGTCAGCCGCAGCAGGCTAACACGTGACAACAGAGCACAGGTCATGTGACCTATAGGCTGCTCTGTTGCAGACTGCTCTGTTTGTGAGGATGTAGTAGGTAGGGGTTCTGAACAGTATCTCTTAGGTAGATTATCAACGATTGCCTAAGGAGCCTAGGCAGAGAGGCTGTTACAGAAGCCTCCTAAGGTGGTGCGGTGCCAAGCACGGGGATCCCTCAGGATTCCCGTGCGAATCGCATGCGACTCTCATGTAAGGAGCCTGAGGTTCTCAGCACGTGACCTTGTGTTTCCTTACACTGTTGCTCTGTTACTCTATATACTCTACTACTCTATAAACATAGAGTAGAGTGTAGGAACGAACGAGTCTCCTTAATATATAGAGCGGATACTTTCCCTAGATAGGAGCCTCGTGCTCAACTTATGTATCGAAGTTAGTGATTATAACGAACCGTATTCATTATGCTAACTACTTCTCCCCTCGCCTTAGTTAACCCTTAGTTCAACCCGAGCTAAACCTAGCGGCATTCCACCTCCGTTATATACTAGCGTGATTATAGCGAGCGTTAAAATGTGGTTTCCGTCGATTACAGATTTTGCGGACTAATTGCTTCGCTTTTAGATAGGTGTGAGGCTTTCACCTCCTTATTTAGAGCTAAGTGTAGGTAGCGATAGCTTATGTACGCCTGGTCTCACGTCTCAAGTATTGCTATAGCGCTAGCTGTTAGGCGCAGCGCGGGCTGCCTCACCTAAGCTACATTACCCTAGAGTAGCTATCTATTAAGACGCGCCCGGGGCATCTTTGACTAGAGTCTAGTGATATTGACTAACTCTGCTCACTCTAAGGAGATCAATTCTAAAGTCTAGCTTAAGTTGGTCTTAGAATAAAGTAGTTACACCTGATATCTCTGATATCTAGTTATGATACGAGGAGTATTCTCTAGCCTTACAAGATAGCCTTTTGTCTCTTAGTGGGGGCACATAGTGCTAACGTGGCTTACGCCTATTAAGATGCTCCCGCGTGGCCTCCCGCATAGTCACGCTACGACGGCGGAGCTCGAATGCGGACTAATCCACTCACCTGGCACCTCGCAGAATTCGTATAGCATCGTCACCATCGCTAGCCACACCATGACGTTTACCAGATGCAAGTGGTCGGAAACTGTACAGTCGATCTCTATTACTCAACACGGGCGTGAATCACTGTGGCCTTAGGGATAGAGAGATAGAGAGATAGAGAGATAGAGAGATAGAGAGGTAGAGAGGTAGAGAGGTAGAGAGATAGAGAGGTAGAGAGGTAGAGAGGTAGAGAGGTAGAGAGGTAGAGAGGTAGAGAGGTAGAGAGGTAGAGAAGTAAGAGAAGAGTCAGACAGATAGAGAGAGAAGTAAGGGAAGAGCCAGACAGACAGACAGAGAGCTACACAGATTAGCAAAAGGTATATTCAATTATCTGACACTTAATCGACATCTACTTCTCATCAAACACCGACCGATTAGTCGGAACCCTGAACCTCTTGTGTCCCCAAACGAACCAATCCGTAACCGCAGCACAGAGCACAAATGCAAAGATCGGCCCTGCGTAATTCATGTTGTCCGCAGTCACCGGGAGGAAAGGCGGGAAAGGCAGCCAGACAAGAATGAACAACAAGAAGCAGATTGCGCAAAAGTTGATAGCGTAGCCCCAGCGGCCGAGGGTGAAGGGGCCCCAAGCAGTGACTTCGCCGCGGAGCTTTGCGATGAAGAAAGAGGTGACGATCTGGAGGTAGGACATGTAGAGGGCGAGGTTGTTGAGGGAGAGGATGGCGTAGATGGCGGAGGTGGAGGCGATGTTGATGAGCATGAGGAGGGTGACGACTGTGAGGACGAGGTAGAGGGCGTTGAGTGGGATGCGGAGAGTTGAGTGTCTGTTGTGAGGTCAGTGACGGGGCGTCGAGGGATAAGGGATATGAAGTGAAGAACTCACACGCGCCCGAAGAAGTCGGGAAAAGGCAGTCCCCGGTCTCGCGCGAATGCCCATGTCAAGCGGGAGACAGATGCAAGCGACGAAAAGAGTGCGACGAGGCCGTTCCAGCAGAGCATGAGCATCAGGACTGTCGCGCCAGCATTTGAGCCTGTTGCCTGGCGCAGAATCTCGATGACAGGATATCCAGTAGGGGAGTTCAGCGCAGCGACCGGATCTCCGATACAAAGCAGCAGCACAACAACCAGGATGAAGGCCTGCACTCCGTTGATGAGGACAGAGAGCACCATGCTCTGGGGGATCTTTCGCTCGGCGTCTTTCACTTCGTCGCTCATGTGGATGACTCCGTCGAAGGCTACTTGCAGTCAGTTTGAGCAAGAACAACTCGGGAGTCTGATGAGACCACATACCTGACAAAGGGAATGCAGCGGTCAAAAGTCCGACACACCAAGACACGCCCTCATTCGGCCAACCGCCGAACTCTGCTCCGCTATACGTCTCGGTAAACACATACGCCGTCGAACTCCGCCGAGCCATGGTCAGCAGGACAACTACCCAGACGACCCAAAAGAGCGTGTGCGTGATGCCGCCAATGATCTCAATGGTGCTCAGGATCTTGCGGGCGAAGATATTACAGAAGGCCGGAATAGCGAGCAGCGCCCAGGTCAACATTGTCCCATGCCATCCTTGTGGAACATAGTCCTCATTGTTCAAGACGATCAAACCTTGAGCAACGGTGCCGACAAGAAACGCCGGGGACGCGACGACTGCCATCCAGCCGAAGACCGTGATCCAGCCTTGGACCAGACCCCAGAATGCTGGAGGACCGCAGCCTTTTGGTGCGTACAGGGCTGACCAGCGGTATTGGGCGCCGACAGTGGGATTGATGGACGCGATCTCTGCCATCGAGGCGGCGACTAGCAGATTACCGACCCAGCAGAGTATGGTGCCATATACGAGGGAGGTCTGTATCGGTTAGTGACGGGGGAGACAGGACATGATGCGTAATCTGTTCTACGCACCGGTCCACCATTGAGTAACCCAGCAGTGAAGGATACAGCTACCGCCTCCCATGAGGCTTGCGTATTTGCACTGAAAGCGACGGTGGGAAGGAAGTTGATATATTTCTGTGTAATGTCAGCTTAGCATCTACCGCGTGCATTGTTTTGCCTGCTTACATCAAGCTGTCGCGAAGGGACTTTCGAGGTTTCCGTGTTGTTTGGCTCGACCCTTCTTTCAAGTTCGGCATTGTCATCGGAGTCATGTCGTATCTCTTGGCCAGATTTGCCACGGTGTTGCATCTCGAATCCTTCGTCGTTGTTCATGTCCGGTGACTCGGGTGCTTCACAGATCGGCCGTTAGCTTTATGGGCTGAGTAGGTGCGACGAATCGAGAGAGGAAAGTCACAGAGAGCGAGCGATAGAAGAGTCCCAAGTCACGCAGAGCGCGAGCTCGTGATACGTTGGGAGCACTCCCAATGATAATCTTTTGTAGATTGCGCAGGCTCTGGCCCGAAGCGATTGAGACAGACTGTCTTGGCAGGCGGCTGCTACGATTAAGCGATGATGGGGTTTGCGCTGCGAACAGCCCTCTGCGTCTGGCCGGCAGACGCATATTAATTTGGAGGAGGATGCCACGCGAGATAGGTGCGGGAAGTAAGTAAAGAGTTGTATTGGATCGCTTGGGAACGTCCTGCACACTGCATGTCGGGGTAGAGTGTTGCTGCAGGGACCGCAGTGCGTTGATTGGGGTTTGGCCGCTAGCATCCCCTACCCCGGGCCCAGAACGATAGTAAGCGGTTTGACGATAGGGATAGCCACGCAAGTATCCGCTGAGTGCAGCCGCCTCAGAGCGACGATGTTGGAGGCTTGAGCAGTTGGATACTTGGAATACACCACAAGCGAAAGGGTCCGGCAAGACTCACTCTTATCTGACGCCCTGCAACCAACGTGTCGATTGTTAGGAGCATCTCTTCCTTCGCGGTGTCCTTCGCTCACAATTCCGCTGTGACAATCTGATCAAGATGGCAGGTCGCTTCCCTCCTCCTTTCCTCAACACTGAAGAGGACCGCGGTGCGATCGTTACAGTGGTATCGTTCACTTTTGTCGTGGTTTCGACACTCACGAATTGCATCCGTGTGGCTGTCCGTCAACAGTCGGAACGAGCACTCGGACTGGATGATGCGCTGCTTGTGGCTTCCAACGTGAGTCGAAGCGAATGTGATGATGTGGAGGCAAAAGACTGATCTCAACAACGCGTAGGCTATCGCCGTGGTCCAGACAGCCCTGGTGAGTTTAAGTGTTCAGCATGGTCTGGGGCGGCACTTCAACACCTTGAGCGACGAAGACGCGACGGGATATCACAAAGTCAGTGTCCTGCACCCAGAACTCTACAGCTACAGAATCTGACCGACCAGCAGTTTTCATACACATCCAGCATCCTCGCCATCCTCTCCATGTCGCTGGCCAAAATGTCCGTGTTGCAGCTCCAGCGACGCCTTTGCGGTATCCAACCCAGAAGTCTTTACATCAAAGTCATGTACCGGGGTCTGCTGGGCACCATCATCGCCTGGACGCTGTTCAGCGCTTTGGGCCTTGCCTTCCACTGCGGTGCAACAAATCCGGATGTGTACGAGGCGGAGAGGTGTTCTAATGGATCACTGTGGTACCCGGTCGCGGCCGTGAACGCGATCACAGATGCCGCCCTGGCCTTCTCCTTCAGCCCAATAATCCTGAGGCTCTCGGCTAAGACAAAGGCCAAAGTGAAGATCATGGTGCTGCTGGGCGCAAGGATACTGTGAGTACATGCAGCTGGTTCCTGGAATTCACAATCAGCTGACCACCAGTAGGGCCTCCGTAGCGACCCTGATACAGATCGCCTTCCTCGTGGAGAGCCTGACTGCGACAGATCAGACCCAAGCGATGATCAAGCCCGTGATCATGCAGCAAATTGTCATGAATCTCTCCATCCTCACTGCGGTGGTGCTCAGTCTGCACAACTTCATCACAAACCTGACAGCCGGCCGGTTTGGCGTGGAAGTCCACGAGTCGACTGACGAGCGCAGCAAGGCATCCGGCGGCAGATCGAGACGTCAAAATGTGGTCTCGACACCACAACACAATAGCCGCAATCGCTACTCGCAAGACCATCGCTTGCGAGCACGCGAGTCCAGCTCAGGATTCAGACCTGGCAGAGGGAACAAGAGTAAAGCGTGGGCACAGGCTGGAGAAGCGAACGAATGGGACGATGCAGACCGGGTGAGCCATGGCAGCCAGGAGAACATCATCATGCAGACGATGACTTGGCAGGTATCGAGGAACGAGCCTGAGTCGGATGTGCCGAGCAGGGAAATGGATTTGGAGACGCCGCCGCTTGAGCGAGAAGCTGGCACAGCGAGGGCAAGGAATATGCTGTAGTGCATTGATTGTGTAGCCAGATCAAGCAGGAGGAAGTGAAAGTCGTGTGTGCATCGAAGGGTTGGTATGGTATTGACAAGGTACGCCGCACGAGTGTGCGTGTCTGCAACTTGCAAGCGACATGAAGTTGATGCAAACGACGTTGGAACACGTCACTTGCTGTGTGCCACTGACTCGTACTGCAGGTCTGTCTTCAGCGCCCGTCGGCTTTCCTAAACAAGCTCGTTGTCCGGGCGGGGGGAGGAAGGAAGGATTCCCCGATCCGCCGCTCCACCCTCCACTGCCGTCTCCAATTCCACCTATCCAGCCGAGCCAGAAGACATGACCACCGGTGGGATGAACGCGAGCCTGACACTGCTTTCAAACGAGCCTTATGCAATGCAGTCGACTTGGGTCATGGGGGTTCCTTTGACAACCTTCTGGGGTTCTTCCATGTCTCCTTTCTGTTTCAAAACATCACCGCGACCATGACTCTTTTCGAGAATCTGCAAGGCATCTGGCCTCAGACACTGCTGACATGGTTTGCAACCTTGGGACTGGTGAGTGATGTGAGGTAGACAAGACAAAGACGAGATACTGACTTGCGGTAAGGTCGTTGCGAGTGTTTTCTGGTATCGCCTTGCACTGCACCCGCTGGCGAGGTTCCCAGGCCCTCTGCTTGCCCGGGCTACGGACGGGCTTGATGTCTACCGGACATGCACGGGCGACCGCCATCTTGACCAGCTCAAAGATCACGAGAGATACGGTTCGTCTGCTATGCTGACGCCGCTCTCATGATCAATGCTCAAGCTGACGCATAACAAGGCTCTGTCGTCCGCGTCGGTCCAAACACTCTCTCTTTCAACACCGTCGGAGCCGTAAGGGAAATATATGGCAATCGCAACGGCAACGTCCGGAAAGCACCCTGGTACACAGTCATCGAGGCTTCAGCAGGAGGTCCAGTCAGTGTTCATGCCGAGACTGACCGCACTATCCACGCGTCGCGGCGAAAAGTGATGGAGCCTGCTTTCACAGACAAATCCATCAGAGCTTCCGAGGCATTGCTGGTCAAGAATGTCCAGACTTTAGCCGATCTGGTCGCCGGAAGCAAGGAAAACGACGGCGGCTGGTCGGAGGCATTCAACTTGTCGCAATGGTCCACGTACCTGAATTACGACATCATGGGCGATCTTGTCTTTGGAAGGCAATTCGAAGCAATGACCAGCGAGACGAACCGGTTTGTGCCTAAACTGATCATTAACAGTACCGCGTTCATCTATACAGTTCGTGTTGCTGCTTGCTTCTGGAAAAGGCCAAGATGACTGACTACTCTCATAGTTTGCATCTTTACCTTTCAAAGCACTTTCACGTCGCATACTCGCCAGTGGCATATTGAGTCTCCCCATCATCGGCGGCGATTTAGCAAGAGACGATCGCAAATTCTTTGAATACGCCAGTGGTATTCTGAAAGAGCGTGCTGCCACTGAGGAAAGACCCGGATCACGGAAAGACATCATGCACCATCTTCTCCACGCCGAGGACCCAATGACCGGAAAACCCTTCAGTCCCGAGCAACTGGGGATCGAGAGCAGTCTGCTGATCGCTGCTGGGGCCGACACGACTTCGCTTACACTGGCCGCGGCATTCTTCTACCTCGTGCGCAATCCTAGAGTCATGCAAACTCTGAAAAGAGAGATCCAGTCTACATTCTCCTCCTCCGGCTCTACGGATCTGACGACACCCTCAAAACTCATCAGTCTACCTTACCTCCGAGCCGTCGTGGACGAAACTCTCCGCCTCGCACCCCCAGTGCCCTCTCTCCTGCCGCGCCAAGTGCTCAAAGGCGGCATCACCATCGATGGTAATCTCATCCCCGAAGGCACCATTGTAGGCGCACCAGCCTATGCAATCCACCGAAATCCAGAATACTTCCCCGAGCCAGAAAAGTTCATACCCGAGCGCTGGCTGGCGACTGAAGATCCAAGTGACACCACTTCGACTGGTGTTCCACGCAAGCCGCAATCCGTCTCCCTCGCCCGCCAAGCCTTTGTCGCATTCTCGCAGGGCTCGCGCGGCTGCATTGGCCGCCAGCTAGCGTATTACGAGTTGCACACCGCGTTGGCGCATCTGCTGTATCGATTTGAGATCCGGCTGGCTCGGGATCCACTCACGCAGAAGTGGATGGCCGACAGCACGAGTTGGAAGACCGGCTCGGCTGATGGTTTGGTTGTCAACACACATGAGGGAGGGAAGATGGATTGCAGAGAAGAGCGGCAAAGGGAGGATGAGTTTCAGCTGTTTGATCAATTTTTGGCTGATCGGAATGGGCCGATGGTGGAGTTCAGACAGAGGGAAGGTGTTTGTTGAGATAGTGTGGATGTCCTGCCGGATTAATTTTAGGAGTGAGTGATAGCTTTACAGCTTCAAGTTCTCAACACAGGTTCATGTCCGACTGCTCTCCTTAACTTTTCCGGACTGTATATGCTAATGTCTGCACGAGGAAAGTCATTGTTATTCGACTTGGAATGGCGTGAGATCGCCCATGCACATTTGGTCCGAGATTGAACACCATATTACTCACAAGTCTGTGAATGGTGATTCGTCAAAAGAAGAGTCTGAGATCTGGAACGAGATCAAGAAAAGGTTTGGACGCTTGTAGGACATTGTTATTTCACTACCTCATTGCATGGGAGTACCCACCTTGAAACGTCTTCCTTACCAAGGATGTGTATGGCGAAATGGCTTTCTTGTCTGGCTCCCACGCTCTATCGATCATTCTATCGTTTCAACACGCTGCTCGGGAACCGCCATGGACCAACTGCCGATCTTCCTTGCTCAACCAATTTTCCGGCCACCGCCGCAGGCGCTTTCTTCGATCCTCATCGAGTTCAATCCGCTTCGCAGGCTGGGAGTAGGTGGACAGGAACTCTGGCCAGTCGAAGTTGCTGCCATCGGGTTTTGGAAGATACTTTTCCAGCATCTCAACACGTTTGGGCGTAAGCTCAGCGCCGAATTCAATGAGGCTCTTGATCACGTCCTGTATCTTCGGATCCCTAAACACGCCTTCCCCAGTTGCAATGGCATCGGTGTCACTTGCATCATCGGAACCCTGGTTCTCAGTATCAGATTTCTCGGACTCTCGTTCCTCGATACTAGAGTCCTCCCACATTAGGTCCTCTACTGACCCTTCGTAGACAACGGCTTTCAGCCCCTTCTCTTGCGGCAGCATGACATACTTGCTCCTTCTTGCCCTTCCCAGGAATGCTGTCCATGCTGGTACCTTTGTATCTATGGACCCGGAGGATATCCAATTGGGATTGGCGCCTGCCTGAAGTAGCATGCGAAAATTTTGGGTGCTGAAGGCCGCGCCGTGGTATAATGTTTCATACAATGCACCAAGCATTACAGCCCCCGATCCAAGTAGTTGTGACCCAACATCCATCAGTATCTCAGCAAATGTGAAGACGCCAAGCTTAGCTAATGCAACAGCCAGGCTCGTACAGTAACGCTGTACATCCCATCGGCATTCTCCTGGCATCGTCGCGAGGACCTTCTCAAATGCCCGATAGTAGCTCACGCATGCTCTCTTGAGGATCTCTGTTAGGTCGAAGGATTTGCGAGCATAGAAGACCCCTATCAATTGAGTTCCAGGATCATCCCATTTTGGGAGACAATGAGTACAATCCCGCAAATGCTGACAGCCGTCAATCACCCACGAGGGGTTGCACGGATCAACAACTAACACCTTACAAGTCGCGATCTGCAAACCTTCACAGAAAAGGGCATCCTTAAAGTGTCTCGGTGTATGTTCATCAAGTAGAAGCTGCATTTCCGGCGTGTGCAAGTAATCGAACATAGTGCGATGTACGAAAGTGACAACTGGTTCGTCGAAGAAGCGATTGAATTCACTTCTCAACGCGCCGGGTGTGGCTAAACAGCAGTGCAGTATATCTTTACAACTTCCTCGAATGAACTCGATAGTCTTACGTGTGACTACACCCAGACCGTCTGGAGTCATCGTAGTGCAAGGCAGGTTCGAGACAAATTGAGGATCCGTGAGCCATGGCAGTCCTGTATCCATGTATTTGCAGAGCAGTGCATAGTGGCACAAACGAGTCCCTATACTTTCGTCCAGGATCGCGATTGAGAGTGCCATGGCGGTCTCTGAAAGCAGTGACTCGTGTATGCGTTTGAAGATCATGTCTTGGAAGTACTGCTCCAGCTTTCCCGGAAGCTGCTCAACATAGCTTCGCAATACCTAGACCGGGCAACCGAGCGCAACATGCCTACACACAGCTTCCATGACAAGTGCGACCCACAAGAAGACTCCACTGGCTCTTGTTGTGATGCTGTCTGCCAGGTTGTGAGCCTCGCCATGGTTATGCTCCTGGTCGCATGTATCTTCGTAAAGACAGTCCCACGACACTCTGGCGAACGCTTTGTTTGTTGCATTCGTCTCGAGCTGGTCCCGAACGTACTGGATGATTGCCCGTCGATTGTTGTCCTCCATGGTCAGTGTTCTGCCATTGTAGTCCAAGCGTTTTTCGAAAGCAGTCCAAGGACGAGACGAGACGATCACTTTAGCGTTGGCAAAAGAGCTGAGCTTATTCAGGGCCCTGACAAGAAGAATATGGTCCCTCTCTGGCTGCAATTCGTCCAAGCCATCGACAAAGAAACAAAGTTGCTTATCGCTTGCTTGAACAGCAGCGTAAAGACAGCTCCACAGCTTTTTCTCGTGCCACTTTGGAAGATCAGAGACAGACTTCCAATGCAAAGGACAAGCGGTGGGCACAAGGGCCAGGTCTACCCGCAAGACTTGATATAGTAGCGACTGCAGCATTCCTTGCTGTGACTTTTGTGTTGTTGACCCTGCGACCCAGCAGAAGTGGCTTGCAAAGATGGCGTCTTTGGGATTTGTGGATGTCCACAGCTTATCTGGACCAGAGCTCCGGCTCAGCAGATACTTCATGAGTGTCGATTTGCCAGAGGCAGGTTTACCCTGTATCCAGAAAAGCCCAGAGCCTCCTTCGGCTTCCAAAAATGACAGCAGATCTAAGATTTGAGGATGACGCTTAGACTCCCTTCACCAACGAACAGATCAGCTAGGGTCAGATCGTCTGCAGCATGGATCTGCCACTCGCGGTCGCTCATCTCAGGGTACTTCAGACTCTCAACGATGTCCATTGCCTTCCTTCGATTGCACTCTTCTTCGAGCATCTTTCGATTCTGTAACAGATGCTGTACGATTTCATCCTTTGCTGTGTCATGCGCGGTCCGAAGATCCTTGAGAGCTGTATCGAGTGTGGCTGTGCTAGCCACAAGTCTTTCATCAAGCTTTTGGAGTTGCTCGACAGTTGTGGCACCGATGTTGAATTGTAGCACTGACATGGCCACATGCAGATCATCCTGGCAACTCTCCACATCCTGTGCCAGATCCTCGATCGTCGACTTCCTGAATGTGTAGGCAGCTTTCTTCCCGGCAGCCTTCATCTTCCCGAGCGCCGTTGTTGCCGGCACGCCGCCAATCTGAGGCGTTCCAGAGAGGATCCGAGCTCTTTCGCTGCATCTTCGCATTTGACGAACGCCAGATCCACCTGCGACTTGTCCTCGGCGCTCAATTCATCACGATTCAAAGCCTTAGAGAGAGAGCTGGCTGTTTCGTGAAGTAGGAGTAATTGTGTACGGACCTCTTTGATGTCCGCGTCGCAATCAAGAACTGTTCTGTAGTACGTGTAGAGATCTTTCGAGACGTCGATGACGAGGCTGATTACGCCAACTGGGTCCATAGCAGGTGTTAGTTGATCGTCTCGAGTGTGCCTTCGACGAAGATGGCCAGCTGGTGTGGGGCTCGTGAGCAAAGCACCTGGACAGCGAAGACAGCTTGAAGTGTGAAGTTACCTGGCAACACTTTGCGGCTGAGACTGCGATAAGCGATCAAGGGTTGGCCGGATTAGTCGCGGCCGGCTAACGCCCACCAACTTCAGGTGCATAACATCGTTCAATAACTTCAATAATTAATAACTCCACAACCAACGGTCCAATCCAATCCTACCATGCCTCAGAATGACCGCGTTGGTGCCTCCTTCAAGACCTGTATCTCGGATAATCAAGAAAATCGCGCGCCCTCCGAGCATCACGAGTCAAACGAAAAACACGAATGGGACACGCCTACGCGTGTTCGTGTCAAGACACTCTCAGAGACCGGACTCTCACGCAATGCAATCTTTCGACAAACCAACGTGCCAGAGCGCTCCCAACGAAGGATATTGAAAGGATCTGATCGAAGGATTGGGAAAAATCGTTCAGGTGCACCTCACAAACTCAGCTCGAGAGACCTCCGCACGATGGTCAGATTCATCACCAAATCGTTCACCACACGGCAATCTACCTGGCAACAACTTGCAAGCGACTACGGCAGGGGTTGTCACCCTGATACGGTGAAAGCTGCCTTAAATGCGCTTGGATACTACAAATGCAAGGCCTGCCAGATGACCTTCTTATCGGAGGATAATGTCACGGATAGACTGGCTTTTGCAAGGCAATTCAAACACCGTACGACTACATTCTGGCGATCCGTACGATTCACCGATGAAGTGCACTTCTCAATGGAGTCAAGGGCAGCTGCTTGGGTAATCAGAGATGAAAATGAGAGATATCACCCTACCTGTATTCAGTATAAAAAGAGAGGTAAGGGGAGTCAATTACACGCTTGGGCAATGGTTGGATGGGGATATAAAGGTCCCCTCGTGTTCTTCGATTCAAACGATAACTCAGAGCCAACCGACTGGATCTACGAGGCAATTGCGGATGAGAAAAACACGCCAACGGCTGTTAAAGAGACTCTGAATGAAGAGGCTGATCTACTAGGAGACGGACGGCCGTCTACGTGCAAGCACCGTTGCAAGAATAAACAGGCTTGCAAACATGACTGTTGCAAAGCTGGTTACAGAGATCCTAAGCTTGCAGGCAATATGACAATGCCTCAGTATCTTACGAAGATATTCAGACCTCATATCGAATCAGCTTGGCAACAGGCGAAGGAACAACATAGGGCCTTCGTGCTTCTCGAGGATAACGACGGCTCGCATGGCACAAGGACCTCCAACAATATTGTAGCCAGATACAAGGCTAAGATTGGCATACCATGGTATGCCAACTCAGCAAGGTCACCTGATCTCAACATCATTGAGAATGTATGGAGGATCCTCAAACAACGCCTCAAACAACGACTCAGGCTAGAATCAGCCCTAACAATTGATAGGGTGAAAGAGATACTACTTGAGATTTGGGATGGCATTGAACAGAGTGAGATAAACAAGCTTATTGAGACCATGCCTGAGAGGATCAATGAATGCCTCAGGAGGAAGGGGTTGAACACCCCATATTGATAAAAACACCTCAGATTGTCAGATTAGGCCCTATATCATGAACATGAGAAGTTTCAATCATTAAATGTGACATACCCAAGATTGGGAGGCGTTTACATACAAATAATGGGCATCAGCCATTGCCAAGGCTTGACGGGCCGGCCGCGACTAATCCGGCCAACCCTTGGATGTCCGCCTTCACTTGGCGCGGGGATCTGTAAGCTCGACAAATGATTTCTATCTTATTCACCCCCCAACTAACAAGCCCCTCGACTTCTATGTCTTTGATATCGACGTCAGCATACACTGGTGGCAGCGAACGACGCCGGCCAATCTATACTCTGGAACAAAAATGAATTCATGAGTCCTCGGGTTTTCCTGACCTACTCAAAGAAAGCAGAGAAATGATCTACATCGAGTCCCTTACCAACCTCCCGCAGTGTCTGGCGAGCAACACCGTAGCCCGCGAATTTCCGGGGATGAGCGAGAAATGTTTCTTAGGATATCAAATCCGTCCTCGATGGCTTCGTGGTGGAGCACAAGATTGGCCATCTCGGACAGAGAGTCTTCGATGATCTTGTGGATGACTGTTTTGCTGTCGAAGACTGCGATCGAAGTGCCAGATCATGACTCGACGAGATGCTCAAGCCGAGCGACCTTCGATTCGCTGCCGTTGCATAAGCATTGACGATTCGTCGCGCAATGAGAGGAGACTTCGATATTAACTTTGAAGCGAAAGTCTGTTGTAGTTAGCAGCAAGTGCTGGCTCGTACGGAAAACAGAACGCCGCAGCCGCTCGTTTTTATTATTACCCCTGTGCCTCGGGGTTTATATCCCGACATCCGTCGGATCAAGGTGTGGGGGATCATCCGGAAGCCAAATCGCCGGCTATCCGGTTATTCAAGCTCATCGTCATAGCTGAAGTGTTTTCCAAGACCAGCTTACCACGAGCTGAGCTGACGGTTAGGCCACCGATGTCCATGTTGGTCGGGGGTGAGGATGCTGTCGTTCATGACTCGAAAAGAGCATAAAGTCATCAAGTTCTTTGTTCGACCTGAGCGTAACACTTTCACTTCAAGGTACCAGACTTCGTCGACTTCTTACCATGTCGCACCCGGAACACGTTCACGACGGCAGCACGATACGTTCGGAGCTGGCCTCCATCCTACACCACATCGGGTTGAAAGGCGCAATCCTCATTCTCATCCATGTCGTCCTCGTTCAGGTCATTTATCGGTTTTATGTAGACCCTCTCCGTCACATACCCGGACCTACAGCAGCTCGGTTCACAGAGCTCTGGAGAACGAGACGATACGCTCTCGCCAGGTGGCATCAGGACATTCTGGACCTGCATGACAAGTACGGTCCAGTTGTCCGCATTGCGCCTAAGGAGATCAGTTTTGTCGACAAGGACGCTTTGGTGCAGGTGTACGGCCATTCCACTGGAACTAAAAAGGTGCGTTGCTTTGCAATTTGAGGTCTCAGACGATCCTGACAATTACTTTCTGTAGACGGCATGGTACCATACGTGGAGGGTACCCGGTCTGCCAGACTCTGTACGTATCCGATACGCAAACCCTTCTATGATCCACACAGTCCCCTCCATCTGACAAGCACAAGTTCTTCAACGATGTCAATCCAAAAATGCATTCCTTCAAGCGCAAACGCGTGACAGCAGCGTACAGCATGTCGACGATCTGTTCACTCGAGCCTCAAATCAACCACATCACGCAGAAAGTGTGGTCAAAGTTCCGCAACATAGCCGACACCAGCCGCACGATCGATCTCCAGGAATGGACGATGTATTACGCATCCGATATTGTTTGTCAGCTCGGGCTGGGAGCACCACTCGGTTTCGTGGAAAAAGGGGGAGACGTGAACGGAGTCTTGAGTTCCATCCATGCATACTTTTACGCGGCGGCCAACTTGGGCAACCTTCCGGGCCGCACCATGTGGATCAATAACTTTGTAATGCGAGGACTATTCCACTTGTTCAGCTCGAAGGACGGTTCTGGAGGGCAAGGTTTGAACAACTGGATCACGTCTCAGATCACCCAACGTCTGGCATCTGACCCTGATGAGAAGCGCCCGAGCGACATGCTGGACCATTTTCTGTCGATGAAAGACCCCGAAGGCAAGACAGCGGGGCTTCCTGATGTTGCTGTCGAAGCTGGGAATCTTCTTGGAGCTGGTGGGGATACGACAGCTGCAGGTATTGCTGTTGTTCTCAAGTACCTGCTCGGCCACCCAGAAGATTACAGACGACTGCAAGAAGAAGTCGACAAAGCATACAACCAACATCGTGTTGCTACTGATAGCGATGAGCACCTCAGCTACGACATCGCGAGCCGGCTACCTTTCCTCAGTGCGTGTATCAAAGAGGGTACAAGACTGGTCCCTAGCATCCTCTGGCAGTTGCCGCGAGAGTGTCCGAAAGAAGGAATCACAATCGCAGGACATTTCATCCCACCGAAAGCAACACTTAGCATGAGTCCAATCGCTCAGAACAGATGCAAAGAGATTTTTGGCGAAGACGCCAATGAGTGGAGGCCTGAACGCTTCATTGTCGGAGACGGAGGAATGCCTGCCGAGTACGTTCGCAACATCGAGAAACACCTTGTCACGGTAGGTATCCACGAATGACTTCAACACAGTCTTCAGAGCTAGCACTGACTCTCTCATAGTTTGGTTACGGCTCTCGAACTTGCGTCGGCCGCAATCTTGCCCTGGTCGAATTGCACGCCTTCGTTGGAGGATTTGTACGGCACTTCGACTGTGAGCTAGTCGATAAGGAAACGCCGTGTGCTCCGCGCTCTTTCTGGTTCTGTCTCCAGGAGAAATTGATGGTCAAGCTGCGAGCACGCCGCGTGTGACCATGACTCTGCACACTCTTTAAGTTTCATCGTTGGCCCTATCGTTTGCCAAGTATGCGGGGCTGTATAGGGGAATGCGGTTCATCCTCCAATGATAACATGGTCTCCTCACGATGCTAGATGAAGCCCTCAGTGCTTGGTGGAACAATGCGCTTCGCTGCACCGCAGATTAATTGAACGATCAATCGATCGATCCATGCCTTGAGTGGAACACTGAGTCGTTCATCATTCTATAATCAATTGATAGGTAAGCCGCGAGACGGGAGATATTTTCACACAACAGTCTCACGATGCTCGGTAGATCCACCTTCAAGCTTATGTTCGTGGCTGCAGCCCTTGTCAGCGCTGTGTACAGCAAAGACATCTATGTCTCTCCATCAGGAACTGGAACAGGATCGCAGAATGCACCTTTCGGATCGATCCAAGCAGCAGTAAACGCAGCTACTGCAGGCGACACTATCTTGCTACGCGCCGGAACTTACAAACCAACGACAAACATCCAAATTACCAAGAGCGGCACGAGCGCATCACCAATTACTCTTCGGTCTTATGAGGAAGAAAAAGTCGTTCTTGACGGAGAAAGTCTCCCAGGGTAAGCTCCGCGATCCGATCAAGTCTGAACGAGACCTTAATCTGAACCCCTCATAGTACTCCGTATGGCCTAGATCAGTCCCTTCCAAACAAAGAAAGAGGTATCCTCCACATCGAAAAAGGCAACTATTGGAAGTTTTACAATCTCGAGTATGTTTACACATCCATCTATCTCATTTGCAAGTTCACACCCGACTCATACGACACCAGGCTCATCAACGGACCGTACGGCATCTACGCCCGTGACGCTTCCCACAGCCACTACTCCTCCATCAAAACCCACGACAACTACGAAACCGGGTTCCAACTCCAAGGCTCCGCCTCAAATAACACAGTCATCTACCTTGATTCGTACCGCAACCGCGACCCACGCAAAAACGGCGAATCCGCTGACGGATTCGCCTGCAAAGAAGGCTCCGGTGAGGGCAACAGTCTGCGGAACGCCCGTTTGTGGGACAACGTGGATGACGGGCTCGACCTCTTCATGTTCGGCTCCGCGGTCACCATGGAAGAGGTCTACGCCTGGGGGAACGGTTTCAACCGCTGGGATTTCGACGACTTCAACGGCGACGGCAACGGGTTCAAGCTCGGGATTACCGACAATCCGCCTGCAAACCATGTTGTGCGCAACTGCATGGCGTTTGGGAATGCGAAGAAGGGATTCATCGATAATGGAAATCCCGGGAAGCTGACTGTCGAGCGCAATACTGCTTGGAACAACGGCGATGTGGGCTTCAACTTCAGGAGCTCGACGTCGGAGCTTGTTGACAACATCGCTGCTATCAATGTTGGAACGTCCCAAGTTACGCTTGTGCCTTCCGTCAAAGCATCTGGGAACTCGTGGCAGTCGGGCTCCTGGTCGAACAGCTCGTTCGAGAGTGTCGATCCATCCATACTGCAAAGTCCGCGTGGAGCGGATCATCGTATCAAAGCGAGCGCGTTCTTGATCCCCATCGGCAAGGACATTGGGGCAACAACAAAAGCGGATGTTTGAGTTGGCACAAAGTCCATGCAGGTCACGCCGCTCCGGGACCGTGACACGGCACGACATGCGTGGGAATACGCCACATTCGTGTCAGTAGCGCTCTCTCTCCCTGGATCCCTTTCAAGTCTATTCCTACTTGACCTTGTTATCGAGTTGCGCCCATATCTGCGCTACCATGCAATGTATTTCCCAACGCGGACCTATCGGCGTAGCGGTTTGCAAGTTCACGTACTCCGGTCCATATACAATATACTGACCTCACACACCCCTCCTTCCATTACGAGCAGTGCGATTGAAAGTGATTCAGCTGTCTTTCCATCCAAAAGCCGATGGCAACTGTCTAATCCACAGCTGCTCTGCTTTGCTCAGCCTGACGCCTAGCCTCGCCGAGGACACGGTGCATGAAAGCTGCTCAGCCTGATGCACCGCCGGCGGCAATCAATCACCACTACTCCTGAACCCGATAGACAATATGCTGAGCACACTTTCTTGCCCACAAAGGTCACACCGGATCACCTCGAGCGAGTATCCATCGATACTTCTCCTGAACCCAAGGAACAAGACGATGGGTACACCTCTTTGCCTACCGATGAGCATGCGACGTCGCACCAAGCACAAACTGCAAATTGGTTTTACCGCATGATACTCGACACATAGGGCCCTGAGGCGCTCGCTCTTTTCATCAGCGCCGCTTCAATCATTGCCATCTCAGGAATTTTTTTGGTCTTACAACAAGAAAAAATCGCCAGAGCTACCGTATGGTATCACACTGAACGCCATTATCTCCATCGTGGCCGTTGTCAGCCGATCGATGCTGATATTCACGGTGTCCATGTGCATCGGTCAGCTCAAGTGGTGTTGGTACCATGAGCGAAAGCGCAAAGTTGAGGACATACAGACGATGGTACGGGTCAAGACACCTCACGATACAAGCCATGTTTGAGGCAGTAGCTGACTAAGTTTCCTCACCGCAGGACGCTGCGAGCCGTGGTCCCCTTGGCTCAATAATACTACTGTTCACCCTCCGTGTGCGCCCACTAGCCTCACTCGGGGCAGTGATCACTGTCCTTGCTTTGGCTTTCGATCCCTTCATCCAACAAATCCTACAGTATCGTAGCGTACCCTCAGAGGACCCTCACAAGGACTCATCGGTCGTCCGGACATCGAATACCACGTTTGAACCAACTCCGCCGACTGGTTGAACGCTATCAATGCTGGCATTTGGTCGGAGCCCGAGAGATACGATCAACAACCATTCTGCGCCTCCGGAAACTGCAAGTGGGAAGGGTACTCGTCTACAGGCTGGTGCTCCAAGTGCCAGGATGTTACCTCGTACGCGAAGGTTAGTGACTGCAGCTTTGTTGCAGACGTGGATCGGGCTAACAATACCGACTTCTGCTCCGTTGGTCTTGGCCACGGCAACAAGTTCAAGGTTCTTGGTCCTGATGAGTCAGCGGAGGAACTGGATGGGCCCAAACATTCCGTCCTCATCCGGGGTGGAACTTGGCCGCTGAGTTTGCTGACATACAACGTATCCCTGCCCTTAGACAATGAAACTTACGCTGGAGTCATGGACCCGATCGTGGCTCTGGGAAATTTCCAAGTCACGCGGTGCATGACAAGATCACTCGAACATGGGCTGTGCATCGCGTTCGCCGAGGAATGTGTGCTCAGCTTATGCGGGAGGCAATTTGGAACAGGCTTGCACATAAACAAACAACTTCACAACTTCACAAGGAGGTCCTCTGTTTTGGCAAACAAACAAGGCTATCGGTACTCACAAACAAACAAACATGATCCTCGCAAGGCTTATAAGCCTTGCTGAATTTGTGAAAAGCTGGTATAGCCCCACTTTGTTTTCCTTCCTTTTTAAAGTTGATATGATATCACTAGGGTTAGGGTTATATCATCGCCTCAAATCAGCCTAGGACCCTGAGACGACCCTGATCTAGCTGTTTTGGGACGCCAAGATCGGTTTCGCAAATCCAACAAGCTCACAAACATACCTCCAAATCTGGCAAACAAGCAAACAATTACCTCTAGTCTCGCAAACAAACAAGTCGGTAGGTCTCAAGTTGGCTTGTTTGTTTGTGTGCAAGCCTGATTTGGAATGTCGGTCGTGAACAGTACTGCTAAAACCACGGTCACCAGCGAAGACTATGGCTGTATGTCTCAGATCCACGATGATACCGGCAGAGTTGTATACAAAACCAACACACATTGCTGGCAGGTTAGAAAA
>Ga0265797_10004045_pt1 | contig 22794 bp, 12 predicted proteins | sample P2T30metagenome_FD_192433 | JGI IMG/M metagenome (GOLD analysis project Ga0265797, IMG submission 192433) | Plant litter microbial communities from East Loma Ridge, Irvine, California - P2 T30 | ecosystem: Environmental > Terrestrial > Plant litter > Unclassified | place: USA: California... | reverse complement strand
CGGGTAATCGTTCGAATGGTAATCTTGTTTTGTCGGTGGTCCATCTAGACAGCGGGTCAACCCTCGGAGTCGCGTCTTTGACATTGTCAGCTCAATTAGTACAGCAGGGTCACAAGGCAGGGTACATACGGTGAATTGGCAACGCGCTCCTCTTGAACCACTGCAGCGGGTGGACTGGTGACGGGATTTTCTTGATCCACCACAGCCAACGGTACGAATTGTTCCTCATCTGGTGTGATCGCAGGTCGAAAGCCTCGCAGCTGAAGGTAGGCGAACAAAATGCTAATGAGGGCGAGCGTTGCGCCAAGCGAACCGAAGACGATGGTGATGACTTTTTCTTCCATTGCTGGTCAATCGACGAGCTGGGGTAGGTTTTGAGATTTTGGGTTAACGACTGATAGGAATCGTTGCTCTGACTTGTTCGTTGAAGGCTGCTGAGACGAAAGGGCAGGGGACTGCACGCTCTCTTATGGGATCTCTCACAACGGTACCTGCACTGCTTTCTATTTCGTCCACAGAACGGTACAGCAACACAACATCGAGTGTCAAAAAAACCAAGCCAATCAACATGAACGGTATCGCAGCATAGCGTCACCGGCCAAAAGAAGTATTAAGATATCAACCCAATCAACATCCGGCACCCAAATTGTCCCCCTCCATTGCCTCGCTCGTCCAAAAGAACCAACCAGCGAGTATGCCAAGTAAGCCGAACAAGTGCTAACACTTCTGTCATGCATCTCCGAAAGAGGCTCAGATCACAGATCCTCAGGATGTATCCTAAGTTTACAAGCTGTCAAACCAATCTCGGGAGGCCATGATCGATTGTGCATGCGAACGGGTGCGCTAGTCGGGAGGTGAGCGTGCCTTGGAAGTCGAGGGCGCATGGTGAAATGCCAAGTGCCAACACTTCTGTCCTTGCATGCTCGCAGGATCAACGCACCAAGAGCCTGCTTACTACTCAGAGATAGGCGGCAATAGATGCTGGGGTGATGTGTGGCGGCAGATGACAATATCTGCGGGCGAAAGCGTCGACAACGCGATTACTCTGCGAATGGCAAGGCCTTACGGTACTAGCCTTGACCTTGAGAACGTCGTTAACTAGTATCAGCCTTGACGCTGCGAATCCTTGAGAACGTTGCCTGCTCGGAACCGCATCCGCTGATATCCGGTCGCACCAATGAAGTTGTGATAGAAGCCGTCGCATTGAGGCAGAGAAGGGTTTCATGCGACGTGGGCGCAGTTTTAGGGCGTGCGGCGACTATGGAGAGGCGGAGCCAGTGAGACATGCTTCTGCTGCATATCTCGTCTTGAGCGACTCTCTCTCAGGGCTTTCGCTGAGTTGGCTGCTTCGACTTGAGCGATGCTATGGCTTGTCAGCTTCACGTGTCGTCGACCAAGATGGATTGGGTCTGTCACATCAGAACAAATGATCCCGTGGCCTGCTAGGAACTGAAGTGGCGTCGACAGCTTTCGAGAGAGTCGGAGTCGGTGTCCGCGGAGGCTGAAGATTCGGCCGTCGGCAGCGATCTGTTAGAACACAGGAAGACCGACCTGATGTGAGATTCTGAGCACCCGAGGCAATAATGTGTGTTGTTGGGGTATATATCTCCTATTCGTCTGGTTCTCGCCATCCTCTTCCACAAATGCCGATCAGCTGACATTGTCGTTCAGGGACACCTCGTGGGTTTATTCCACCCATCCTGACGATATGCTAATCACAATGAATGTCCATTCCGCATCTCCTGCTTCTTTGCGAAAACAAACACATTCCTCCAACAACTCTAAAGCAGGGTCGTAAGGCAAGGTACATACGATTGATCGAAAACAGGTTCATCATCAACCAACTCACCCGGCAGCATTGGATGTTCCATCTCGCGTCTGTGGTACTATTAGCTCGATAGGGCAGCTTCAAGGTAAGGCAAGGCACATACAGTTGGTGGGTGACGGACTCATCATGAGCCACCGTAATCGGTAGTATGGGACGTTCCTCGTCTGCTTTAGTAGCAGCAGGTCCAGACCTTCGGTACTGGAGGTAGGCCAACAGGACGCCGACAAGCGTGATCGCAGAGCCAAGAGACCACAAGACGATGGTGACGATTTTGTCTTTCATGGTTGTCTAGTTTTTGATGGGGTTGGCTGTAATGGACGTTGATCGGCGACTTTGACGATTAAGAATCGTTGGCTGGAAACTGCGTGGATGGAGAAAGCAGTCGAGTGTGAGTGCAGGAAAGCCATGATGTTTTATGCGATTGCTCGCAACGGTACTGTCAGTACTATCGTGAGATCAGAGAAATGTCGCAAGATTCTCGGCCAGCCTTGCTGGAGCTGCGCCCCAGCTGTCACGGCGACCCAGCTGTCACGACACCACTACTACCTACTACCTACCGACCCCTGCTCTCCATGCATGACCTGGAACCTATGAGTAGCGAACGGAGTTGCAGCTTTGCTGCATTATGCAAGATGCCGCATGCAGTCTACAGTTTGGATGTACACGGCTGCGGGAGAAGCTTTGGATCACGCAGTAGTGCCCCTGAGAAACTACAATTGCTGTGGTGCACGATATGGCTAACCTTGCACGTCACGTCACTCCGGCCAACGGTACCGTTCACTTATTTTACGATAAGTCAGGTCAGCTTCTCAAGTCGTAGGTCAGGACTGTTGGGCTTGTTACCTGATGAGGCATGCTCGTATGCCGCGCGAGAGTCCAGGCATCTTACTGGCGGATGTCGTCTTCTCTTCTGGTCCTCTTCATGTTTCTTTCCGTTATCTCTCCCGTACTACTGCCAGCCGCTGATGGAGCTGCCATCGCCATTCCAGTACTTCCCAGTACGTCCGACAGACAAAGATTCTATCACGCTGGGCACCAGCAAGTCAAACTCTTCAACACCGAATAACCGTGTCAACTAAGATGTCGACGACCAAGCTCGATCGACTCAAACACATTATCAAACATCATTCACTACGATAAAATCCATCTCGAGTTCGGCGAGGCAGCGATCCTCAGGCAGTCCAGGCTGCTCGATGAAAAGTCCACCGAGACTGGTCCGAGAGTGTCTTGCAGCGCACACTGTCCGAGCAAGTATTTGTAGATCGAGGATTACTCGACTTCACGTTGCGTAATCTACCCTCTTAAAACTGGCAATTCTGTTCGGATACCTTGACGGTGTCATCTATCTCTCCAGCCGTGAAACTTGGCCTCGACAAGACTTGTTCAAGTGGTGGGAAGCCTCCGCCGCCCCAGCGTTTGGTGGAATGCCAAATGGCACCGCCTTGTTTCTTTCCTCTCCTACAACACCCGCGATACGGGCATGGAGTCTTGGGTACCGGACATACTTCTCTGGTCTCGGTTTCTGGACAGCGTACGTAACGAGCTCGTCAAGTGTTGTCCCGGCCCAAACAACGACATGCCTGGTGGTATGAAATGGCTCGAGCATGCTATACGACGAGGAAACTTCTTCGGAGCATTAGTCCTACTCCAACGCGGCGCCGACCGAAACGCTACGCTTGCTGATGGGACTCCGTTGGTGGATTTTGCTCTTGAGAACGACCAAGACGAGATCGCGGTGCTTTTGCTCGAACCTCGATTGATGACGGGCACAAGTGTTCGGTACATTGTTCATTACCGCCATGAGGTTCTGGCCGGTTTTACGAGTGGCCAAGATTCCCACGAGCCTCAGGGCTCAACAGTCTTGAGGCGATTGAAGTTCGCCGCAGAAGCGATGATTTGAGACGGAGACATCGTATGGCGGTTTGAGCTCCAAGGATTTATCGACCGCATTAGACGTGTCGAGAGTGAGATTCGGGGAGGGCCTGCTGTGTCACCTCACTCTTTAGATGCCAGGCTTAGATTCTTGATATCGCACTTACTGTAGAAGCAGCCGCAGTAGAAGCAATGTCTTCTTTGACGGCTGACCGCTCCCCTGTACCATCGAAATTGTTCGTTCAACTCATTTCAAAGTTTCAAGGTAGTACACTTCAACAAGTATCGTTACGACTGTATCCTTTGAAACTCAAACGTGAACGCTCAAAAAATGCCACACATTTCCAACCTCCCTCTCACTCACAATATCACCCCGACACACTCCCCCTAAACCTCTTCGGCTCTTCCGTATAACTATACGGCGCCGTCGCCTTGCTCGCCTTCTTCAAATCTAACCGCTTCCACATCGCCACATGATCAATGCCCTCCTCGTCCCAAATCCCCATCGCCTCATCAACCTCGAACCCATGACGCTTCCAGAACTTCTGCAAGCCGATCTGCGCGTGGATCAATACCAGACCGTTCCATTCGGTGTTGGTGTCGAGGGTGATACCCAGGTGGGCGTTTAATTCTTCGGCGTGGGCGGTTGTTGGGGGTTCGGAGATGATGTGCGGGTAGTCGTGGGCGAGAGTCAAAGCGGAGTCGACGAGGAGCTTGGAGACGCCGACGCCGCGAAACTCTTTTAGGATGGCGAGGCGGCCGAGGGTGATGAAGCATTCGCGGCCGTTGTGGACGGAGGATTTGACTGTCGAGTGGGAGTAAGGCGAACCATCCATGTTGCGGTGTTTGTCGAAGCCGTGGATGATCGGGTTGGGTGGCGGAATGAGGCGGATTGTGCCGATGGCGAGTTTGGTGCTGGTGCTGGGTTTCCGCATCGGGTGCCAATGTGATGTGCTGCTGCTGTCGGGTGCGGGTTGCGTGTGGCCGGGCACAGATGCGTACGCCGTCCATGTGAAGCATCGTCGGTCATCGAAATCGAGCTCGTTTTCGAGAGGGACGCCTTGTTCGTGCACAAAGACTGATTCGCGGACGGACATGGCGTCGATGAAACCTTGCGGAACAGCTTTTGCGGGATCCGTGGCATCGTTCTTCATCTGGTTGGAGGGCGGGCTTGTGCGGTCGTAAAGCGCCAGGCGCTCCTGGAGTGGGAGAATGAAGTCGACGAAATCCGAGTTGGTGGAGATCATTGCGGCGAGATCCGCCTGGGTCGTTGCCGGGGTAGAGTCACGGGCTGTATGAATGGAGCCGGTATCAGTCAATCCGATTCAAGGTATTTTGGTAGCGTCGTAGGTTTGCTAGGAAGTAGTTGCAACGATGTGTGGCGTTCACCAAGGTGCACTCCATGCACATGCGTTTGCGTCGTGGCGCGCGGACAGTCATCCTTCTCCACGTGATAGTTAGGTCAGGCGTACCTTCCATGTTTGAGGTTTTGCTTGTGATTTTTATGTGTGCAAAAGTGAGGCGAGATGCCTTTTCCTTGGCTCGTTAGCGTCGACTCTTGTTCTTTGTTCTTGCTTGAGAAGGCGGCATAAATACCAGATCGAGGCAGATAGCACAGTCAAATGTGATAGGAGATGCAGGATAGTGAGAATGACGGGTTTAGTAGACAAGATAAGGGAATCACGAGTTAGCTACGAGGCAATGAGACAAAGTGAGGTGGGATAGTATGACTGAGATGGCTGTTTATTAGCGCGTCAGCGCGCAACGGAGGGCGGAGCTCATCCCGACGGAGAGACCCTGGCGTCGGGTGTATTTTGAGGGGCAACTGATGCTAGATGATCTGTGAATAATTAACCATCAATGTGGTGTTATTTCGGTCGGCAACAACTACCGTGCAACTACAATACGCAGCACACAAGGAGCCGGCCGATCACTTTACCTTTGCCTTCAAGCATGCATATGCTCGCCGACCCTCCCCGGATGGAGGAGTGGAAGGATCGGGTAGCAAGACATGCCGTGACACCACCACCCTTACACCTCAGACCATGCAAGTTATTGAGTCCATTCCACTAGGTACAGTACGCCTTTTGTGATACGCCTGTACCCCAAGACGAGTCCAACTTCCCGAAAACCTGTGCAATTCAACATTGCTGTGAACTAGGTACTTGACGATCATTTGTTCATATGCAGCTTTGAACATTGCGTCAAGTGCCGTAATTTCGCGATTTTCTCGCAATTTAAGCACACCGACGCGCCCGTAGACGAGTTCAAGCCGAGCATCGATCGTTGCGTACCGATTACGTGATAAAGGGTCCCACGTGGGTCCAAATACCTTCATCGTGCTCATAAGTGTGACATTCGCAGCCGCCAGAAGCTGAACCTGGCATCATGGAGACGGCCGACATGCCAATTGCACACGTGTCCTGGTTATCGGACAGTCGTCGCAGAGTAGGAGCAGCAAGAGCATCCGTAATCGCTCACCGCAAATCCGGCTCCAGCATCCAATCCGCCAGCCTGATGTTGTTTCCCTCCTTCTTTGCTGCAGCAGACGCCGGAGCGCGCAGCGGAAGAGTCGCTTTGGCTTTCCTCGCACCCATAGCGGCACTTCCATCACCCCTCTGCACACCCACCGCCTCATCCTTGGCAAAGACATGTACAGCCCTCAAATGTGTGTCCTTGCCGTTTTGATGATTCTCCAAGATCCGTACTTGTACCACAAACGCTCTCAAAACCGGGCGCTTGCTCCAATCAATATCCAGATGACTGGTCCCATGATCGTACTCATCTTCATCTTGCTCGATAGGTCCGACGTTCGAAAAATCGACGTCTATCCACCCCGTCGGCTGCTCGAAGCTCATTTCCGCAAACTCTTGCACGTCATGCCCGCCCATGCCCGCAAGGAATTGAATCTTGGTGGGCGTGTAAGATTCGTCGGACTCGAAGTCTAGGTAGATTCGGATGAGGGAGATAGAGACCAGCTTGAAGAAGTGGAGGGTGAGGAGGTGAGGCTGCGGGCCATCGGATTGCCAGTACTGGTTCAGGTCTGGACTGCGCAAGGCGGCGACACCTGAGCCGGGTTTGGCGGTTGTGACGGTCCAGGAAGCAAGAGAGGAGATCTCTTTGAGACCCGGTGGAAGTAATGGCAGATTATCTAGCTCCTCGTCTGTGCCTGAGAGCACTATCAGTCACATGCAGAGGTCTTGAGCTGTATGTCGTATTTACCATCACCCTCATAGACTGTGTGGTCTATTGGGCCAGCGTAGGTCACGTTCGGATCGTCGGCTCTCGAATGCTCGCTGGAATATTCGAGCACCTCTTCTTGACCAGCTTCATCGTCGTGAAGGCTACTGGGCGCGCCGACACTTACCTCACTGTGTCGCTGGCTGCGCGAAGCGGCCTGTCGACGTGTGGACGTTGGCATTTTCAGCCGTTATTCGCTCCAGCCGCACTTTAAGCTGAGATTGACCATGTGTTCATGTATAGCATAGCAAAGTCTCACTGCTGAACCGCTGGGGACATGCTGATTGCTAAAGCAGGGGTGTTTGTCGCAGTGGTGATCGAATTGTCGGCCGTGCGTCCGTGCTGAAGACTGAGAGAGTCGTACGCGAAGGGTCTGGAACTCGCGTCTTGTTGTTCCTTCTTCCTACACCTATCTCACTTCGGCACGCAAGGACGGCGCAAGGATTTGATATGAAGACGGCACATTAATCGACGCTCATCTTACCATTGCCGAATGACAGTCCGATTCTGCAAACGCACCCACTCTATCACACTGCACATAGTTCCCAAATCGGCCTTGTACATCAATCAGCTAAGCATGGCACGGGCGAGAATGCCATATTCTTCCGACAGCCCGGGAAAATGAACGACAGGTCGTAAAGAAAGGGTGCCCTCTACATCATCAATACTATCGGTCGACGGAGACAGGATCCTGATCAACGCCACGCGTCAAAGAGGCGTCGCAGAATGTCGCACCATGAAACTCAAGACAGCTAGACCGCTCTTCGCTATCCGACCGCTGCTTCACATTGATGAGATACCTTGAACAACCCATGTCTATACTCAACCACGCGTGCCAACGAAACGGACATCATTTTTTTTCTGCTGCCTCAACAGCTGCCACACTATGACTTGTAGTGGGTTGATGAACGGAGCTAATAGTATACGCACTCGATCACATACGAATCGCTCAAGCCCTGAGAGCAGAGCCCGTACATTCTCCGCCATCTTCACAATCATGGACAATTCTCCGCGCGAGAGATGCAAAGACCCTCCACCTGATCGCCCGTGCCGTGGTTAGGCGCCCGTATGGAAATCACTTTAGATCCGGGAAACCCTCTCATCCGGAGTCGTTCCATCACCTTCATGCGGATGATCGACGCTACTGTGCTGTTGCAATCTACTCAAAGCGAGCTGTCTCTTCCCGGGTGGGAACCATACATAGTAGGGTTCTATCAAGTTGCACGACATGGCGGAAGGTCTCTGTCACTCCACGTGGGTCTGTACGCTTTTCTTTCTTTTCACATCTCTCTGACCACACAAAACCAAAACATTATGATCGCCAACGTATCAGCCGTCCACTACCCCGAAAGACAATAGGTGCAGTTGCTCGATCTGGAATCGGCCTCCCTCAACCTCGAGTTCGTTTCAACACTGGGCCGCGCCTTGTCGAAACCTAAGAGCACTCGGACAAAGCATCAACCTACAAACAACGAAACCGTGTGGACAAGTGGGACGGTATGGACAAGACCGGGGCAGCCCATGCTCGGGCTACTGAGATCACAGCAGTCACCATCACATTCCTCGTAACAGCCTGGATGGCTGTATTGGCCCGTACGTGGGTGCGTGCTGTTATGATCCGGAACTACGGTTGGGATGATGCTGTTATGTTGTTGGCGGTGGTATGTTATGATAACTCTCTCCAGTGAACATGGAGACACATTCTGACAACGCGTATGGCACAGTTGACTTACACGTTGTATGCGAGCTTCAACCTCGAACTCGTGTCAATGGCCTTTGGAAATCCAAACTTTAATTCGGAGAGTTGGCTTTTCAAGAAGACTGCTGCTTCGTACATCGTAGTCTCCTTCGCCCTACACGCAGCAACGATGGTGATCCTCAAGATCTCTCTCGGAATCTTCTACCTCCGCATCGTGGTCTCGCGCTGGCAAAAAGTAACAGTCTACGCCACTGTCGGCGCCGCCACCATCTTTGGGTGTTTCTACTTCTTCGCCGCCCTCTTCTCCTGCGGCATTCCCGCCAACTTCCTTGTCAACGCCCTCCAACACAAATGCTGGGGAACCCAAGAAAGCCGCTTCGCAACAAACCTTACAGCGGGAACCATCAACGCGCTCTCAGACTTCATCCTCGCCACCCTACCCATCACTCTCATCCGCAAAGCATGCATGCCCTTCCCAGCGAAACTCAGCGCCGGCGTCATCCTACTCCTAGGCTGCGTCGGCAGCGCCGTCAGCGTCGTCCGTCTGGCGTACGTCCACGGCATGTCCTACAACATGGACTTCTTCCAAGTCGGCGTCAACATCACCCTGTGGTCCATCATCGAAGCCGGCCTCTGCATCACCGCCGCGTCGCTCGCAACCCTCCGCCCACTGTTCCGCTGCTGCATCGACACCACGCGGCGCTCCATGACGGCCGACAGCGAGTGGGGCGGCGACAAAGTCCACTACCGCAACAGCTACATCCAACACGCCCACCAGCTCTCGGATGAAATCTCCTCCCAGGACCGCTCGTTGATCCGGCCTGCGTCTGCGTCTGAGAGTGAGGACTGGCCTTTGAGGGATCCGGCTGCGGCGCTGCCGCGGCTGAGCGAGATTTCGAATGCGCCGCCATCTGCGCCGGGGTCGCCGGGGATAACGAGAAAGGCGTCCGTGGTTCGGGGGAAGGTGCAGTGGGTTTTCAAATAATTCGCCGGGGGTTTTTAGTTCTCTTTCGTTTTCATTGGGTCACAGCACTTGCCAGGAATTGTATACGGCTAGAGATTGGGCGTACCTTGGCCGATGTAGACAGACGTCTACGTCCCTGAACTTGATTCATTATGTTGCCGGCCAACATTAGGACGTGGCAGAGCGCCGAGGTCATCTCGATACGTGGACGGGCGCCAACTTACTCGAAGGCTGCGAGCAATCAGGAAAGACTGGTATTTCTCAGCCTTGCTTCGTCCCTCCATTTCGCCAAACTCATGGCACCACAGCATATCATATCGACATGCTAGGTTAACAGCAGCCACAAGCATTTCTTACGCAACAGCACGTTCCTCGTTGGACCACAACGTTCGCATCAGAGACCAATCTTTGAAAGCAAACATTAGACAGCTAGATATGTAGACTTGCAAGGATGACACAGATCAAAACTCATCATGAGAACCCTCAAGGTCTTAACTCATACGGCATGCCAGTAAGTTCCTCGATCTTCTTAATCGCACCAACATTGCCTTCGTGAGCCTTGATCTTCGCAGCATAAGCTTTCAGCTTCGGGTGCTTAGTCGCGTCGACCTTGTCAATGACTGCGATGATGGGGAAGGACATCAGGATGTCGGCAGCGGTCAGCGAGGCGCCGCACAAGTACTCGCCGTTGTCCGGGGATGAGGCCAGTTGCGACTCCAGGAAGCCGAAGTGTGTGGCGAAGTTCTCGTTCAGATACACGTTGTCGACTTTGTCGGCGATGCCGCGGGTCACGGGCTTGATGAAGAAGGGGACGGGGGAGTCGCGGATGTCTAGTTTGATGATCAGTATGTCGGGATGACTGGAAGGTAGTGATGGCTCAAAGGGGGAAAACTCACTGCTCATGAACATGGCAACCGTCAACAAGCTCATGAAGCTGCCCTCGGCGTAGTGCATGTAAAAGCGGTACCTCAACCACTGCTCCGTCTCGCCACCGACTTTGCCTTCACATCCTTCGCGCCAGCGCGTAGGAATGAGGTGAGGTGCGAAGTGGTCGCAGAGGTACTCGCAGATGGCGGCACTCTCGGCTAGCACAATGGGCTCGGAGAGAGATGGGGCGGCGATGGTCACCAGAGGCGATTTGCCAAGCGGGTGGACGGCTTTGAGCTCAGGCGGCGCCAACTTGCTAGACATACGCTTGTAGACTTCTACTGAGTAAGAGGTGTTTTTGGAACATTCTTCGAGGAGCCAGACGATGCGCTGGGAGCGGGATTTCTCGAGCCTGGGCGTTGTTAGATTGGAGTCGTATCGAGCAGATTTTGCGGTAGGATGTAGCGAGTTGCTGTATTGGCAAGCCTGACCAGCATTCGCAAGCGAGTGCAAAGCGTTCGGCTGATATGTAGCAAGGAAAATATAGTCCATGCACATAAGATGCATCGGTCTGTGCTAAGTGAGACTGCGGGACTAACCAATGGAGGGTGACTGTCGGCTTCTGTTCTTGTGTGTCTGCCATGATTGATGAGTACGATAGAGCCAAAAATGTTGTAGTAGTGTCAGAGTAATAAAACAACGATCAAAGGGAACGGAATGTTCTTGCGACCTTATCAATCGAGCACTACGGCCGCAGCAAGACGCTGTCGTCCAGAGTTCCTCGGTACGATTTGGACGATCGGACTCACAGCGATTGGTCCGGACGCTCCCGTCCTCATCCATCCTCTTGCGCGCGACGTCAACAGCTATACCGCGAGACAGGGCTTGAGAGAGCAATAAGTTCACATCACATACCACGAATATGAGGCCCACATTCGCGAAGATGGCTGGCGGAAACGGTGAGGCGCTCTGGAACTTGCGCGCAAGCTGCATTGGAAGCTGACAGACCTTCACAGCCGTCAACCTTGACCCGGCGCTTGTTCGCTATGCGAGTATGTCTCCCTTTACCTGGACCCAATCAGCACCATTGAGAAGGACATTCCGGCCGATCGGAGACCGCTGGGGGATTTGGGGTGGAAGAGGCATGGCGAGAGATGCGCAAGAGCTTGGAATGGATCAATTGGAAGAAGAAGGATCAGGCACCACAGGACAAGCACTAACCTATGCCACCAGACATGTACGTCAAGAGACACGAGTTCTTCCGTTGGACTCCGCGCACTGCCTGGTTGTCTTTCGCATACGTGATTGCGGTCCCTTCTGCTTTCCTCTACATGGCCTTCCAGACTGAGGTGAGTCCATTCCGCTGTTACTACCAGAATGCCAGCCCAGCATGATGGGAGCACTTTGGCAACAGAAGCTCGTGTACAGCTTCGTTATGCTGACTCAATCACCACCAGGGCAAGTACAACCTGCGTGGCAAGCTGCGCGGCGACACGATCTCCGAGTTCTAGGCATATTATCGTGGAAAGGGCGGCACGGTAAATGCGAGAAGGGCGTTTGAGGAGCGTTGTATTCCCATCTGAAACCACAGACATGTTGCGCCTGTAAATACCTTATTGAAATGGGCATGGAAGTTTGATATCACGTGACGCGTGCCTCTATCCACGTTCACTGCATGATTTGTGTAGGTAAGCACTACAGTCACGCTTACCTACGTGCCACATGTCGATACGCCATCTCTGTATTGCGCAGCAGCCGCGGTCCAGTCATTGTTGATTGATGGGATGGCCAGTTACTGATCGCAGCAGCTTCTTGGCGCCCGCTGACACCTCAGGTTCACCTCGTCTTCCAGCAACCAACGTTCAAGCAAACACCAACCTCGCGTCTCACGCCACAAAAATTAGAGACACGGCCACTACAGTAATTCTTTGACAGTGCAACAATCCTTTTGGCTCTATCATTCGCTCAAACTCCACCGACAGCCTCGCAGGTGTGGGTGGAGATATTGCGCATTCCACAACATACCGGTAGGAAAAGTATCGACACTTTCTCTTGTTGATACAAAGTTTTGCAACTCGAATCAGTTCAGCAGCATGGACTTCCGTTCGAACTTGAGGTCGCTCAGCTTCCGTACACGTACGAGACCCAGCAATGCTCAAGATGCCACCGCCAGCATCCCCGGCGATCCTGACGAGCCCGGTGTTTTTGATGCGATGTACAACGAAATCACACGTGGAGCATCTTCGCAAGGAATTACCAGTCGTTCCAATGACATCTCGACCACGAATTTCAAGCCTCGGGGTCATGTCCCGAGACCAACAGTAAACACTACCAGCGATCTTGAATCTTTGATGATGGAAGGTCGTCACGCCAGCTTGCGCGAAGGCTATGGGACGAAACCAAAGGATGATGAGCTCCGCCTCAATTCTGCCATCCTTTTCGAAACAGTAAAGACTGGATCTGGCTCGTCGACTGCTTCTGAGATAAGGTACCTTCCGCTCGTTGCAAAGCCGCCACCACCGAAGGTGACTCCGCACCTTACACTTTCGACGCAGATGTCGAGGCGTCGCCGCAACAGCGACCCTAGTATGAGAGCCACGATGCCGATGCCGACTAATGATCGCAGTTGGCCACTTTACGTAGCGCCTGACACCAAACAATACATCCAAGATGCTCGAGCTCGTCGGTCGCTGACCCAAACATCAACAACAAACCGAGCACGTCCATCCATCAGTAAGCGCGGCACCAAGTCAACTCCTCCCACCGGTACTGTTTCGAAGCTACCGTGCATTCCGTGGCCACCAGGCATTGTACCAGTCGAACTCTTCGAGATGATCACACGCACTCTCTCTCCCAAGGACATCAGGAACATGCGACTGGTTTGCAAGGAATTCGACTCAAAGACTTCTCCTACGCTGTTCAAAAAAGTTGTCGTCCCATTCACCGCAGAGCTCTACGACATGGTCGAGGATGATGTATCGGCACGCATCAGCAAGGGCAAAGCAAGAGCCAACGATGTTCCGTCCGATTTGAACAGGTTGCACTTCTACGAACCTCATGAAGACAGCATCTACTGTCGAAAATCGGGCGATCGCAAAGAGAAGCACGGTCTGCGAGTCTTCCAAGGTTTTGGCCCTCACATGAACAAATTTGGCATCCGTTTTGAGGTGACAGAACACGAGCTGGCAATGGCGCCTGATAAGCAGAGCAATCACAAGCAAGTAGACGCGTACCATGGCGAATACGCCTGGCCGCCACCCGGCTACCCTCGCTTTGGCAGACTTGCGAAGCTTGAGAGCAGTGCAGACGAGACTCCGCGTATGACAGCAGCGTTGGCAACTCTTGTCAATGTCAGAGAGATCGGTCTTTCCATTGACAGCGGTCTTGGCTTTCTCGGCGGCCCAGACCGCTCGCATCACGACATGATCTTCGACAGGCCTTTGCCCGTCTTTGATGAAGGGTCCACAGCCCAGCGCCCTCATTCGGACGGCGCGACACAATTCTGGTCCAGCCTTCGCCAATCTCGAGACACCTTCACTCCCAACACCGACTTCGCCCATGAGAGACTTCTGACGTGTATCCTCGACAACGGTGGCGGCGGATTGCCCACCGTGTGTTCCACGGAGTACGATGCAAAGGAGTACGATGACACCACACTCTGGCCAACCGTCAAGACAGACTGCATTCTTGGTGATACTGACCTCAGCACTCCGATCAGAGGCGTCTTCTACACTACCAATGAGTACAATAACGGTGAGCCGGCGGGAATGCACCAAATTTCGATTCCACTCTCTCCCGTCAACATGACCGACCAGCAAAAGCAATGGATCCTCGAGACAGGGTGGGCGCAGAGCGCTTTTCTCGATACGTACATCCTCGCGCTCGCGGACAACTCTCAGATCTTCCACCAAGTCACAAAGATCACAATATCGAAGATCTCCAGTGGACTCCTCTCAAAGCTCGATCACAGCGTCTTCTGGGGCGCTTTGCCGAATGCCGAGAACATCGCCCTTCTTGTGAGCCCGGATTGGCGGACCGTGGGCAAAGACGATGCTAGTGATGCGTCTCTACCTACGATAGCGCCGTCTTGCACAATTAACACCTTCCGAGGCGTCGTCCATCGTATCTCATTGCTTGGAAACATCAAGAGACTGCGCATCGGTTACACGGACGGTGGCGAATACGGAAAAGGCATGTTCGGACGCAACCAGAACCTCATGCCGGCGCCCATCACCGTGATGGAACAGCTGCTGGACGAGCATCCTGACGTGCTGTCACTCGACCACGTCGAAGACCTCACCCTCGTGAACTGCTGGTTGACCCCTCAAATGCTGAAGTATCTCACCACCCTGCCGACTTTCGCCTCAGCCACGGAGAAATTCCTCACCCTCGACTCCGTCTCCTTGACCGCCAACACAAAGTACGAGCGACAGGACGCCTTCCAAATCAACCTCGGCAACATGGTCTTGCACGACTTCCGCGAAGGCAGCTGGCCCGCCATCATCAACGACCTCGCCCAACTCGTACAACCCATCATCCCCGAGCCCGAAATCCTCGACCCGCGCGGAAACGCTACAGTCGTCGAGCAAGGACCTCTCTCGGCTCCATACAAGAAGTTCACTCTCACCTCCTGCGGCTACGCCCGCCTCAAAGCCTCCGCCAGCATTTTCGACCAGTCGGCTTTGGACGACGACGACCAGGCCGACGACCGCGTGTTAGGTCGCAACGCTGAGCATTGGTTCCACCGCCGCGGCGAACGAGTGGGCCGCCACATGCTGACCAGCGACGATAAATTCCTGGGCAGGATCTTGCCGCGGATGCCTTCGAGCGAGAAGTCGGTATTGGAGGTGTGGGGACTGCAGATTGGCTGGCCTCGAGGCCAGGGAGAGGAGGCGGCGTATGATGGTTGCGGCAAGGGGGGTGAAGGGAGATTCTCCGGGTGCATTCGGACGATTTGAGAGAAAGGAGTGTGTTGTGTTGTGAAGCTGGTGCATGCTGGGCTTTAGGCGACGATGCCTTGAAGATGCCCTTTTTGCGGATTGGAAGTGAAAGTTTGAAAAGTGTTTTTTTGCTTTTTTTGGAAGTCCATCACTTCTTGATGCTGGACTAGATGCTAAAATCAGCGAGCGTGTTTTGTTTATCATTGCCTGCCACCAGCGTCGATAGCCCCGATAGATTGATGAATTAATCTCCACACACGTGCATAGCCTTTGCCTTCTTTTGAAACATCCCATAGTATAGTCCTCATAATCGACTTGCACAGCAACTTTCGCTGCACTTCCATTGCAGCTCGCAACTCAGCAGTGAGGGCTCAAGACATCATTAAGGTCTCTCCAACTTGCAACTACAGTAATTCTGTGACCAGGTCCAGACAGTCAGAGCGAATGACAAGTGGTTTCCTCAAGACTCCTTATAAATGTGTAAAGCTTCCAATACGACAGATACAATTTCGTCAAGAAAATCCACACTACAACCCAATCAACCAGCCAATAAAACAAAGAAAGGGATAGTCAAAAACCAAAAACCCCAGCATCCTGCCATTTAAAGACGCATTCCCCATCTTCTAACTCCCACTCGAATCATTCACACTACCCCCTCACATCCCCGAACCTTCTCATCCACCCTCCCCTCCGGAAACGCCCTCTCCACATCCCCCTGCGTCCTCACCCAACACCCCAACCCCTCCACCCTCGCCATCCACCTCCTCAGCGCCGGGAACCCCTCGACCGGGAACCGCGCCCTCTTCCACAACACCATAGAACTCGCCACCGCCACGTCCGCAACCGTAGGCTCCTCCCCGCCGCACAGCCACTTCCGCACCCCGCCGCCGCCGAGCAGTTTGTTCTCGAGAATCGAAGCCAGCTCGCGCCAGCGCGGCTCTTCTTTCTTGAGAGCAGAAGTGTCGGGAGGCGAGTTCTGGAGGCTGGGTTTGACGATGTTCTCGACGAGGTAGGTGTGGCAGGAGGGGAACCAGGCGGAGGATTCCCAGAAGAGCCACTTTAGGATATCGGCGCGTTTTTTGGCGTCGTTTTGCGGGTAGGCGGCGTCGTTGTTGCCATTACTACCAGCGGCGCCGGGTTGGGAGGCCAATTCGCCGGCGTAGGCTATGATGGCGTTGCTTTCGGTTAGGACGAGGGAGTTGTCGATGACGGCGCAGGGGACTGTGCCGCAGGGGTTGATGGCGAGGTGGTCGGGGGATTTGTGGGCGCCGGCGAAGTAGTCTACTTTCTTGAGGGTGTAGGGGACGGAGAGGAGGTCGAGGCAGGCGAGGACTTTGCGGGAGTTTACGGTTGCTGGGTCGAGGTGGAGGGTTATGTGGGAGGACATTGTGGCTGCTGGGGAAGTTTTTTCGGTTCTGGTTCTGATGCTGGTTTCTGGTTCTGGGTTGTAGGTGGGTTGTTTTGTTTGGAAGAACTTTTGATCTCAGAGAGGCTGAGGCAGGAAGGTGAGTTGAGAGTGTTTCGTACTAGGTGCTGGGACTTGTTCCCGGATCATGCATTCGATCGAATATAGGTATGCTTCAACAGCAGGTACGATCGTTTGTCACGCTGCAGTTAGTGAAACCTAGGAAAATATCTCTTCACTTGTCAATATCTCTCGAAATTGCAGAGCAGAAGTAGAAGGGCAGTAAGAGCTCGAGACAACCGCCCGCGGGCAGGGTGCCAAACCTTTCGTAAATATATACCATCCGCACCACAGGAAAAGATCTCCACGAGCCATTGAAAAAGTTACGTTGTTGATCGGCTCCTGCAACACGATAAGTAAAGCATAGTCTAGACAAGTTGGTTGGTGCAAGCAACGCTCGTCCAAGGTTTCACTTTCCGTTATTCCCCTTCGCACAACTGGAAGTAGATCCGTATGAAATACCACTGGATCTGTGTCTGTTATCTGTGTATGGTTCGCGAGACCTCCATCGATGGCGAGACCCCGCATTTTTATGAGCGGGGTTGGTCGTTTTCATTCCTCAAAGCCCCGAGCAAGAGGATGGGTTAAGGAAAGTCAAAATGTCAGGCCCTTTCAACTCTTGAAGTTGGGTAAGCCAAGTCTTTAGAGGTCGAGATGACGCTCAATCTGCCTGAGAATGTTGGAACGATGTCACGTCGTGTCAAAGTCGTAAATATTCCTTGTTCATAGTCATGATATTTCTCTTGAGTTATAGAAGCTGTACACTTGTCAACCGACTTCTTGCCTGTTCGTGCATGGTTTGGTGGTGTGAACGAGCCAAACCGATTCGAATGCAACTCTTCTACAGCGTCTGCTCCAGGGCGAGCACCTACATCACAAGTCAGTAAATGCGAACATATTCGAAAAAGCCGAGCAATGAAATGTCAAACTCACAATCGCCGTCCTCGTCGGGATGTACACCTGCACAAAGTTCTTGCGCTCGTTCCATGCAAAGTCGGTCGTGAAGAAGCGCTGGTCATCCTTGACTCTTCCAAGACCGCCAAACTCAGGCGCGTCGGTGTTGAGCACGATTCTGTAAGTACCAGCCTGCTCCACGCCGACTCTGTAGTCTGTGAAGCTGCTGCTGGGGTGGAAGTTGAAGACCCACAGCAAGCCTGCGCGCTCGAAAGCGATGACCTTGTCGCCGTCATGCTTGAGGGATACGTATGCTTGTGGGGAGTGTAGCCAGCCGTACTTCTCCTCCGTCCATTGCATCTTGCTGTCGAACTCGTTCAAGGCCTGGTAGCGCAGGTTGTTGTCATCGGGGAGGTTGAATTGACGGCGGGCGTAGTGGAACGAGTTGTTGTTGCCTTCACGGGGGAAGTCGAGCCATTCAGGGTGGCCGAATTCGTTGCCGATGAAGTTGAGGTAGCCCTCGCCGCCGAGACCATGGGTGATCAAGCGGATCATCTTGTGGAGGGCCATTCCACGCTCGATCACAGGCGTAAATTCGGTGAGCTTGGACATGTTGGTGTACATCTCCGCGTCACAGAGCCAGAAGAGGAGGGTCTTGTCGCCGACAAGTCTGGGAATTGTTAGTATGCGCAAGGACGGAGGGTGAAGGAGTACTTACGCTTGATCGTGCGATTCTGCGTATGCAATAGTCTTCTCGCCGTGACGTCTGTTGGTGAGTGTGAAGCACAAGGCGCCCATGTCCCAGTCGATGTCCTGCTTCTCTTTGAGCCACTTGATGTACAAGTCGGGAATTGCCATGGCCAGTCTGTAGTCGAATCCTATTCCACCCAGGCTGAGCTTGACACACAATGCCGGCATGCCACTCACGTCCTCTGCGATGGTGATGCAGTCGGGGTAAAGGTTGTGCAGCATCTCATTGGCAAGCATGAGGTATACCACGCCCTCCTCATCAACGTTGGGGCCGAAGTACTCGTGGTATCCACCACTGAATCCCGTGCCAATTCCGTGGTGGGTGTAGAGCATGGAAGTCACACCGTCAAAGCGGAAGCCGTCAAATCTGTACTCATCCATCCAGAAACGCAGGTTGGAAAGCAAGAAACGCAAAACCTCGTGGTGTCCGTAGTTGAACAGCCTACTATCCCAGAGTTCGTGACGGCCTTTGGCGCCCTCGTGGAAGTAGAGGTGGTCGGAGTTGTCGAACATGTTCAGCCCGTCCGCCACATTCTTCGACGCGTGCGAGTGAACCATGTCCAGCAAGACTGTGATACCCATGCCGTGTGCAGTGTCAATCAGCTCCTTGAGTTCGTCAGGAGTGCCATAGCGACTGCTGGCGGCGAAGAAGCTGTTGATCTGGTAGCCGAACGAAGCGTAGTAGGCGTGCTCCATGACGGCCATGAGCTGGATGACGTTGTATCCGAGGTGCTTGATGCGTGGAAGCACATTCTGTGTGAACTCCTTGTACGTCGCGACCTTGGGATCAGGGCTGGCGATACCGACGTGTGCCTCGTAGATCCTGGCGCTCTGGGGCTTTGGCGGCCTCTGGTTCTTCCATTGGTATTGTGTTGGAGGGTTCCAGAAGCGGGCATCGTATATCGGGCTCACGTCCAGGTCTTGTGTGACTCTCTTGATCCATGCGGGAATCCTCTCGGCTCTGGCATGGTCGTTTGGCACAACCATGCTGATCTTGATCTTGCTGTCATGCTGAATGGCGGGTTGTCCGTTAACAGGCGGGAGAGTGATCTCGAACACACCATATGCGTCCTTTTTCATCTCATGGCTGTCGCGGTTCCAATCGTTGAAGTCGCCGATCAGGTATGCGCGCAGAGCGCTGGAGGCCCACTCGCGGTATGTGATTGTGTTGTCGGGTGCGACGGTGAAGCCGAAGCGCTCGTGGCCGCGCGAGAACTTTTCCAATCCACCTTCTTCAGCATCCAACTTCTTGATCCATTCTTGAGCTTTTGAGTAGCGGGAGCGGAGAGCGCCTGAGAAAGGCTCGAGCCATGGGTCAAGACGAACAACGCCTGGGTGATTGTTAACAGGGATGCAGTGCGATGGGTATGGGATGGCTAGTACTCACCAGTGCCGTCGTTGGGCACGTCGTTGCTCGCAGGCGCGCTCTGCAGACTGTTGTCTGATTTTTGGTTAAGAGGATCCATGGTGGTCCTGATGTGATGTGAGTGAGGAAGGGTGTGAGGAGGGAGGTGGAGAGAAAGGTGAGAGGAAGAGTAGGAGGAGACGTAAGAGGCTGGTTATGTCTGAAGTAGGATGGCCAGACGGTGATAGTGGTGGGAAAGGTCAAGGATGGGAGAGGATTGGAATAATAATAGCTGACCCCCGCCGACGCACACACGCACACACGCACACATCTTGGCCGTGTCGCGCGTTTGCTAATAATGTAGGCTACTGTACCTTGCCATGCTGAGCCCTGTCTAGAGCTCGTGGGCTCTCCACCTGCGATTGATGGGCAGTTTGGTGAGCTTTGATGGGCTGGCCGTGCTGGCGTCAAGTGCGAGCAGCAGCATCATCTCCAACTCTTTTGCCCCAGCTTGACCAGCTCGCCGGCCCCACCAACACGCTACTGCCACTATCCGCCCCAGACACAACCTCAGCAGTCTCACCCTCACGCCTGTCAATGCCTGTGTATCGATATACGTAGACTGATATTTAATCCAATATTTTCACTCGTATTTCTGCTGGGATGTAGCTTGTCCATCTTGCAGTTCGGTCTCATAAATATCCCCATTTCAATCGAATACTTCCAAGTCAACAACACCATCAATATATCCCAATCGGCCCTTTCTCCCCAAGATATGTTGATGATGTGGAGGTGGGCGTGGTGGGGTGAATTCACTTCCAAAGTGGATCCCATCCCGCCGTCTCCGTCCCTTGGTCTCCACTCTCCACGCTTTGGCTGGCAATGATGTGTTGATTCCAGAGGGCTGCGACACCGGAGCTGTATCCTAGCCTCTACTGTAGGTATCATGGAGCTGTATCTGTTGTCGTTACCTGCTGCTGTCTAATACACGAGTGTAATCCTCTATCACCTCACTCATGAGTATGCCATCATTCCAATAACCAGACACCTTCCAAGTTCACACCATCGAATACGGCCTCACATCTCCACTACCCACCTAGCTCCCATGTAACCACTCCAGCCATGGCGCCCGTCTTGACCACCACCATCTCCCCTCAAGCCCGCCAATCTTACATCGCCATCTCCCACATCTTCCGGCGATACCTCACCTCGACAGCAACACGCCTCGACTCCTTCACCTCGCAGCCTTACACCGGCATCTACGAAGCAGGCGGACCTACGGAAGGGCCTCTCCGCGATGCCAGCAACATCGGTGCCCCGCGCATCACTCCTACCGTCCTGAAACAACACCTAGATCAATTCGTCGTCGGCCAAGAGCGCGCAAAAAAGACACTCTCCACCGCTGTGTACAACCATTATCAGCGAATCACCGAGCTACAGCGGCTTGATGATGAGGCGGACGAGCGAGCTCATCAAGAGGAGAGGCGGCGTATGGCGCATAGACATCCGGTCGAAGGTAGGGAGGGCGAGCTCAAACGAAGCATAGCCGTGCCCGCGCTGACGAACCATTGGGAAGACGAGTTTCCCGGTCAGCAGGCTACCGTCAACATGAATCTATACCCACCGGAAGCAATGCACGAACCCAAGCATGCCGAGACTGGAAGTACAGATCCCTCTCCATTGCTCGACTCGAGCCCGCTCACGATTGATAAGAGTAATATCCTGTTGCTTGGACCTTCAGGCGTGGGGAAGACATTGATGGTCAAGACGCTGGCGCGATCTCTACAAGTTCCGTTCTCAGTCTCAGATTGCACGCCCTTTACACAGGCTGGCTACATTGGCGAAGACGCTGATGTGTGCGTGCAAAGGTTGCTGGCAGCCGCAAATTACGACGTCTCAAAGGCTGAGCGTGGCATTATATGCTTGGATGAGATTGACAAGATTGCCACGGCCAGGGTGAGCCACGGCAAGGATGTTAGCGGCGAGGGTGTGCAACAGTCGTTGCTCAAGATTATTGAGGGTACCACGCTGCAAATACAGGCCAAACAAGAGCGTAATAGCGGACCTCCATCAGGAAGAGGTACTGGCACAAGTCAAGGATATCCTACCAACAGTCCCCTGTCCGGCGGCAACATGGGCCAGCAAGGCTCCGGAGGTCCTCAAAAGGGTGAAGTCTACAACGTCAAGACAGACAACATTCTGTTCATCTGCGCAGGAGCTTTCAATGGCCTACACAGAATGGTTCTAGACCGCATTAGCAAAGGCAGCATCGGTTTCGGCGCGACAGTCCGCGCAGCTCCGGGCTCCTCCTCTGAGACGGCCTCTCACGAGACCCTCCTCGAAGGCGAAGATGAGATGTTCCATCAACACCTGCCCTACTTCTCCCCTCCTTCGACCAAAGACAGCGCCAACCCGACCAAGCGAGTCTACAATACGCTCGACCTAGTCGAACCGCAAGACCTACAAAAATACGGCCTCATCCCCGAACTGGTCGGCCGCATCCCACTCTCCTGCGCCCTCAGCAGTCTCGACATCGAGTCTCTAGTCAAAGTCCTGACCGAGCCCCGCAACAGCCTCCTCAAACAATACGAACAATTATTCCATCTCTCCTCAATCGAACTCCGCTTCACCACCGCCGCCCTGCACTCTATTGCCTCTACGGCCTCAAAAATGGGCACCGGCGCGCGGGGTCTGCGAACCGTCATGGAGCGCTTGCTCGCCGACGCCATGTTCGAGACTCCCGGGTCGAGCATTAAGTTTGTGCTCGTTACTGAGGATGTCGCTGAGAAGAAGGCGGGCGCGATGTATTTCGGCCGTGGGCAGCAGGGGAAGTTTTACGAGGCGATTGCCGAGGAGGAGGCTAAGTGGGAAGAACGCAAGAGGATGGAAGATGGCGAAGAGGAGAGTGAGTTTGAGAAGAGGGCGAGGAA